>OLRE01003060.1_pt1 | contig 12428 bp, 7 predicted proteins | sample 1672461 | NCBI WGS metagenome assembly OLRE01 (sample SAMEA3136688, study PRJEB25190) | human gut metagenome | biome: human gut; feature: human-associated habitat; material: faeces | place: Austria | collected 2013
GATGCCGCCGCGCAGGAGCCGGCCAGTGCCGACAACACCGCCGATAACACCAGTGCCGATACCGGCGATGCTGATACCGGCGCCACGGCGGCGGGCACCGCCGACGAGAACTTGGACGTGGCAGCGGCCAACGCCAGCAAGGTCAACGAAACGCTCAAGCTGAGCACCGGGGGCAAGACGGCCGGTGATAGCCAGAAGAAGACCAGGGCCGGCAGGGTCACCGTGGCATCGGCCAGCGTCGACCCTGCAATGCGTCTGTCATCGCGCATCGACAAGGAGCTCAAGCGCAGCAAGGCGGACAGCATCCGTCTCAAGTCTTACCCGACGTTCTCGATGAACAAGGTCACAGTGACCGACAAGAAGTCCGGCCGTCACGTGCTCGACCGCATGACCCAGGCGTTCTATGCCGGGCATGTGTACTCGGTGCTGCTGCCCGACAACGACCGCATGCTGCACGAGACCCTGATGGGCGTGATGAGCGGCATCATCCGGCCGCATGACGGCAATGTGATGAACAAAAGCGCGAACCTGCTGGAGCTTGAGCCCGGCGAAGTCCGTGGACATCGACTGGGACTGGTGCCGCAGCAGTATGCGGTACGAGACGACATGAGCGCCGAACGCAACCTGGTGTATGCGATGGATGCCTCCGGGCGCACGTTCCTCAAGCCGAAGCCGGTGATCGCACGCGAGCTGCTGCACAAGGTCCATTTCGATGTGGATACCCCGAACGCTCCGGTTGGCAAGCTGGACGTGGTGGAGCAGCGTCGCGTGGCGATCGCGCGCGCCATCGCCTGCGAGGCCGAGGTGCTGATCGCCGACGAGCCCACGGGCGGGCTGAACGATGACGACAGCGTGGAGATCCTGCAGCTGCTCACGTCGCTCACCCACGGCGACCCCAAACGCTGCGTGATCATCCTCACCGAATCAGAAGCCGTTGCCAACATAGCCGAAACCATCATCAAGCTATAAACGGCCTCATCTGATGCGCCCTCGCTGGGTGGGCAGTCCACCGGGCTATCCACCCAGCGGGGGCGCATTGATTCCACCTAGATCATGCGCATGCGGAACCTCGCGGCCAGGGCCGGCACGTCGGGGACGCCGTACTGGTCGACCAGATCCAGCCAGCGCCGCTTGTTCGCCTCCCCATAGCGCTCCGCACGCTTGGCGTAGGCTTGCGCGGTCAGGAACTTCGGCGGTATCGACTTGCTGTTGTATTTGTCGGCGACCATCACGATTTCCTGTTCCAGATTGACCGGCATGTAATCGACCGGAGGCAGCGGCAGGTTCTGCGCGATGACCATCTGCTGGGTCAGGCCGACCCCAGTATGATTGCGCGCGAACTGGGCGATGGACTCGTCCACGCCCTGCTCCAGCAAGTACTCGTAGCCGAGCAGGCCATGCAGGATGTAACGTTTCCCGTCGAATTGCAGCGGTTCGCCATCACTGCCGTCATGCTTGAGCACGCGATACGTGCCGATGTCGTGCAGCAGGCCGCCGATCGTCGCCAGATGTTCGTCGATCAGGCGTTTCGGCACACGGCCACCGGTGATGCCGTCCGACGGCAGGTCGGCTTGTTCAGCTGCCCCGGCGGAATCGTCAAGCGCGTTGCCGCTGCCCTGGCCCAGCTTGTTGGTGAACAGCGCGTTCTGATGGCGGGCGAGCTGGCGGGCGATGGTCGCCACGACAACGCAATGCGTGTGCACCAGGTCATAGGCGGCCTGGGAGGGGGCGATTTTCTTGTGCAGCTCGTCAATCTGGTCGAGTGTGGGGATATAACCGGTCATACGGCTCATTGTAGCCATCGCGACACGCCGATAACATCACACAATCGCAAGGTGCATTTCCACAGATCAGCCATTTTCCGGCCTTCATCATAAACAGCGACGTCGATTGTGCTGCGCAATCCGGGCGTGTCGCGCCGGTGAGGAGGAAAAGAGGAGAGCGTTGCGAGCAAGTTACAGATGCCAGGTGCCATCAATCGCCCGATAGACGCCTCTCAGATGGAGCGCACGTGGCATTCGCCGGTACGGTTGGACGCCACGATCATCTGATCGTTCTCCAGCACCTTCCAACCATCGGACTCGTTCTGCTCGAAGCCGGAACTCGCCACGACCACACCGGACGGCTTGCCGTCACGGTCCTGCACATCACGGTACCTCATCACACGGTAATCGTGAGCCTTCTCGCCCTTGCCGTACTCGTCGTAAATCTCGACGATGCGCGGCGACGTCTTCTCGCGGCCGGCGGCGCACAAAGCCACGAGCTGGTCCTGGCTTTGGATCATGCAGTTGTAGCTGGACTTGGGGTACGCCTGACGCAGCTGGCGTACCGCCTGCGCCACGGCCTCGTCCAGCGCGAAGCCGAACGCGATGTATTCGAGGATGACCGAGAAGAAGATCGCGGAGTCGGAACGGCCGCCGGTCGACAGGAACGCACCCTGATTGATCGGGTACGCACGGTTGAGCACGATGTTGATGCCGCGGTCGTCGGAGATGTCGCCGTTGTGGATGAAGCTCAGCCCGTTCGCGAAGAACGGCTGCTGGTTCTCCAGAATCAGCGGCAGGTTGGAGCTGGCGAGACGCAGGTGCCACAGGCCACCGCGTGCGGGGTCGTCCGCAAAGTCACGGAAAATCGGGTCATGGCGGGCGGCCAGTGTGCTCTTGTACAGTTTCGTGCCGGTCTCGGGCTTGCGTACCTCGCCGGCGGCAAACGGCAGCTCAGTGGGGTTCGACAGCAACGCGACACCCCAACCGTCATTGTGAATCTCGCTGAGATCACGGAAATCCGTCACCTCGTGCATGCCCAGGACGTCGTTGAGGCTCAGGTTGAATCCCGATGTCGCGTATCCCAGTAATCTGCACATGCTTGGTACTGTATCGTGCCGCGGCGGCTGACAAGCGGGCGTGGCTATAGGAGTTCCTTATAGCGTGCGCACGGCCGCGATGCGCATGCGGTCCGGCACCCGGCAGACACATGCCGATACGACCAATACGGCCACACAAACGGCCGATTGACAGGCAAGCGTCATCATCAGGGGAAACTGCCAGAAGAACAAGCGTCCACCTGCCCGCTCGCCAATCGCACAACAGACGAACAGGTATGAGGCAGGTGCCGCCGCGCCAACTCTCAGTCCGCACAGGCGGCCACATATCACCCCGAAGCAGCCAAGTCCGCCCACAGATAGCGCCTGCGCGACCCCGGCCGTGCCATATACCGGTATCATCACCGCACCCAGTGCCATCATTCCCGCAATCAACACCAGCAACGCCGCACGATCCATCAGCCACGTATTCCTGACGGCAGCCACATCAGCCGCAGACATGCCAGGCAGCGACCACGCAATCATCGTCGCAGGCACAAGCGCCGCCAACGTCGCAAGAGGCAGACTCACGCCGGAACCGACCAGCGCAGGCAATCCAACCGTCATGGACGCCAATGGCAGCGTAACAAGCTGCGCGGCCAAACACAGTATCGTCAGCAGTGCCATCCTCGCCGTCTTCATGCAAGCCGGCAGCATTCATCATCCATAATTCAGCGACCTGATAATCACGTGCCTGCGTGTCCAATATCTTGCATCCGTTCTGTGTGGTGTCATACGTCAGCAGACCGGACAGCAGGTACGAGGCAATCTCATCGCCGGACAACTGTTCACTGTCTTCCGCGCTGAACAGCCATGCAGTATGATCTGCCGGGGATTCGGACAACTTGGCAGGCGTCACATTTCCATTTCGACCAAGTTTCCCGGACAAGTCGGCAGCCGGCTGACCGGCCAAACGCAGACCGTGATGCCATCTCGCCGGTCACAGACAGTAGAGGTCGTCCTTGCGATAACCGGATATGCGCCGAACGGCAGTACCAGCGGGACGACTACCGCGACGGTGGCGCATAGAGCGACTATTGCGCAGACGGAACAGCCGGCAACGGTCCTGTCATGGCTGCGCCATCCGACGACCATCGCCCGTACTGAGGCGGTTGCTGGCGCAAATACGCGGCACCCAGGCCGTAACGCATGGGCGGTTTGCCTCCGCAGTCCATCAGTCCATCAGGAGCGCACGCGAGCCGGCAGTGCGGCCCGTGTGCGTCTACTGCTTAGCGAGTTTCGCCGAATCGTCGACCTTCACGGCATCGTTTTTCGTCGCGTCGACCTTCGCGCCTCCCTTGGCATCTGCGGCTGCAGGCTTCGCAGCGCCGTCCTTCGCAGCGGTGGCCTTCTGCGCCGAGCCCGCAGGCTTCGTCTTGCTTCCGTCCCTCGCCGCGGACGCAGCCTTCGTGCTGCCCGAGCCACCGTTCTTCGCGGTCGGTTTCGCAGCCGGCCGTTCTTCCGGTTTGCTGACGGTCACGATATCGTTGACGCGCGGCGTGCGCGAACGCAACGCGACGCGCTTCAGACGCGGCGGTCGGCGAGTGGAGATGAACAGCGGCTGAACCTCGACCAACGGGTTGAACGGCGCCAGGCCGAACCATTTGATCGGGGAGCCGGCGACGTGACGAATCGCGTACTTGGCCTGCAACGACATCGCGCCTCGCGTGGAGATCTTGGATTCCGGCATCAGGTCCTTGTGAATCAGCACGTAACGGATGGTGCCGATCTCCGGGTCGGCGTCCACCTTCGGGTAGACGGACTTCTGCTGCGGCAGGTCACCGGAATCCGACAGGTCGTGCATGATCTGGTGCAGGTACACCGGAATAGACTGCGACACCTTGAATCCCAGACGGATACGCACTCGGAACAGGTAGCTCGTGCCGAAATTCTGCACGGAGTACTCGCGCGTGAACGGTTCGTCGGTGGTCTGCACCGACACCGCCCACCACGCACGGGCGCGCTTGGGATGATCCGCGAAGATCGAGAAGAAGATGTCCGTATCCAGTCGTCGCATATCCGAATCGCTGGTCAGATACACGATGTTGTCGGCGAAATACGGGATGCGGAAGTCGCCGTGCAGGCGGTCAAGCGCCGGCAGGAAGTCCTTCGGCATCATGTGGCGGCGCTGCGCGCGTTCCAGACGCGTGCCCTCGTTCCACGTGTACATGATGAACAGGATCGCCAACGTCAGCAGCATCGTGAACCAGCCGCCGTGCAGGAACTTCGCCATCGACGCGATGAAGAACATCAGCTGGATGGCGAGGAACACGATGGTGAACACGACCGCCAGCACCCGCTTGCGGTCGTACCACATGTACACCGCCAGCAGGATCGTGGTGGTGATCATCGTGATCGTCAGCGCAAGGCCGTAAGCCGCCGAAATATGCTCGGAATCCCGGAATATGCCCAGCACGATGAGCGTGGCCGCGCACAGTACCCAGTTGATGACGGGAATGTACAGCTGGCCGCGGGTGCGCGCCGGATACCGCACCTGAAGATGGGGCATCCAGTTGAGGCCGGTCGCCTCTGACACCATCGTGAACGCGCCGGTGATCAGCGCCTGCGAGGCGATGATGCCGGCCGTGACCGACAGGATGACGGCCACATAGCGCACGTTCGGATCCATCATCTGGAAGAACGGGTTCAGTCCCTCCATGTGCTGGTACTCGGGATTGTTCTGGTTCTTGAGGATCCACGCGCCCTGACCGAAGTAGTTGAACACCAGGGCGACCTTGATGAACGGCCACGTGAAGTAGATGTTGCCGCGTCCCACGTGTCCCATGTCGGAGTACAGCGCCTCGGCGCCGGTGGTCGACAGGAACACGGTGCCCATGACGGCGATGCCGGCCGCATTGTGCGGGCTGAACAGGAATTTCACGCCGTACACGGGGTTGAGCGCCGCGAGCACGGACCAATCGCCGGAGAGGTTCACCGCGCCGACCACGGCGAGGAACGTGAACCACACCAGCACCACGGAGCCGAACACGCGGCCGATGCTTTCGGTGCCGCGCGATTGCACGGAGAACAGCACGACGATGATGACCACGGTGATCATCAGCGTCAGGTTGCCGTTTTCCTTGAACAGCGCCTCCAATGGCGGCAGCGTCTTCAGGCCTTCGACCGCGGAGCTGATCGACACGGCCGGGGTGAGCACGGAATCGGCGAGGAACGCCGCGCCGCCGAGCATGGCGGGGATGGCGAGCCATGCGCCATGCCTGCGAATCAGCGAATACAGGGCGAAGATGCCACCTTCGCCCTTGTTGTCGATACGCATGGCGATGAGCACGTATTTGACGGTGGTGATCAGCGTTATCGACCAGAACACCAGCGACAGCATGCCGAGCACGGCCTCACGGTCGGTGTTGGCGATGCCGCCCTGACCGGAAAGGAACGTCTGCGCGGTGTACAGGGGCGATGTTCCGATGTCGCCGTAGACCACGCCGAGCGCGACGATGGCCATGCCGAGCGAGATCTTGTTGGGGCCGGACTGCAATCTGCGCCACCAGCGGCCGATCGCGCCCTTGCTTGCGGTCTTGGCGAGTTTTTCCGCTTCCTTGGTTTCTGCCGCCTGCTGCTTTGCAAGCTCTTCGCGCTCCTCTTTCGTCAGTGTGCGACGGGAGACTTTCGGGACGTTGGTGAACGTGTCGGCACGTAACAACGTTTCATCGGGCTTTTGAGCCATGATGCTTCCTCCATCGACGGGGATAATCCGCACATGATATCCGCATATTCTAGGTACAGCTACTAACGGAAACCTTGGTATTTCAAATTCAAGCGGTCAGTATATGCCCCTTTTCGGTTTTTTCCAACTTGGGGAGGACGCCGGCCGCCCTTGCCGCCCCTCGTCACACCCCGTATACCGTGCGTGTCGTGCGCCGCGTCGCACGCGCGACTTCGGCGACGGGCAGGTCGAACACGTCGGCGAGCGCCGTCAGCGTGTACGGGATCATGTACGGCGCGTTGGTGCGCCCGCGGTATGGCATCGGCGTAAGATACGGCGCGTCCGTCTCGACCATGATGTGGTCCAGTCCGACCAGCCGGGCTGATTCGCGGATACCGTCGTTGCCCTTGTAGCTGACCGTGCCGGAGAAGCTCAGGTACCAGCCGTTGTCGCGCGCGATCTCGCCCATTTCGGCGCCGCCGGAGTAGCTGTGGAACACGGTTCGCTCTGGGCTGCCGTCTGCGAGCAGCGTCTCGATGACCTCCCGGTGCGAGTCGCGGTCGTGGATCTGCATGGGCAGGTTCAGCTCCTTGGCGAGCGCGATATGCTCGCGGAAGGCGTCTCGCTGCAGTTCCTTCGCGCCTTCCCCGGTGCGAAACAGGTCCATGCCGGTCTCGCCGATGGCGACCACCTGATGCGGGTATGCGAGGGCCAGGCGATGCACTTCGGCGAGCGCGTCGTCGAAGCTCACATCATGGTGGGGCTTGTATTTCAGCGACAGACCGTCCGGTCCGGGGACGCCGCGGTGACCGTGGAGCACGGCTTCATTGGGGTGGATTGCGATGGCGGCATGAACGGAGTCGGGATGGTCGACGGCCATCTGGATGGCGGTCATGAGGTTCGGCAGCTCGCACCCGCAGTCGATGATGCCGGTGACGCCGACTGCCGCGGCTTGGGCGAGCAGCTGCTCCACGTCGTACACCGGTACTTCCGGCTGTCCTTTTTCGACGGCTTCGTGGCTCATGGCCCGCGCAAACGGAATGACGGATGCCACATGCGTATGGTTGTCGATGACGTGCGCGTCGTCGGGCAGCGGCGACGGCGCGGGCGCCCAGCTGCGGTCACGATGATGATGCTTGCTCATGTCTCACCAGTGTAGCGAGCGGCACGGCATTGCTGCGCGGCCGTTCATGGGTCTCGCCTCGCCGGCTACCGCCAGCAGTTCTCGTAGGGCAGACCGGTCAGTCGTTCCACCACATGACGGGTTTCGGGCGTGACGTCGGCCTTGTCGCCGCCGTTGCGCAGGCGGGTGATCTCTGTCAATACGATGCCGTCCGCACGCTTGTTGATGGCGAGATGGGCGGACACAATCCAGCAGATGACCATCGCGACGGCAAGACGGTAAACCAGCCCAGCAGCACGGCTCCCAATCCAATGCCCGCCACCGTCGTCTGCCATGCGCGCGTCGCGTCGAAGCCGACCGCGCCCAGCACCAGGCCGGCGGCAATCGTCGCTATTCCCGAGCCCAGCTGACGGAACGATGCCTGAATGCCGGAGAACGTGGCGGAACGGTACCGGCGAGTCACGATCTGGTCGATGTCCGCGATGTACGGGAACACCGCCCACCACGGTTCCGGCAGCGTGCCGACCAGCATCCACGCCGCGAACAGCCAGGCCGTACCAAGCCAGCCGATGAAATTGATCGCGTACAGCCGTTTCGGGCCTATCTTGGTCATCGCCCAGCCGAACACCGGCATCAGCGACGCGAACGCCGCCGTATGGTTCCAGTCGTGCACCACGAAGAACACGAACGTCTGGCCGAACACGTCCATCGTCACCTGCACCAGAAGGTAGATGGCCAGATGCTTGCGGAGCTCCTTGACGCGCAGCGTGCTCGCATACTCGCGCAACACCAGCCGTGCACGCCGCAGCCAGCCCGCCATGCCGACGTGCCCGTCACGCTTCTCGCCCCACGCGTGCGCGCCGAATCCGGCAGTCTCAGGCGTCATCTCCCAGGTACACCGCCAGCAGGCGAACACGTATATGCCGAACGGCATCCCCGGAATCCACAGGAACACCCCCAGCGGGATCATCGGCGATATCATCATCAGCAGCAGACGGCGTACGGCCACCTGCCCCAGCTGGGCGCGCGGAATGCGGATCGAGGTGATCGGCGGCGTGACCACCGGGGCGATCAGCGTGTTGTCGAATCCGATCACCGACACGTCACCGGGCACGTTCACGCCGTCGGCGGTGAACCGCAGCACGATGCCCACCGCGATCAGATCGTTGTAGGTGATGATGGCGGTGGTGTCCCCGCCCTCCAATGCGAGCGCGGCCTGATAGCCGCCCTCGACTGTGGGGTGCACCGGGCCTATCTGATTGACCTTGAATCCCATGCGGTTCCCGATGTCATGCACCGCGGCCCACCTCGACTGATTGGCCCATGACGCGGCCGGGCCGGCGACGTACGTGACCGCGAGCGTTTCAGCAGGCTCAGCGCGTACGGTGCCGATGCGCGGATCGGGCACAACGCTGGCCACGCCTTCGAGAGGACAGTTCAGCACGACCAGCGGCACGCGCTTCGCATAGTCGCGGATGAAACTGATGCCGGGCGCGTCGGTGGACAGGATGACGCCGTTCACCTTGTCGGCGAGATGGTCGAGCATCTGCTGTGTGCGCTGCCCGGACGACCCCGTTTCGATGACGCTCACCGCGCTGTCCGATTCCATGGCCGTGACCTGCGCCCCTTTGAGGGTCTGCGACGAGACGCCGTCGGCAGTGTCCTTGACCACCAGCGCGATGATGCTGCCGGGGAGGCCCCGAACGGGGAGAACGGAGGCGGTGCGCTCGCACTGCCGACCGGCACAGACGACCGCGAGGCCAAGGCCGCCTACACGTTCGCGCACAGCGACGGCGTGAAGGGGAATCTTGCGCAGGAGGGCATTCCTCCGCTGAAATCGACGCTCGGCGACCCGCGGCCCAGACCGATGATTTCTTCGGAGGGCAGAAGCCCCACGCCGTCATCGCCCAGGCGTCCAAGGACGTGCGCACCGACTTCACGTATCTGTCGTACACGGCGTACGCGAACTCGATCGCCGTGGATTCCATCGGCCAGTCATACCACGGCAAACTCACCTTGCACGAGGCCCTGCAGCAGTGGGGCGAATCGCTCAAGAAATATGGAGAAGAGTAAGGCTTCACCGTACGGTAGGCCGGGTGCCGACCCGAACAATGAAAGGAACATCATGCAACTGTTGTGGTCGCGCCGCCCGCACGATCGAAATCCCTTCATAATCCGCCGTGCGCGGCAGTCCGACATCCAACCCCTGATGCGACACGCCCGGATTGCTTCGCACAATTGAAGCACGGCATTCCGGAGAATGGCGGAATGCCGCGACCCTGTGAACGCAGATAGACGATTGTGCTACGCAATCCGGGCGTGTCGCATCAGGGGTTGGATGAAAGGCCCTCACGCTCCTATCCGATAGGCGCAACCACACACCGGAAAAGAAGAACCCGGCGGGGAAGCCGCCGGGTGAGAGAAGAGAGAGAAGAAGGGGTTCAATTATGGGGTTTCAACAACCTCGCCAACGTTGTAACAACCGCTGACATGTTCTATATAACCGCATCATGCTTGGAGGAATGATGCATGTTCCTCGGAATTATCTGTGAGATGTGTGCCCGACTTGTGAGCATGTAGTCACATCCCGACACAATGTACGGAAAACCGGCCAATAGGCAAGGAACATGGCCGTTCTTCACCGGTAACAACTCTCCGTCACTTTGCGGCGGGCTGAGCAAACGGCAGAGCTGTTTGTAGACGAAGGCGATCCGACAGGCGAGCAAGTGGGCTGAGGCCGAAGGCCGTCCCCAATTGCAGGGCCCGAATGGCTGTCGCGTAGCGACGGTACCGTTTTGCCCCCGCTGGCGGGGGGCTGTCGCGTAGCGACTGGGGTGGTCACCGGTCGTCGCAATCATCCTCTGCGGACCCACCCGCATCCACATCCTCCCCAACTACCGCAGCCGGGTTCGATGGCAGCAGCGACCACGCGTACGACACCTGATACTCATAATCGCTGCCGCGCCGCTGCTCGCTCAGCCGCAAGTATTCGTCCAGCAGGCCATTGATACGCTGCTGCACGTCCATGAGCTCGTCACGGGTCAGCAGCAGCGTCCCGGTGGTCATCGGCGTGAAGGGGAATTGCCGACGTCTCTCAGCGAGGGGTATGGCCGCGCCAGCTTCCATGACACCGTTGATGCGCATGCGCAGCGCCTTGAGCACCCCGTCCATGACCCTCATGCGCATGGCTTGCTCGCTAACGGCCATGCTGAAGGATTCCGCGGCGGGCGCGAACGACTGTTTGGCACCAGAGGGTGCCACATCGGTCAGGTCGACTTGCTCGCCGGCCGTGAAACCGGTACCGGTGGCGACCGACGCAGCCGGTACTTGCATGATGCCGGTCATCGCAACACATGCGATAGCCGCCAAAGCGCGGCGTCACTTCCTCGCATGGCTGTCAGTTGAGCATAATATACGAAAAATATTTCCTATTTTCTACCATTGCTCACGTATTGGACGAAAAATCCCCCTGACATTCATATGTCAGGGGGATTACAACAAAGCCTCAACAGTCAACGGCCCTTGTCAGCGCCTAGATTTCACTGCTTGAGTTCGGCTTGAGCCGCGGCAAACCGCTCAGCCTCGGCCTTCTTGCGGGCGGCGAGCTCGGTGTCGAAGCGGGTGAGCTCCTCGGCCACAGCCTCAGGCGGAATTTTCGCGAAAATCGGATGCGGCTTCGGCACCGGAGTGCCGGCCACCAGACGCTCGCTCTCCCACGGGTGCACGGTCTCACCGAGCTTGTAGTCGCCGGTGATGATCGGGTACGTGAAGCCCGGCTTGTCGAGGTCTTCGACCTCTTCAAGGCGCGGCAGCGGCGAGAATACGCCTGAGCCGCCCAGCGCCTCGTAGACCTTCTGCGACGCGTGCGGCAGGAACGGCGCCAGAAGGTGGTTCGCGTCGTACACCGCCTGCGCTGCCACATGCAGCACCGTGCCCAGACGAGCCTCGTCGTCCTTGATCTTCCACGGCTCCTCGGCGGAGATGTACTTGTTGATGTCGCCGACCACGCGCATCGCGGCGACCAGCGCGTTCTTCTGGTGATGCTTCTCGATCAGCGCGCCGATCTCGTCGAACGCGTCCGAGGTCTCCTTGAGCAGCGCACGGTCCTCGTTGGTCATCGAGTCCTCGTCGAGCGCCGGGATCTCGCCGAAGTTCTTGTTGATCAGGTTGGCGACGCGATTGACCAGATTGCCCCAGCTCGCGGCCAGCTCCTCGTTGTTGTGGCGTACGAACTCGGCCCACGTGAAGTCGGCGTCGGAGGTCTCCGGTCCGGCGATCGAGATGTAGTAGCGCACAGCGTCCACGGGGTAGCGAGCGAGGATGTCCTTGACGTAGATGACGATGCCGCGCGACGAGCTGAACTTCTTGCCCTCCATCGTCATGAACTCGCTGGCCACCACCTGCTCGGGCAGGTTCAGCGGGCCGAGTTCACCGGTCTCTCCGCCCTTGGAACCCTTGCCGTTGTAGGCAAGCATCTCGGAGGGCCAGATCTGGGAGTGGAAGGTGATGTTGTCCTTGCCCATGAAGTAGTAGGCCGGGCAGCTCGGGTCGTTCCACCACTCGCGCCACTTCTCCGGGTCGCCTTGGCGGCGGGCCCATTCGATGGAGGCCGACAGGTAGCCGATCACCGCGTCGAACCACACGTACAACTTCTTGTTCGGATTGTCGATCCATCCCGCCACCGGTACGGGGATGCCCCAGTCGATGTCGCGCGTGATGGCGCGGGGCTTGACTTCCTTGAACAGGCCGATGGAGAAGTTGATGACGTTGGTGCGCCAGCC
>OLRE01003063.1_pt1 | contig 12411 bp, 10 predicted proteins | sample 1672461 | NCBI WGS metagenome assembly OLRE01 (sample SAMEA3136688, study PRJEB25190) | human gut metagenome | biome: human gut; feature: human-associated habitat; material: faeces | place: Austria | collected 2013
AGTTGGTTGTCATTAACTTTAATAGCAAGAAACCCTGATGACTGCTGGATTTCTTCTATATGATCTTTCTTTGTGGCATCTGGATGATTTTCCCTGATGCGGTATTTGGTGGTACTAACGTAGGTCCAAACTGAGGTCGGATTGTTACATATCAATATTTTCAAGTATTACGAAGTATTAGGGATGCTTATGCAGAGTATCCCAATGAGCCATATATATTATGATTTTTTGAAAGAAAAGTTTTGCAGTGGTAAATATGAAAGTAATATTATTGACGAAATTATTGTTAAGCTGCAACCTGAACATATTATTACAACAAATTATGATCATTTGTTGGAAAATGTAAATGATCCTAGTGATACATTGGAAATCCGTAAGAAACTGATTCAGAATGACAAAGTGGAGGCAATCATAGTTCTTCCAAGAGAATTGTTTATCACTACAGATATCAGTGTAACGCTTTGGATATTAAATCAGAATAAAAAGGGTGGAAACTATCACGGTAGGAAACCTAGAAATCGTGAATACGAAAACTTGTTTATGGATTTACGCCGATGGACAGAAAATCCAGTAAAGGGTGAGAGCAAAAAGAAAGTTCGTCTGGTTACAGAGCAGATTGAGAAAGCTGCTGCTATATACCATACATGGCAATCCGAAGGTACTGATGGAGTATATTATGAAATACCGTAACTTTATCGAAGTGTAGGGATTGATGAAATAGAAAGTAAAGGTTGGGCACTTACGCCAAGCAAATATATTGAGTTTATTGACCATGATTTAGATATTGATTATGAAAAGGAAATGACTCGTATTCAATTTGAGACGAAGGATATATTGAAGCAAGAAAAGAAATCCCAGCAAATGCTGGAAGAGGCATTTAGGGGGATTGGTTAAATATAAAATTGGAGAATTGATAGAATTAGTACAAGAAATTAATTCAGAATTGAAATATGGTTCTGATGATGTAAGAGGAATGACGATTACAAAAGAAATCATTCCTACAAAAGCTGATGTATCAGGAACAGACTTATCTAAATTCCTTGTAGTTCATCCGAGAGAATTTATTTATAATCCTAGAACTCACGGAAAAAGAATTGGATTTGGCTACAATAATAGTAAAGAAAACTTTATTATTAGCTGGAATAATATTGCTTTTAGAGTGAAAAAATCTATGGAAAATATTGTTTTGGCAGATTATCTTTTCTTGCATTTTAAACGTGATGAATGGGATAGAGAAGCTTGCTTTCAGTCTTGCAACAGAGCAGGCGTTAGCTATACTTAGAGCAATGAATGAAAATAGAGAAAGCTTCCGAAAAATGGGACTTACTTTTGAGGAAAAGGCATTTTATGATATTTTGGTTTCTATGCGTGACCAATATAATTTTGAGTATGGAACGGATAAAGAGGTTGACGGTATTGTAATCAATGATAAGTGCAAAAACTTGGCAATAAAGGTAAAGGAAATCATTGATACAAAATCTTCCTTTGCTGATTGGCTTAACAATCAAAATGTAAGAGATCAGTTGAAAGTGGAAATAAAGATTTGTCTAGTTAAGAATGGTTATCCACCACAATATAGCCCGGAAGTATTTAAGAAAGTTATGGAGCAGGTGGAGAATTTTGAAGAGTATTCTGGTGAAACAGTAGAAAAAGGTAATAATGCTTCTGCGAAGGTATATCAATATGAGATGCCCGAAGGTAATGTGATGATGGTTGCAGAGAAGGCAACACCTTATGGTAAATTGTGAAATAATATTGTGTTGTGACTATATAATTTGAATTGGAAACAGGAGGAAAGTATGAGAACAATAGATGTTAACACATTTGTAAATAGTTTTAAAATAAACCAGATAAGAGTATGTCTTTCCTCTTGGGAGCGGGAGCATCTGTATCATCTAATATTCCATCAGGTGGACAAATGGTATGGGATTTTAAAAGAACATTGTATTGTACAGCCAATAAGATTCGGACAAGTTTGTATGGTGATTTGTCTAAGGAAAATGTACAGAAAGAGATACAATCATATTTTGATGGTAAAGATGGATATCCAAAATTGTGGTCAACAGAAGAATATTCGTTTTATTTTGAAAAATGTTATCCATCAAGAAGTGATAGAGAGTATTATATTCGGGATAAAGTGCGAGACATAAAACCATCGTTAGGGTATTTATGTATGGGAGAGATGATAATCAACGGAAAAATAGATTTGGTTGCAACGACTAACTTTGATAATTTAGTTCAAGCTGGTGCTCATTCAATTAATCCAGGGTTTTCGCTTAAAACAATATCGTCGGCAGTGAGTAATAGTGTTGGTTTTGCATTGAATGAGGGGTTTCCTAATATCATAAAGCTGCATGGGGACTATTTGTTTGATAAATTGAAAAACACAACATCTGAATTACAAAATCTGGAAGATGAAATTGCAGACATATGGAAATCGTCAATAGAAGAAAACGGATTAATTGTTATAGGATACGCTGGCAATGACAATTCTGTTATGTCGGTGTTGGAGGACTTGATCAAGGAAGGTGCCATAAAGAAAGGTGTTTATTGGTGTAAGACCAAAGACAGTAAGCTTAGTGAACGGGCACAAAAGTTTATGGAGAATGCGTGCAATGATAATGAACAGTCTGCCGTGGTTGAAATAGAAGATTTTGATGACCTTATGTATAGTATATATGTGGCAATGAATTTAAATAATTCTAATATAGATGAATTATGGAAAGCTAATGATAAGAAGCAAGAGATTACATATAATTCAATAGGAAGGCATACCGAAATTGCAATAACCAATGCTTTGCATGCAATACAATTCCCTAAAAAATGTTATGCATTTAGTTCAAACATTAGCACTTGGAAAGAATTAAGAGCAACAATAAATGATTCTTGTGTTGCAATTTTGCATAAAGGAAAAATATGGGCATTAGGTAGCAAGAACGGAATATTAGAAGCTTTTGCAGATAAAATTACTAGTAATATTGAGGAAATGGATATTCCTACATACATGATGAAATTGGAAAATTCTGATGTTATTGGTATGTTTTATGAAATCATAGGAAAAATCTTGATAAGTAAAGGTTTGATTGCATATGGGAAAAATAAATATTTTGATAGAAGTAGCAGACGATTAATAAATGATTGTTTTGTCTATGATGCAATTAAAATATCATTATCATTTGTTGATGATAATGTAATTATGAATTTATTACCCACAGTACATGTATTAAAAAGTGATGAATCCCAATTGGACAGGTTTAGATACCAAAGTATCGTAAATAATGAAATATCAAAACTGTATAATAAGCAAATGGATGAAAAGATTGATATCTGGATTAAGAAATTATCAAATAATAGGAAATTAATCTTTGAATTAGGAAATGCAATAATAGAATTTAATACACAAAGAATTCACTTTTCTGGAACAGGTAGTATTGATAAATGCTATTTGGCAAAGGAAACAGAACTTGTTTTTGACTATGATAATGATGGTTGCGTTGCGGTTAATCAGTTAAAAGGATTAATTAATTATGGACCATTAGAATCATATGCTAATAGGAGTGTTCGATTAGCGGTATTGTCACCTAGAGAATGTGCAAAAGATATATGGGGACACTTAAATGAATTAAATAGGCATCATGCAACAACTTTAAGGCAGGATAAGACTTTTTTGCCAGAGTATATTGGATTTCAAGATGTGTTTAGATGTGGATTAAATATTCCAAATGGTAACGATGCAAAAAGGTTTAGGGGATATTCTTTAAGCGGAGCTCTAAAAACATCTGCTCGAGATTTTTTTAATGGAATATGTAAATATATAGATGCTATGGAAAGAGAAAAGCATGAATTTGATGTACTAGTAATCTATATTCCAAATCAGTTAAGTAAAATGCGAGAACTTAAAAACGAAAATGTATATTTTGATTTGCATGATTCATTAAAGATATATTGTGCAGGAAAAGGAATTGTTACGCAGATAATAGAAGAAAGATCAGTGCATACGAAGAATGATATGGCGAAAATTATGTGGGGACTTTCTACTGCTATATATGCAAAAGCTATAGGAAAACTGTGGAAGCCTAGGATAACAAGATATGATATCGCATATATTGGATTAAGTTATGTACAATCAATAAAAAATGACGAAAAAATATCCATCGGCTGTAGTCAGTTGTTTGATTCAGAAGGAAATGGTATGGAGTTGTATTTACGTCCGTTAAAAGATCCTCAGATTATACAGAGAAATCCATATATGAGGAGTGGAGACGCATGTCGTCTTATGAATAATTTGAAAAGAATTTATGATGAATCAGTTCCTTTGCATAAACTGAATCGAATTGTAATACATAAGACAACGCATTTCACAAAGGAAGAAATGGAAGGCATAACCAAAGGACTTGCAGGCGTGGATAATATTGAACTATTGCAAATTCAAGAATTTTCGGCATGGAGGGCAATAAGATTTCAGAATGATATTGCAACACCTTTTCCAATTCAGCGAGGTACAGTTATTCCACTTGACAAAGATACATTTTTAATTTGGACACATGGAAGTGTTCAACATGATGAATTAGCTGGAAAAAAATTGAATTATTACAAGAATGGTAGAGGAATACCAGCACCATTATTGGTAAAAAGATTTATGGGAAAATCATCAGCACTGGAATTAGTCAATGAAATTTTAATGCTTACTAAAATGAATTGGAATAGTGGTGATGGATTATATAAAATATTACCTGTAACATTGGATTTTGCTAAAGCATTGTCACGAGTTGCTAAGCAAGATTTAGTGATTTATGACAGACCTTATGATTTTAGATATTTTATGTAAGTATTATCAATAATCAAGAATGAAATCTGTTTAAAGGATAACACTGGAAGAGGAGTTGTGCTATGAGATATTTATGGACAGAGGATACCTATGCAGGGCTTCATTTCTGGGAATTAGTTAATCAGATTTTCTTTAACAATGAGCTTGTTGTTGAAAGCAAAGGGAGTAATAAGGGATTATTGGATGCATTAATAGACTTGGGTACTAAATATGATTATGAATACTATGTTGCATGTGTAATGAAGTCCTTGGTAGGTGAATTTACACAAAGTGGAAAGTGGTCTGTTAAAGGTGCTCTTATGGGTGAATGCTGGAAAAAGTTGTGTGTCGGAATATACGGATAATCTTAAGTATGGTAAGCTGAGGAGTATAAATTAGACAGTTAAAAGAGAAATAAGAGTGTAGTCGATATGAGTTTTGGAAATAGCAATGGTATATATCATGGGCTGACACAAAATAAATGGCATATGATAAGGAGAAGAATATGACACAAAAATATTATAATTTCGAAAAGCTTACACCTGATAAAGATGCGGATATATCAGTGTATGAAGAAGCAATTGAATTCGTATTTGATAATTCGGATGTTACAAATATTGCAATTTCTGGAGCTTATGGTGCCGGTAAAAGCAGTGTTATAGAATCATATGAGAAAAAACACGATGATAAAAATTTCCTGCACATTTCTTTGGCACATTTTGAACCTACAGAACGTAATGAATCAGAGGATAGTGTGAAAGAAACTACTCTTGAGGGTAAAATATTAAATCAGTTAATACATCAGATTCCGGTAGATAGAATACCACAAACAAATTTTAGAGTAAAAAAGGATGTAGGAAGAAGGAATATAATCATTATTACAATACTGTTATGCGTGTTGCTTGGTAGCATAACATTCATATCAATGTCAAATAAAATCCAAAATTGGGTAGATGCATTATGTGATGGAAGATTGAAAAGTTTATTGACTATCTTCACGAATGACTTTACTGTTTTTTTTGCAGCTATTGCGTTAGCTGGTAGTGCATTTATTTGCATATATAATGCTGTTAAAGTACAGAAAAATAAAAATTTATTTCATAAGGTTACAGTTCAAGGGAATACTATTGAAATATTTGAAAATAAAGATGAGTCATATTTTGATAAGTATCTGAATGAAGTACTTTATCTCTTTGAACAAGTAGAAGCAGATGTAATCGTATTTGAGGACATGGATAGATTTAATTCCAATGTTATTTTTGAACGTTTAAGAGAAGTAAATAATTTAGTTAATGTACATAAATATAATAAGTTTAAAAACAAAAAGCGGCATAAACTGATTAATAAGATTTTTCGCAGGAAAGAAAAACAGTACAAACCCTTACGATTCTTTTATTTGTTAAGGGATGATGTTTTTGTTACAAAAGACAGGACGAAATTCTTTGATTATATTATTCCAATTGTTCCAGTGCTGGACGGAACTAACTCATATGACCAATTTATAAGACATTTAAAGCAAGGAAATATATTAGAAAAATTCGATAGTACCTTTTTACAAAGACTTGCATTATATATAGATGATATGAGAGTTTTGAAGAATGTGTATAACGAATTTCTTGTATATATGTATCGTTTAAATAATACAGATCTTAATTGGAATAAAATGTTAGCTATAATTGTGTATAAGAATATATTTCCAAGAGATTTTTGCAATCTTCAGTTAGGTAAAGGATATGTTCATGAATTGTTTGAACAAAAAGAAAATCTTAGCAAAGAGACAATAGGAAAACTGGAAGAAGAAAAGCAACTTATACAGGAGAAAATAACATATATAAATAAAGAGAATCTGACTGATGTACAAGAATTGAATGATGCATATGAAGCAAAGTACAATAGATTACCAAGAGATTCGTGGTATAACCAATTAACCCAAGAAGGTCGAAAAGAAAAAGATAAGTTAGAAAAAGAAAAAAGAATAGAGGTAATAGATAACAGAAATAAGGGGATGATGACTGAATTAGAAGTAAAACTTCAGGATATTGAACAAAGAATTTCTGCTACAAAAACAAAATTATTAAGTGAATTAATTACTAGAGATAATACTGATTCGATATTTATGATAAAGAGCATAAATCCTATTGGTGAGGAGAATCAATATAATGAAATTAAGGGGAGCGATTATTTAGAACTACTAAAATTTCTTATTAGTAATGGGTATATTGATGAAACATATAATGATTATATGACATATTTTTATGAGGATAGCTTATCTGCTCATGATAAGATGTTCTTGAGAAGGATAACTGATAAAAAGGGAAGTGATTATGAATATTCTCTTAAGGATGTTGAGAAGGTACTATCCTCTCCAGTTTTAAGAGTTGTTGATTTTTACGAGGAGGAAACTCTAAATTTCAATCTTTTAAAAGGGCTTCTTGTTAATCAGGAAAATCCTAAATATCAAAAATATTTATCGGCATTAATAAAACAGATGAAAGATAATAAGGATACAGAGTTTATATCAAAATTCTACGATAGCACACAGTTTGATAAAACATTTATTATTAAACTGAATGAACAGTGGACAGATTTCTTTAGTTATATTGCTGTGAATAAAATCTTACCATTGAAACAGATAAGAGGATTTTCGCTGGATTCGCTATGTTTATTAGATGAGAATAAAATACAGGATATTAATGTAGAGGGATGTCTTACTGATTATATATCAAACCAGAGTGATTATTTAAACATTCAAAATCCAGATGTTGCAAAAATAATTTCTCAATTTTGTATTCTTGGTGTAAAATTAAAGAAAATTGAGATTGATACAGCAAATAAAGATTTGATTGTAGGAGTGTATGAAAATAATTTATATGAATTAACATTTGAGAATATCAAATTAATGATTAAGTCAATATATGGGGAATATGATTCATATAATATCGAACATAGAAATTATACAGTTATTCAAGGAAAATCGGAATCTCCATTAGCTAAGTATATTGCAGAAAATATAAATAGATATGCAAATGAGTATTTAAAAAATTGCAATGGATATATTGAAGATTCAGAGGATGTTGCCATTAAATTTATTAATGATGAAAATGTTTTAGGCGATATACAGGAAAAGTATGTAAATGTATTAAAAACAGTTATTTCAGATATATCGGTAATACAGAATAAAAAATTGTGGAATGAAATGCTTGACAAAAGGATAATTAAAAAGACAGTTCCGAATATTATACATTATTATACAGAGTATTGTTGCGATAGCCAGTTAATCAAATTTATTAATGAATGTGATGCGGGTATGGACTATTCTCATATTGAAAATGAGTTTGGTGGTGAAATTGCAAGACAATTCTTTGATTCTGTAGCGGTAAACAATGAGATTAAAACAAGTAGATATCAAGAAATTTTGTGCAATATGGGATATGGTTATGATGTTTATGATGCGTATGATATTTCGGATGATAAGATGGAGGTGCTGATAAAGAAGGATGTTATAGAAATGAATAATGTCGGATTAGAATATATTCGAAATCATTATAAAAAATATACAGCATTGTATATAGACGAAAACATAGAAGCATATTTGAGAATTATTACCTCAGATAATTTTAGTTATGAAGAAGCTTTGCATATATTAGGTATGGAAATAGGAGATAAAGAAAAAATAGATTTACTTGGATTAACAACAGAACCTATATCGGTAGTTGGAAAAGGTTATTCGAGTTCTCTTATTAAATATATTCTTGATAATAATTTTGATGAACATGATGAGAATGAATTATATCAACATTTTTCGGAATATGAAGAAGTTATTCAATCATCAATATATAGAGTTGCGAAATCGAGAATTGCTAATATAATTGATAATTCAACTATAGTACTTGATGATAATTTGTTATCAAAACTTTTGACAATGAGCAAATGTAGTATGGATGATAAGATTCAATTGTGGGCGAAGGCGCTTCCTAATCTGACAGAAGAAACATGTAAAAAACATTTTGATGAACTTGGATTTCCGGAACTTAAGGGGATTTTTACAAAACGAAATAACTATACAAAGACATATGAAGATAATAGCTTTATAAGGGATATACTATATGTGCTAAAGAAGAATACATGGATTTTTGATTATTATAAAAAGAGTGATGACGAAGGTTATGTTGTTGTGAAGAATCCAATCAAAGATAAAAGATATTAGTTTTGATTAAATGAATGAATATAGGGGGAAGTGAAGCTCACATTGACATATATGATGACAGAATGGAACTCTATTCTCTGGGAGAAATGCCAGATGATTCCATGATTCAGGAAAGAAATCCGCTGACTGTATCTTCTACCAGAAGAAATCCAGTTCTTGCGGATCTGTTTCATGCGGTTTTGATATATGGAGTGCAAAGGCAGTGAATTCGGAAGAATTATTGGTAAATTTGAATTTCAAATCAATTATAGTGAGAAAATAGATAATGTTTTGAGTTGACCTAATTGAATTTCACTGATATAATAAGTTTCACTATATGAGTGAAAGTGGTGATGTAAGTGAAAATAGATAGAATTGGATTAGAATGTGTTGAGAATAAGTTTTTAAAACTTCCCAATATTCAGAAGTATGAAGTTATCCACAGGACAGAAGGCGGTTTTATTGCATCTGTGGAGATGGATGATGGGTATGAGTTTCAAATAAATGCGTACTTCTTGGACAGGGTGTTTCCGTCTACAGTTATAAAATTGATTGAAAAGCAGAATAAAAGTCAGGGAGTTAACATTTTGGTTGCTCCATATATTTCAGAAAGAACTGCACAAATATGTGAAGATAACGGAATGGGTTATTTTGACTATGCAGGAAACTGTTGGTTTGTGGGTCATTCTATTTATTTGTCCGAGAAAGGAAATAGGAATCCAAGACCAAAAGAGCAAAGTTCTGTGTCTATATTTGAAAGGACTTCCGTGGTGTCTTCCTGTATTTTGCGTGAGTTGTTTGCGGATGTAACTAAGATATGGAAGCTTAAATATCTATCGGAAAAGGTAAAATGCAGCATTGGACAGGTATCCAAACTGATGAAAGTTCTGGTGGAAAACGCATGGGTAGAAAAGTTACCAGATGGTTATAAGGTTATTGATCCGGAATCACTCTTGTTGGAATGGAGCAAGGATTACGGTAAAAAAGAAATAACATCCTATGCTTGCTATAGTTTAGATAATATATCTGTTATTGAGGAGCGATTAAAAAAATTGAAGATAGATATGGGGCTTGATTCTTATCTTACAGGATTGTCCGGGGGAGTGCGTTATACACCAGTGGTCCGTTACAATAAGGTACATGTTTATATAGCACCGGAAGATATTCAGGAAGCAATTCGATATTTGGATATGAAAGAGGTAAACAGTGGTTCTAATGTGGTTATTTTTCCATTAGAGAACGATTCCTATATCAAGGATTATAGGGTGATTGGTGATTCTGCAGTAGTATCCCCTCTGCAAATATATTTGGATTGTATGCAGATAAAGGGCAGGGGAGAAGAAATGGCGGATGCGGTTTTGAAAAAGGAGATACTTAGATGATAAGAGATGAAGACTTGAAAAGCAGCGTAGACTATTCGGAGGGTCAGAAGCGGGCTGCACATAGAGTTTTGGTAGAGTTGGTTAATATTTTTGAGGAATATGAAGATGAAATCCGTGTGGTAGGAGGTTGGGTTCCAGATTTAATGTTTCCCCAAGAAGGTCATGTGGGAAGTGTGGACGTAGATATTATGATTAATCATCTGACTTTGCAGGATGAAGGTTATCAGAATATGTCGAGGATACTTCAGAAAAATGGATACAAGGAGCATCCGGAAAAATATTTTTCCTTTGTAAAGACAGTGATGGTGGACGGAATATCTTATGATGTGGATGTAGATATTTTAGCTGGAATGTATGGTGGTACACAATCGAAGAGAAGAAGTCAGCATGTGCAGGGCGTTAAGGCGTTAAAGGCAACAGGTGGTAATTTTGCATTTGAATTTCCAGCACAGAAGATTAGTGTGGAAGCAGAACGACCAGATGGCGCAATAGATGTTGCAAATGTCAGTGTTGTAGCAGTAGTTCCTTATTTAATAATGAAAACAGCAGCTATGGGCAGGGGAAAAGCGAAGGATGCGTATGATATTTACTTTATTATAAAACATTATATTGGTGGAGTAAGAGAACTGGCAAAAGAATTTGAACCTGTAAGGGGTAAAAATATTGTGATAGAGGCGAAAGCTAAGTTAGCAGGCAAATTTGCTTCTGAAAATCATGCTGGTCCAAAAGACGTAGCGGATTTTATGGATTTAGAGGATGAAGAAAGTATAGAAATGACCAAGAGGGATGCTTATGAACAAGTGCAGGCATTATTGAACTTAATATAAGTATTTAAAAAAATCAGGAATGTAATAGTCTCACCAGTCTCAAAATATTTTTGAGACTAGTGAGACTAACCCAAATAGAATGCTATCTCAACTTGGGGGAAATTAATTAAACTCATTCATAGCATCCACATATTCCTGTAATCCATTAGGTTTACAAGCTAATTCTGCATACAGCAGAGGATTCTCCTGTGCCAGACGGTATAGATACGCGATATCATCAGGTGTATCGAGCAAGACAGCTGAATTACATTTTTCACAACTGATAATAAGAGGCGTGCCGGTATATGTATCATTGATGGCATTAACAATAACGGAATCTGTATCAGGTTCATACATACCAAACAGGTAACAAGGATTATTTTGTTTCATGGTGTTCTCCTTCCCACAGATACTTAGCACCATCAAGCAGGTCAATGATGGCTGTAAGCATATTGTTATAGTAGGTCTGTAGTTCTTGGATTTCATCGCTTGTGGGAAGATTGTTTAAAGTTTGATGTTCACAGTATTCAGTAAATGCTTTCTGCATGTCAAGCAGTTGCAGATACAGAGCATTAACAGTCTGCACAAGAGGATAGATAGTTTCTTTCTTGCCAACGACGCAGATGCGGTTATAGATGCAGGAACGGACAAAGTAATCTTTCTTCATCATGCCGCTGGCAAGGATACGGGCTTCGATTTGCTTGCGTTCAGCATCGCTGATTCTAAAACTTATAGTTGGGTGTTTGTGTTGATTGCTCATAGAAAAGCTCCTTTCATAGTTGGCGTGGCAGCAGGCACAGTTAAGCACCCACAAGCCAAATTTGATTATTCGTTTTTAGTAGTAAAAGTAGATTATATCTGTCATGAATTTCGTAGATGCATGATTGAATAATTGCAACTAATTTGCTACTAAAGTTTTTGAAAACGATATGAAAAGAGTAACATTAGATGAAACAGATGCGGTGGAATGCCGCATAAAATCAGCATTTTTGATTTGATGATACTTCCCTTGGGAAGAGTTTGAGTAGTAAACTGTAAATTAGCAAACTCTATTATCCTGAAATTAGTAAACTTCATTATCCCGTCATAGGTAGAGTTCTAAACATATTTTTTGGTATGTTTGGGGCTCTTTTTTTAATGGAGAAAGAGGGGACATATCATCCGTATGGCAGGAACATCAGGGGATTTTGTCAAAGTTCACAAAAATATTATAAATATTTTATTAAATAT
>OLRE01003070.1_pt1 | contig 12388 bp, 9 predicted proteins | sample 1672461 | NCBI WGS metagenome assembly OLRE01 (sample SAMEA3136688, study PRJEB25190) | human gut metagenome | biome: human gut; feature: human-associated habitat; material: faeces | place: Austria | collected 2013
ATTATATTATAACTTTGATAAAATGTCAATTTAACAAAATGACCAATAGTCATTATTTTGGAAAAGCTGTGGTTGTGCAAGACTACAAAATAATGACTGCTGGTCATTATTTTGAGATTCTTCTATTGACTTTATAATCTGACCGTATTATAATATTATTACTAAATGACCAATGGTCATATTTGAAAGGAGCGGTATTGTGGTTAAATTTGGAAAATGGATTGCAAAGCATAGAATACTTATTATCATTATAGGTATTATTTTATTAATACCTTCTGCAATCGGTTTTATAACAACAAGAGTTAACTATGATATTTTGTCTTATCTGCCTAAAGATATTGAAACCATGAAGGGACAGGACATACTTATGGAGGATTTTGGAAAAGGTGGATTTTCCATGGTTATGATAGAAGGTATGTCCGATAAAGATGTTGTGGAAACCAAAAAGAAGATCGAGGCAGTAGATCACGTTGCCGATGTAGTATGGTATGATACAATTGCTGATATAAGCATACCGAAGGAAATACTTCCGGATAATCTTTATGATTTTTTTAATTCTGAAGATTCTACACTTATGGCGGTATTTTTTGACGATGCGTCATCGGGCGACGGAACAATGGCAGCTGTTGAAGAAATACGTAAAATTGCCGGAAATCAGTGTTTTGTCAGCGGAATGTCAGCAGTTGTTACAGATATAAAAAACCTTTCCAACGAGGAATCTGTAATGTATGTTGTAATTGCTGTTTTGCTGGTAAGTATAGTTCTGGCAATTACAATGGACTCATTTTTAATACCCGTTTTCTTTATGCTTAGTATAGGAATGGCTATTATTTATAATTTAGGTACAAATTTCTTTCTGGGCGAGATTTCATTTATTACCAAATCGTTAAGCGCAGTACTTCAACTAGGCGTTACCATGGATTTTTCAATTTTTCTGTGGCATAGTTATCAGGAGAATCAGAAGAGATTTCCAGGTGATAAAGAACGTGCGATGGGGCATGCAATTTCAAATACAATTTCTTCGGTTGTGGGAAGTTCACTTACAACTGTAGCCGGATTCCTTGCAATGTGTTTTATGAGCTTTACACTTGGATTGGATTTGGGTATTGTTATGGCAAAAGGAGTCGTATTCGGAGTTATAAGCTGCGTTACTATACTTCCTTCATTTATTCTTACTTTTGATAAAGCAATCGAAAAAACAAGGCACAGAGATATTATTCCTTCTTTAGATAAAATAGCTACATTAATAGTAAAACGCTGGTGGGTTTTCCTTATAATTTTTGCAGTAGCTTTAGCGCCAGCAATTTATGGTTACACACACTACAATGTTTATTATAACTTTGATACGATGCTTCCTGAAGATACAGACAGTATAGTAGCAAATACAAAGCTATCTGAAGAATTTAATATGAATTCAACTCACATGCTTTTGGTTGATTCTGATATGAAGTCTAAAGATGTAAATAAAATGCTGAGTGAAATGAAGAATATTGACGGTATAAGCTTTGCGCTTGGAATGGATACGCTTGTAGGATCTGCAATTCCTCAGGATGTAATTCCTGATTCTATAAAATCTATGCTAAAAAGTGATGACTGGCAGCTTATGCTGATTGGTTCTGAATATAAAACAGCATCTGATGAGGTAAACAATCAAATACAAGAATTAAATAACATAGTAAAAAAATACGATAAGGACGGTATGCTTATTGGTGAAGCTCCCGCTACTAAAGATCTCATAAAAATTATGGATCATGATTTTAATGTCGTAAGCGCTGCTTCAATTGGCGTTATATTTATTTTAATTGCATTGGTTTTAAAATCTATTTCACTTCCAGTTATATTGGTCGCAGTAATAGAATTTGCAATTTTTGTAAATATGGGTATTCCGGCATATACTGGTACTGTATTACCGTTTATTGCATCTATAGTAATCGGAACGATTCAATTAGGAGCTACTGTAGACTATGCAATTTTAATGACCACAAGATACAAGAAGGAAAGGTCAAGAGGCAAGGATAAAAAAGAAGCAGTTTACATCGCACTTTCAACATCTATGAAATCAATTATCGTCAGTGCATTAGGATTCTTTGCCGCAACGATCGGAGTGGGTTTATATTCAAAAATGGATATGATTTCTTCCCTTTGTATATTAATGTCCAGAGGTGCAATTATTAGTATGTTTACAGTAATTTTAGTTTTACCGTCAATGTTTATGTTATTTGATAAACTTATATGTAAAACATCAATGGGATTTAAGCCTAAAAAATCATAAGGAGGTACTTACAATGAAAAAATTAACAAGGGTTCTTGCCGCAGTAATGGCAATTCTTATATCAGCAGGTTCAACAGGTGTTTTTGCAGTAACAGCTGCGAAAGCACAAAAGGAAACTGTTTCTGTTTCACAGAATTCCGAAGAAAAAAGCAGCGACGTAATAAAAGAAGAAACGGTATACGTGGTAGCTGATTCACAAGGTAATAAAAAAAATGTTATCGTTAGCGACTGGTTAGATAACAAAAGCGGTCTTTCCAGCATTAAAGATAAATCCGAGCTTAGCAATATTGAAAATGTTAAAGGCGATGAGAGTTTCCATATAAACAATGGTGAAGTTGAATGGAATGCACAGGGAGAAGATATTTATTATCAGGGAACTACAGATAAAGAGCTGCCGATTTCAGTAAAACTGACTTATTATCTTGACGGAAATGAAATATCATCTGATGAACTTTTAGGAAAAAGCGGCAGAGTTACAGTTCGTTATGATTATGAAAATAATCAAAAAGTAACGGTAAAATATAAAGGCAAAAATACGGATATGTATGTACCGTTTCTTATGATATCAGCATCCATACTTGACAGTGATAAATTCAGCAATATTGAAGTAACAAACGGACAGTATATTTCTGACGGTGAAAGATTTATTATTACAGGTATGGCAGTTCCCGGATTGTCAGAGAGTCTTGAATTGGATAAACAAAAGGATAGTGATATAAATATTCCGGATTATTTTGAATTTTCTGCTGATGTAACAGATTTTTCTATTTCTACTTCATTTACAGTTGCAACTAACGAATTATTTTCAAATATAGATATGGATGATGTTAAGGATATTGATGATTTAGATAAAAAAATAAGTGAAATGACCGATGCGGCCGAGAAGCTTACAGACGGTTCCTCAGAGCTTTATGACGGTATCAAATCTCTAATGGATGGTACTGGAACACTGGAAGACGGTGTATCTCAGCTTTACAGCGGAACTTCTGAGCTTAACGACGGTGCTGGGGAGCTTGCATACGGTTCTGAAATACTTGAAAACGGCGTAGGTTCAGTATCTGATGGAGCAACAGCGTTGTATGAAGGAATAAATTCTGCTAAAACCGGTTCAGAAAATTTGGCAGAAGGAGCTAAGAGTTTATCTGAGGGTTTTTCACCTATATTGGATGGCGCTTCAGCTTTGAATGACGGTGTAGAAGCAGTTCTGGAAGGTTCTAAACAAGTAGAATCAGGAGCTAAAAGCTTGTCGGAGGGAACATCTCAGTTGGAAAACGGTTCAAAAACATTATCCGAATCAGCATCAAAATTAGATGATGGTGTATCCGCAGTACAAAACGGCGTTGAACAGCTTAAATCAGGAATGGAAGACGCCCTGGGCGGTATTGATCAGTTAAACAGCGGTGCAGAAAGTTTGTCAGGCGGTCTTGGAAATCTTTCAGATAGAATCGATCAGGCAAGTATTAGTCTTGATGATACTATAAGCTATAATAGACAGGTTCTCGAAGGTCTTAAAGCGGTATATGAGCAGACACAAGATGAAAATGTCGGTCAAATGATAGGTATTATGGAGCAGACTATTGCCGGACAGGAAGAAATTTCAGCTTCTATGAAAGATGGAGGCGCTTTAAAAGATGGTACGACTCAACTTATTGACGGAGCCTATGCATTAAGTGATGGTATTGCTAATTTGGAGGAAGGATCATCAGCACTTGCTGAAGGTGTAAATGACATTGATGAGGCTTTATCAAATTTAAAAGAGGGAAGTACACAAATTAGTAAAGGCAGCGACACACTATATAATTCTGTAATTAAGGTAAATAAAGGCGCATCAGATTTAACTAATGGAACTAGCAATCTTACATCTGCTAATAATTCTTTAAAAGACGGTACTGAGGAATTAAAATCAGGAGTTAAACTTGCACAAGACGGTGCTGATTCGCTTTATGCCGGCGCTGATTCACTGAAAAGTGGTCTTTCTCAGCTCAAGGAAGGCGGAAAAACTTTAAAAAATGGTACTGATACGCTTTATAATTCCATTGGAGCTTTAACAAGCGGTGCAGCAGCAGTATATGAAGGCAGCGGAAGTCTTATGGATGGTATGTATTCACTTAAAAGCGGAGTTTCGGAATTCTCTGATGGAACTAAAAAGCTTGAAAGCGGTTCAAAGGAATTGAAAGAGGGAATGGAAAAGTTTAAAAAAGAAGGAGTAGATAAAATATCACATGTATATAATGATGATGTAAAAGAACTTATTGATAGAATTAAAAAGCTTACAGATCTTTCAAAAGAGTATAATAGCTTCTCAGGAATTGAAAACAACATGGATGGTAAAGTAAAATTCATTTATACAATTGATGGTATTGAAGAATAAATATTAACATTATATTTTTAATGCCCTTTGAATCTGATTGATTCAAAGGGCATTTAGTTACTATAGATCTTGTAAATCTGCAGCCGGAATATCATTTTCAATATTATCTCTAGCAAGATCATTATCAATAACCGGATAAATTGGCGATATCGGTTTTTCATGATCGGATTTAATATTTTTTAAGGAAGTTGGTCTGGAGTGATATACTTTAAGTGATGGTGATGATGTTCCGGCTATGATAGGGTTAACATGTGTTTTACCGTGTTTAGCTTTACCTTGAATTTCCGGTACAGGTGAAACATCATTGTGTTTTTTTATATGTGTTCTTTCAGGACGTTTCATTCCTTGTTTTGACATATTTTATCACCTCAAATATATCATATCCATTTCATATAAATATATTCGGTTTTAGTTATAATTATCTCGATTCCTGTTATTTAAAACAAACATTATTACTGCTGATATAATTATAATAATATAGCCTATAATACTATACATATCAGGAATTTGCTGAAAAATAATAAGACCTAGTATTGCTGAAAAAATGATCTGAGTGTAATCATATACCGATATTTCTTTTGCTGGTGAACAGCGATATGCAGCAGTAATTGAAAACTGACCTGCGGCAGCCGTCAATCCTGCACATATTAGATAAATCATTTGTACTATAGTCATAGAATGAAAATTTATTAATAAATAGGGAAGTGTCACTAAACATGAAAATAAAGAAAAAAAGAATACAATAAACGTTCCATTTTCACCGTTTTGACCAAGATACCTAACCGTAGTATACGCAGCACCCGCTCCCATACCGCCTAAAAAACCGATAACGGCCGGAAAAAATTCCATACCTATAAATGTTGGTTTAATAATAAATAAACTTCCTAAAAAAGCAGAGATTACAATTATTACCTGAGTCAATGAAACCTTTTCTTTTAAAAATATCAAAGAAAAAATTATTGCAAAGAATGGTGACATTTTATTTAACATAGACGCATCAGACAAAACCATGTGGTCAACTGCATAAAAATTACATAATATTCCTATAGTTCCTGCAATTGAACGGATAAAATGAAATTTAAGATTTCCCTTATGCCACTTGATTTCTACTTTATTTTTCTTTAAAAGAACAAAAGCAAACATCAATGCAATAAGATTTCTAAAAAAACTTTTCTGAACTGTAGGTATATCGCCGGAAAGACGTACAAAAGTGTTCATTAGCGCAAAACAAAATGCAGATACAATTATATAAAATATCCCTAAGTATTTTCTATTTATTTTTATCATAATTTATGCCTTAACAGCTTTATGAAATACTTTTTTACCTTTTCTTATAATTATCTCATTTGACAAATCAATTTTTACAGTGGGATCAATTATTTTAGTATCATTAACAGAAATTCCTCCCTGCTGAACAAGTCTTCTTCCTTCCCCGTTAGAAGATGCAAGTCCTGTTTTTACAAGTAAAGTCAGTATTCCAATCTCATTGTTTTCCAGCTCATCTGCATTAATACTGGTAGTAGGCATATTTTCACTGTTTCCTGCACCGGAAAAAACATCTCTTGCGGCTTTAATACACTTATCGGCTTCTTCGCTGCCATGGACTAATTTGGTCAACTCATAAGCCAATATTTCTTTAGCCTTATTAAGCTCTGCACCTTTCATTGTTCTTTCCATATTTTCAATTTCTTCAATAGGTACAAAAGTCAGCATTTTAAGACACTTAATAACATCGTTGTCATCAACATTTCTCCAGTACTGGAAGAAATCATAAGGTGAAGTTTTTTCAGGATCAAGCCATACAGCGCCTTTTTCTGTTTTACCCATTTTTTTACCTTCAGAATTAAGCAGAAGAGTAATAGTCATTGCATAGGCGTCCTTACCAAGTTTCTTTCTGATAAGCTCCGTTCCGCCAAGCATATTAGCCCACTGATCGTCACCGCCGAACTGCATATTACAACCGTAATCTGTATAGAGCTTATAAAAGTCATAGCTTTGCATAATCATATAATTAAATTCAAGGAAAGTAAGACCTCTTTCCATTCTTTGCTTATAACACTCAAATGTAAGCATTTTATTAACACTAAAATGTGCTCCAACTTCACGCAAAATATCAACATAATTTAGATCAAGAAGCCAGTCACCGTTATTTACAACTAAAGCCTTTCCGTCTGAAAAGTCAATAAATCTGCTCATTTGTTTTTTAAAACATTCAACGTTATGATTTATTGTTTCTTTTGTCATCATTTTTCTCATATCAGTTTTTCCTGACGGATCACCTATCATTGCAGTACCGCCTCCAAGAAGAGCGATAGGTTTATTTCCTGCCATTTGAAGTCTTTTCATAAGGCAGAGTGCCATAAAGTGTCCAACATGAAGGCTGTCTGCTGTTGGGTCAAAGCCAATATAAAATACTGCCTTTCCCTCATTTACAAGCTTTCTGATTTCTTCCTCATTAGTTGTTTGAGCGATTAAGCCACGTTCTTGAAGTTCTTCATATACTCCCATTGGTTTCTATCCTTTCTAAAAATAAAATAATAAAACCCTCTGCAAATATAATGCAGAGGGCGAATATCGCGGTACCACCTCATTCACTGTTCAGCAAATGAACAGCCTTACAGCAAAAGCCGTTGCACAATAACGAGTGCCAATCGTCCCTCACTACGCAATTAAATAATCTTCACAAGGGATACTCAGAGATGTATTTCATACGCTTTTCTGAATGGCTCGCACCAACCGCCACATCTCTTTGCAGAACAAATCGCACTACTTCTTCTCATCAACGCATTTTAGATATTTTTATAATTATACACATTTTCTCTATAAAAGTCAACACAGCTATTCAATGAAAAACGAAAGCGGTAAGCCATTTAGACTTACCGCAAATTTTACTATTTAATTATTTATCTTATCTATTGAAGATAGACATAATATCATAGAATGAGTCATCGTCATCATTTGGAGCAGCATTTGTTGTCTGCTGTGCTTGTTGCTGTGGTTGTGCAGCAGGCTGTTGCTGTCTTTGTGGACGCTCCTGCTGTGCAACTGGCTGTTGTCTTTGTACTCTTGGCTGGTTAAAGCTGGTCTGCTGTACAGGAGTCTGCTGTGTTGCTTCAGCCTGCTTTGCTGATGGGTCACCTGGTGTAGCACCAAGCTGATAAGGAGCTTTGTTGCTTACAGGAGCAGTACCTGATGGCTTAAATGCTGCATCAGCTGTTGTAGGGAAACCTGTTGCAATAACAGTAACACTGATTTCATCTTCCATCTGGTCGTTGAATGCAGCACCCCAGATGATGTTTGCATCTTCGTCTGCCTGTTCAGCAATCATAGTAGAAGCAATGTTGATTTCCTCAAGGCTGATGTCAGGCGAGGAAGTGATATTGATAATAACACCCTTAGCACCATCAATAGCTGTTTCAAGAAGCGGACTTGAGATTGCATTTGAAGCTGCAACCTTTGCTTTGTCCTTACCAGAAGCTCTGCCGATACCCATATGAGCATAGCCAGCATCTTTCATAACCGCTGTAACATCAGCAAAGTCAAGATTAACGATGCCAGGAAGAAGAATAAGGTCAGAAATACTCTGAACACCCTGACGGAGAACATCGTCAGCAGCAGCAAAAGCATTTTGAAGAGTTATAGCTTCTTCGCTAACATACTTAAGTCTTTCATTAGGAATAACAACAAGAGAATCAACCTGCTCTCTAAGAGCTGCAATACCCTGTTCAGCCTGAGCCATTCTACGCTTGCCTTCAAACTGGAAAGGCTTTGTAACAATACCGATTGTGAGGATACCCATTTCTCTTGCAATCTCAGCAACAATAGGAGCCGCACCTGTGCCAGTGCCACCGCCCATGCCTGCGGTAATGAATACCATATCGGAACCACGCAGTGCCTGCGCGATATCATCCTGTGTTTCATCCACGGAGCGCTGACCGATTTCAGGGTTGCCGCCTGCGCCCAGACCCTTTGTCAGCTTTTCGCCAATCTGGATTTTCGTTGCGGATTTGGATTTAGACAGAGCCTGTCCGTCTGTATTGATGGAAATGAATTCCACCCCATCCAAGCCGTCTTCAATCATTCTATCTACTGCGTTGTTGCCGCCGCCGCCAACACCGATTACTTTAATCTGCGCCATATTACTCATAGGGATATCTAATTCGAGCATGCTATAATCTCCTCCTAGGTTGTTCTGAAAATTTATCAACTTATATTATACACGAAAGAAAAGCCGATTGCCATAGCAAAAACAAGTTTTCCTACGAATTTTTGCTTTTTTTTAAACGCCTTTTTCCATTTTTGTCAGTTATATTCTATCATAGTATCTTTTCTCTTTTTATTCAAGCAGAAAATCACAAATTCAGCAAAAAATATTTCAGTGCCGTTTTCTTTTTTCTCCGTCCCATCAGGTCAGGTATTGAAAGGTAACATTCGCCTTGGGGTTGTCCAATCCGCTGAGGTCTAAAATCCCTCTGTCCTCCTTGGGAATCGTTTTTACAATCTGCTGCATATACTGAATTTTCATATCGCCGTTCGTCATATTCCCCAGATGAATCTGCACCTGGTTCACATAGGCATAAATATCCTTCGGCTTGGAAACATCAATTTCCACCACCTCATCCAGAAGCTCATATTTTTCCATCAGCTGCGAAATTTCCAGAATCACCGCAAGCGCATCCGTATTCTGCACGGGAAGGATTTCCCCCTCCGTAAAGCTGTCAAATTTCAGCCCCTTGACCAGCGGTAGTGCATCCCTACAACTGCCTGCCACCTCAAGCACACGCCCTTCCTCGTCTATGTAGAGGTACGACCCCATATAGGGCACATACCCTCTCGCCTTTCTTTCCTTTATCGTGATTTTCATGGTATGGGGCAGCTTGGCGGAAAGCTTCGCAGAAGCGATATACGGACTTTTCTCAAGCGTTTTTTCCGCTCTGCCTTTGCTGAACAGAAGCAGATTATCCCCCTTGGAAAGACCGATTTTTTCGCAAAGCTCGGATGTCGTAAACTGGCTTGCGCCCTCCACCTCTATTTTTTTCACCGAAAACAGCGGCGAAAACAGCACGCATGCAGCCACAACCACCACAAGCACCAGCGCAATCACGATTTTCTGGTCAAGCCCCTTTTTCTGCGGCTTTTTCTGATAGTAGCCGATTTCCTCCATCAGGTCAATATCAAGCATTTCCTGTGATTTTTTCTGTCGTTTGTTCTTCCGATGAAACATATCGTATCCTTTCTGTTCTATCAGCCCTGCTCTGTCAGCCGAATCTCGCCGCCAAGAAGTGAAAGCGCAGTCTCTATTTTTTCATAGCCACGCTCCACATATTCCGCGCCATGCACAAGGCTTTCGCCCTCCGCCGCAAGTGCCGCGCACAAAAGCGCCGCCCCACAGCGCAAATCCCTGGCAAAAACCTCCGCACCAAAGAGCCGCTCCACGCCGAAAACCGAAGCCCTTCTCCCCTCGATGCGGATATCGGCTCCCATGCGGCAAAGCCCCTCTGCCTGCGAAAAACGGGCTTCAAACACTGTTTCACTAATCATACAATGTCCTTTCGCCAATGTCAATAAAGCCATCAGCAAAGGCTGCATATCCGTCGGGAAGGCAGGAAACGGCCCTGTTATAATCGAAAAATCCGACAGCAGCCGCCTTGGCGGACGCATCCACAGGAGACCTCCCTCCTCCCAGAAAAGCCGACAGCCCGTCATCCGCAGGGCTTCCGAAACCGCGCCAAGCTGCTCCCGTTCCAGTCCCTTCAAGCATAGCTCTCCCCCTGTCATGGCGGCGGCGCACAGAAACGTACCGCCCTCGATACGGTCAGCAGGAATCGTGAAAACCGCCCCATGCAGCCGCTTCACACCCTCGATCAAAAGGCTGCCCGTTCCCTCGCCGTAAATCTCCGCCCCCATGGCACGCAGAAACCGCACCAAAGCTACAATCTCCGGCTCTCTTGCGGCATTATGCAGCACCGTTACCCCCTCCGCGCACACCGCCAGAAGCAGAATGTTTTCCGTTGCACCCACGCTCGGAAACGGCAAATCAATCCTGCATCCCTGCAGCCGCTCCGCCCTGCAATCAAGAATCTCGTTCTCCTCCGCAATGGAAACGCCCATCCTGCGAAAGGCGGCAAGGTGCAAATCTATCGGGCGTTTGCCAATCGCACAGCCACCGGGATACGCAATCCTGCCCGCACCGCTTCTGCCGAGCATTGCCCCCAGAAAGAGGATGGAGGAACGCATTTTTCGCACAGCTTCGCCGCAAAGCGCGGCTGCTTGCATCTCGCGGCTGTCTATCACCGCCGTCCGCCCCGTCAGCGCAACAGAGCAGCCAAGCTCCCGCAGAATTTCCAGCGTCTGCGATACATCTCGAATCTGCGGCAGATTTTCCAGAACCACCTCATCCGCCGCAAGCACGCACGCCGCCAGAATGGGCAAAGCGGCATTTTTGCTCCCCCGCACCGCAAATTCTCCCTCTATCCGCTTCCCGCCCCGCACCAGATATGTCCCCATGGCGTTCCCTCCAAAAATTCCTTTACCCTCATGCTATCGGCAGAGAGCCTATTCGGTGCGTGTTTTATATTTACAAAAAAGAGAAAAACAGCTAAAATCAAGAGAAAACGATACTTTTGGACAAAAAGGAGTGCTTCAGATGGAATTAAAAAGAAATATCCTTGATATAAAGGGCATAAAGGTGGGACAGGCAGAAAATCCGACTGCGAAAACAGGTGTAAGCGTTGTGCTTGCGGAGGATGGCGCGATTTGCGGCGTGGATGTGCGCGGCGCAGGCCCCGGCACGAGAGAAACCGACCTCTTAAACCCCATCAATACCGTGGAGAAGGTGCATGCCGTTGTGCTTTCGGGCGGCTCTGCCTTCGGCTTGGAGGCGGCAAGCGGTGTCATGAACTGGCTTGAAAAAAGGGGCATCGGCTTTGATGTCGGCGTAACAAGCGTACCCATCGTCCCCTCTGCGGTGCTGTTTGATTTGGAGTATGGGGATGCCTTCGTTCGCCCCGATAAGGAAATGGGCATGCAGGCATGCGAAAACGCCTCCGATTCTGTCCTTCTGGAAGGTGATTACGGCGCAGGCTGCGGCGCAACGGTCGGCAAGCTGCGCGGCATGGCGCATTGCACAAACAGCGGCATCGGCTCATGGAGCGAGGAAACGCCAAACGGGATTCGCGTGGCAGCGCTGATTGCGGTCAATGCCATCGGGGATGTTTACGAAAACGGCAGCATCATCGCAGGCACAAGGGCAGATGACGGCAGCTTTACCTCTACAGAGGAGGGCTTTTTGCAGATGGCATCCAATTTTTCCATCAGCGGCAAAAACACCACCATCGGCGTAGTCGCAACCAATGTGAAGCTGACAAAGGCACAGGCAACAAAGGTGGCAGGCATGGCGCATGACGGACTGGCACGCTGCATCCGCCCGATTCATACCTCCCTTGACGGAGATACGATTTTCTGCCTTTCCACAGGCGAGCTGGAATTCCCCGAAAACCCCGTAGATACGGTCGGTATCCTTGCCGCAAGGGTAGCGGAGCAGGCAATTATCCGCGCGGTGAAGGCAGCAAAATAATTTTTCGGAAAATATCGATTTTCTGTTTTCCGATTCCCTTCGCTATGGTACAATAAAATATCATAGTAAATATCATACAGAACAGTTACATGGTTATCAGCATTAGGAGGTACTTATGAAGCAGGACATGATTTTGATTCTGGATCTGGGCAGTGAGGAAAATCCCAAG
>OLRE01003075.1_pt1 | contig 12382 bp, 10 predicted proteins | sample 1672461 | NCBI WGS metagenome assembly OLRE01 (sample SAMEA3136688, study PRJEB25190) | human gut metagenome | biome: human gut; feature: human-associated habitat; material: faeces | place: Austria | collected 2013
AGTAGGAATGAAACATAAAGGTTTATAACTTTTTATAAGTTTTCAGTAACGGTATGTATGAATTTAAATCAACTATACTATTTTCAAAAGGTCGCACAATTACAACATTATCACCAGGCAGCCAAAGAATTAAATATCTCTCAACCTAGTTTAAGCCGTTCGATTGCTAATCTTGAAGAAGAATTAGGTGTTTCTTTATTTCAGAAAAACGGACGCAATATCGAACTTACCAAATACGGCTCTATCTTTTTGGAACATGTCAATCGTATTATAGATGAAATCAAAATTGCTGAAAATAAAATGAAATCCTTAGCTGGCAGTTCCAGCGGGCACATTGATATCGGATATGTATTTCCACTTGCCAAAAGTTATATTCCAAGACTTGTACGAAGTTTCTTAAATCAGCAGGAAAATCATGAGATCACGTTTTCTCTAAGTCAGGAGATCACAAAAAATCTAATTGCGGATCTGAAAAATGAAAAATATGATGTCGTTTTTGGTTCTCTCGTTGCCGATGAACCGGAAGTTGAGTTTGTTCCGGTTGTTAATCAGGAAATGGTGATCATTACCCCACCAGAGCATCCTTTAAAATATAAGAAGAAACTCGTTTTAGAGGATCTGCTGGATTATCCAGTCATTGGTTATGATAAGACTTCTGGTCTTGGACGTTTTACTAATTCTATTTACAAACAAAACCATATCAAACCGTCTATCGCTTTTGAATCTTCGGATGAAAATGCCATCGCTTCCCTTGTTGCAGAAGATTTTGGGATTGGTTTTGTTGCACATGTAGAATCATTACAGGCATATGATGTGGAAATCCTACATCTTAGTAATGTAAAACCTTACCACACTGTTTATATGGCTTATCTTAAAAATATGCCGATGATCCCTGCTGTTCGTAAATTTATTGAATTCACAAAAGAAACAATAGATATTTTTTATTGATTCTTCAAAAAAGATTTATTTGTTAAATAATTAACCGTGTGTTATACTAAAGCCATCATAAATCATTCACCCAATTTTTATGATTCTAACAACCTCGGATTATATGGAATTTAATTTTTTGATTTTTTGGATTTAATTTTTTGGAGGTTCAATTCTAATGAAAAGCAACTATAAAAACATTTTCACACCATTAACAATTAAGAACATGACAATGAGAAACCGCATCATGATGACACCAATGGGAACTAACTACGGTGAACAGACAGGAGAAATGAGTTTCTTACACATTGATTACTATACAGAAAGAGCAAAAGGCGGAGTTGGTCTGATCATGGTTGAAAACGCAAGTGTTGATTCACCACTTGGATCTAACGGAACAACTCAGATCCGTATCGATCATGACAACTATATGCCTCGTTTCTTCAAATTATGTGAAACATTACACGCTCATGGAGCTTGCGTTGGTGTTCAGTTAAACCACGCTGGTGCTTCTGCTCAGTCTAAGAGAACAAACATGCAGCCAGTATCTGCATCTGATATTCCATCAAAAGCAGGTGGAGAAATCCCTCGTCCTCTGAAAGTAGAAGAAATTTACGAAATCGTTAAAAAATACGGAGAAGCTGCTGCTCGTGCACAGGCTTGTGGATTTGACTGTGTTGAGATTCATGCAGGACATTCTTACTTATTAAGCCAGTTTATGTCTCCTACAACAAACAAACGTACAGATGAATTCGGTGGATGTCCAGAAAACCGTGCCCGCTTCACAAAATTAGTTATTGAAGAAGTTCGTAAACAGGTTGGACCTATGTTCCCTATCTTCGTTCGTATCAGTGCTGATGAACTGATGGAAGGTGGAAACACATTAGAGGATACTGTAGAGTTACTTTCTTACTTCCAGGAAGAGGTTGATGCATTTGACGTATCTGCTGGATTAAATGGTTCTCTTCAGTTCCAGATCGATGCCAACTACTTAAAAGATGGTTGGAGATCTTACATGGCAAAAGCTGTCAGAGAAAAATACAACAAACCTTGTGTAACTATGGGTAACATCCGTGATCCTCGTGTCGCTGACGATATCTTAGAGCGTGGAGATGCTGATATTATCGGTATGGGTCGTGGACTGATTGCTGATCCTCACTGGGTGAAAAAAGTTGCTACAGGACATGAAGACGACATCAGAAAATGTATTTCTTGTAACATCGGATGTGCTGGAAACCGTATCGGAGTTAACCGTCCAATCCGTTGTACAGTAAACCCTACTGTAAACTCTGGATTTGACTATAAAAAGAAAAAAGTAAATAAACCTTGTAACGTTGTTGTTATCGGTGGTGGTACTGCTGGTCTTGAAGCTGCTTGTACAGCTGCTGAAGTTGGATGTACTACATTCTTATTCGAAAAGAACGATCACCTTGGTGGATTAGCTGTTGAAATCTCTAAGATTCCAGATAAGAAACGTTTAAGAGACTTCCCTGACTACCTTGTACACCGTGCTTCTAAATTAACAAACCTGTTTATCTTCAAAGGACAGGAAGCAACTCTGCCATTAATTAAAGCACTGCATCCAAACATCATCGTAAACTCAACAGGTTCTAATCCTTTACTTCCACCAATCAAAGGATTACATGACCACATCGACAAAGAAGGATCTAAAGTAGCTTCTATCACAGGAATGATCAACCACTTAGCTGATTATCCAGAAGACTGCACAGGTAAGAAAGTTGTTGTCGTTGGTGGTGGAGCTGTAGGTCTTGACGTTGTTGAATACTTTGCTCCAAAAGGTGCGCAAGTAAGCATCGTAGAAATGATGCCTCAGATCGGTAAAGACTTAGATCCAGTATCTAAATGCGGAACAAACACATTAATGAGAGAACACAATGTAAACCAGATGACTGAAACAGCTCTTTGCGAAGTAAAAGCTGATGCATTCATAGTAAAAGCTAATGGAGAAGAAAAAGATCTTCCTTTCGATTATGGATTCGTATGCTTAGGAATGAGAGCAAACGCTCCTGTTCTTGATGAAATCCGTGAAGCATTCGCTGATACTAACGTTGAAATCATCAATATCGGTGACAGCGTACGTGCTAGAAGAATCATTGATGGTGTTCAGGAAGGACACAACATCTTAAATGTACTTGCAGATCATGAATATCTGTAAGATATAACCTAGCAAAATATATAACAAATAAAGCAGTTTTAATTTTAACTTGCTATCTTACCTACCTTAAAAATAAATATAAAGTTGCAAAAATCCCTGAAGAATTTGTCATCTTCAGGGATTTTTGTTGTTTTTGATACTCTCATCATTATATCTTAAGAAACATGAAAGAAAAACATCGACTTGTTCGTTTCTTTGTTAAGATGATATCAGAAAAATTAAGGAGAATCTTTTGCGGAAATTGTAATTGTGGAGATGAAAATATGTATAGAATATATAGTACACTTATCGAAATGGTTGCTGTAAATTCCAGTTAATAAAAAAACGCCCGGACAAGCTATCCTACACTTATCCGGGCATTTTCGTTTTAAGGTCGAGATTATATTATTATTTTTTTAGGAAAATTGACATTTATGTTTTAGTTTTTATGTTTCACAAGAAAAATCTAGCCTACTGTACTGCTTTAAAAGCTTCCTCTAAATCTTCGATGATATCATCGATATTTTCTGTACCAATTGACAGACGAATTGTGTTAGGTTTGATTCCTGATCCTAATAATTCTTCTTCAGTCATCTGAGAATGTGTTGTAGATGCTGGATGGATGACTAAGGATTTCACGTCTGCTACGTTTGCAAGCAGTGAGAATAACTCTAAGTGATCGATAAAGTCTTTTGCTTTCTGTGCATCACCTTTGATTTCGAATGTGAAGATAGATCCACCACCGTTAGGGAAGTATTTTTTGTATAATTCCTGCTGCTCAGGATCGTCAGATACAGATGGATGGTTTACTTTTTCTACTGCTGGATGGTTTTTCAGGTATTCTACAACTTTTAATGCATTTTGTACATGACGTTCTACTCTTAAGGATAATGTTTCTAATCCCTGTAAGAAGATGAATGCATGAACTGGAGATAATGTTGCTCCTGTGTCACGAAGTAATAATGCTCTGATCTTTGTTACGAATGCAGCTGCTCCAACGTCTTTTGTAAAGCTTACTCCATGGTAGCTTGGGTTTGGTTCTACTAATGATGGGAATTTTCCTGATGCTTCCCAGTCGAATTTACCACCGTCAATGATGACACCACCGATTGTTGTTCCGTGACCACCGATGAATTTTGTTGCTGAATGTACTACGATGTCTGCTCCATATTCGATTGGTCTTACAAGGTATGGTGTTGCAAATGTATTATCTACGATCAGTGGAATGTTGTGTTCATGAGCGATCGCTGCTGCTTTCTCAATGTCTACAACGTCTGAGTTTGGATTTCCTAATGTTTCGATGAATAATAATTTTGTGTTATCTTGGATTGCTGCTCTTACTTCATCTTCATTGAAAATGTCTACGAATGTTGTTTCGATTCCGTAATCTGGTAATGTATGCTCTAAGAAGTTGTATGTTCCACCGTAAATATTTTTCGCTGCAACTACGTGATCTCCTGCTTTTGTAATATTTTCAATCGCATATGTGATCGCTGCTGCTCCAGATGCTACTGCTAATGCTGCAACTCCACCTTCTAGTGCTGCGATTCTCTGTTCAAAAACATCTTCTGTTGGGTTTGTTAATCTTCCGTAGATGTTACCTGCATCTGCAAGTCCGAAACGAGCTGCTGCATGATCGCAATTTCTGAATACATAAGATGATGTCTGATAAATAGGTACTGCTCTTGCATCTGTCACTGGATCTGGCTGTTCCTGTCCTACGTGTAACTGTAATGTTTCAAACTTATAATTTCTTTCTTTACTCATAATTTCTATCTCCTTTGTTGACTTTTATTTTGAATTTTGTATGTTGTCTTTCTTGATTACAAACTTATCTTACCATTAGATTTCCTACTTGTCCAATATGAAAAGTCAACATCTAGTTATAGGATATCCCTATAACCAGAGTCGTCACCCATAGCTTTATACTTTTTGATCTCCTCTAAGTACTTCTCTCCTAATGGGCTGATCGCGACTCCTTTTCGCTTGATATAGCCAATCGTCATGAGCTCATCCGATTTTAGTTTCACAGCACAGTAATCATCACCATTTAAGCTTTCACAGATAATTCCTGAACATAATGTATATCCATTTAACCCAACCATCAGATTCAGCATGGTCGCGCGGTCATTTGCTTTGATCAGACGTTTATATTCATAGGTACTTAACACTTCTTCTGCAAAATAAAAGGAGTTATATTCCCCCTGTTCAAATGACAGGCATGGATATTCTTCCAACTCTTCGATCGTAATCTCTTCTTTATCTGCCAGAGGATGCCCTTTCCACATATAAACGTAAATTCCACATTCCAATAATGGATGGAATTCAAGCCCTGATTCCTGCAGCATCTTGCTTAATACCTTCTTATTAAATTCATTTAAATAAAGGATCCCGATCTCACTGTGAAAATCTTTGACATCCTTGATCACTTCGTATGTCTTTGTCTCTCTGACTGCAAATTCGTATTCATCCATACCAAACTGTTTGACCATCTCCACAAAAGCATTCACTGCAAATGTATAATGCTGCATGGAAACTCCGAATTTTTTCTTGATATTTTTCTTCTCAATATAGCGAGATTCCATAAGCTGATATTGTTCAACGACCTGTCTTGCATAACTTAAGAATTCCATCCCTTCTTGTGTGACTGATACTCCTCGATTGCTTCTCTTAAAGAGTCTTGTTCCAATCTCTTTTTCTAATTCTTTGACTGCAAGAGATAGACTTGGCTGTGAGATAAACAGGCTTTTTGCCGCCTCATTCATAGACCCTGTATCTGCGATCGCTATAATATATCTTAATTGTGTTAATGTCATGGTTCTTCCCTTCCTTATCTTTTGAAACTCTCTAATGTCCGTGGTTTATTATACTTGATTTTTCGCCGCTTGTCTTATGATTTTTGAAAGAAATACTCTTGACATATTGGTTTGCTTTGTCTTATAATAATGGCTGTTTCAATAGTTAGAATTCTAACTATTACTTTTCTAATCATAAAAGGAGCATCATCTATGTATGAATCATCTTATCATTATCTTCTGATGTCCAATCATTTAAGCCTTCAGAAGAAAATCATGGCTGTCTTAAAGCCACTTGGTCTCTCAACCGGCCAGCCAAAGGTCTTAGACCATCTTCGATATCATAATGGTGCCAGTCAAAAAGACATTGCCCATGCTTGTCATATCGAACCTGCTTCTTTGACTTCTATTTTAAATCGAATGGAAAAACAGCATATGATCGAGCGTAAGAATTTGAACGGAAATCGCCGATCCTTTCATATTTTCCTGACAGATTATGGAATGGAACTGTCTGAATCGATTGAAAAAGCTTTCTTATCTCTTGAACAAGAAGTTTTTTCGGGGATTTCTAATGCAGAAAAAGAACAATTTCTAAAGATCTTTGAAAAACTATATAAAAATACTACAAAAGAGGAGTAAATCACATCATGGAAAAACTAAAACGTTATATCATCTTTTTTATTGGGCTTTATATTAACTCTCTCGGAGTTGCCCTGATCACAAAAGCAAGTCTTGGTACATCACCGATTTCTTCCATTCCTTATGTACTGAGCCTTAATTTCCCATTTACACTTGGAAATTTCACCATTTTCTTCAGCCTGTTACTGATCTTTTTACAGCTGTTGATCTTACGAAAGAATTTTAAACTGGAACACGTGTTACAGATTCCAATCTCTATCTTATTCGGATATTTTATTGACTGGTCTATGATCCTTCTTGGATTTGTAAATCCGTCCTTTTATTTGATGAAGATCATTTATCTGCTGATCGGATGTCTGATCCTTGGATTTGGTGTGTATACAGAAGTCCTTGCCAATGTTGCCATGCTTCCTGGGGAATCTTTTGTACGTGCCATTGTAATGACATGGCATACAGAATTTGGTGTCACAAAAATCTGTTTTGACGTATCTATGACTGTGATTGCCGGAGTTCTTTCCTTTGTATTCGCAGGTAAGTTAGACGGTGTACGTGAAGGTACAGTTATTGCCGCTTTACTTGTTGGATTTATTGCACGTTTATTTGGACGTTTCTTATCTTTTGTGGAGCCAATGCTGTTCCCAGATTCAGACACTAACACAGATTCAGACACTGACACAGATTCAACAGACACTCCTATCGTCATTGCGATCGCTCGTGAATATGGAAGCGGTGGACATGACCTTGGAGAAGCTCTTGCAAAACGTCTTGGATTTGATTTCTATGACAATGAGATCATTCAGATGGCTGCAGGTTCTACTGGTTATGATCCTGAATTCATCAAGAATAATGATGAACAGATGCGTAGTTCCCTGCTTTATGATCTTGTGAATCAGGTATATTCTCACGCACCACAGAACCCAGCTCCAAAAGATAATATCTTTGCGGCAGAATCTAAAGTAATCAATGAGCTTGCTTCAAAAGGAAATTGTGTTGTGATCGGTCGTTGTGCGGATTATATCTTAAGAGACCGCCCTCATTGCATGCGAATCTTCTTACATGCACCTGCCGAGTATCGTGTGAAACGAATTATGAGAACGGAAAACTTATCTCATGATGCGGCACTGACGAAAGCAATCCAGATGAACCGCAAGCGTTCTGATAACTATCATTATTATACACATCAACCATGGGGATTATCCAGAAACTACCATCTGACACTGGACACTTCACTTGGAGATGATTTTGTGCTTGATAGCATTTGTGAAGGGTTGAAACATATTCAGTAATTTATTGTGATTGTAAAAAGGATAGATGCCTTGGTTTTTGGCAGCTATCCTTTTCTATTTCCTGTTCTAACTCCTCTGAAATTTGCTTATCTGAGAACCCTTAACTGTATTTTTACACTACTACTTCTATAATCTTCTTATTATCTACTTCCACTTCTTTTAATCCTATTTTTTTATTTTTATTGAAGTTAAAACTCAGCAAATATCCCTTTTCTAAATGGTAATATTCTAAGTATTCTGCTAACTGCTTTTCTCCTCTTTTGTTATACTCATTACCTCTCCAGATTTTCAATTCAATCACATACTGTTTCCCCAAATAGTCCACAATAACATCTGTTCTACTCTGATTTCTTGTCTGTGCTTCTATATAATAATTTCCAGTACCATTAATAATCGGTTTTAAATATAGCAAAAATACACGCCGGCCATTTTCTTCTACAAATTTTTCTGTATTTTTCCCATAAATATCATGAAAATGTATCATAAACTTTTCAAGCACCAATTCCATATTTAATATACCGTTTTTCACAAATTGATTCTTATCACGTTCTCCTGTTTGATATATCACACTACTTGTTAATTCTTCCGACAAAAACAAATTGTATAATCTGGTCTCAAATATACGATTTGAAATAACTACCTGACCATCGTTTTCCTTAATAAATCCAAACATCGTTCCAATATCTATCACAAAGTTATCTGGATTATATGGATAGGATTCTCCTTGAAATAATATGGAATATAGCATATTTTTCAATTCTTTATAATCTGTGATCTTCTTTCTCAGATCATCAAACAATGTATTAGTCTCTTTTAAAAGAATCTTGATTGCTTCTAATACTCCTTGTTTTGTCCAATTTTGATCGCATCTCTCATCGATTAACTTGCAGATCTTTGATACCAAGTATGGATAACCTGAAGTATATTCATAAATCAATTCCGCAATCTTTTTCACTTCCATCGTGCATTTATAATCTTTCTCATATTCATCAAGCATACTTGCAATATCATCTCTTGTAAAACTCATATCTACACTAAAATCTGCGGCTATATTCCACGGACTATTCATCTGATGTTCATGGTCTTCTCTTATACGATGCTTTAAATTTTTTATGTCATAAACCCCAGCTAATATGACTGATTGAAACGTTGGCCTTGTACTGCGTTTTAGAAATTTGCTTCGAAGCATTCCTAGAAAATCTATAAAAACTTTATGATCACTCGCCTGATCAACCTCATCAATCATTAAAATTACAGGAACTTCTGCATTTTTGCAAATATTGGATATCAAACTAGAAAGGCTTAACATATCTTGTGCTTTCTTCTTTATACTGTCAATGATAATCTGTTTTACTGTATCATCAATTGTAGGAACTTCTTCATATAGTACCGTATCATACAATAATTCACATATAGTTCCACAAAATGCTGTTTCGCTTTCAAAAGCTGTTTCTCCAAGACCTTCGAAACTAATAAAAAATACTGTATATTTATCTGCGAGATATTTGACTAACATATTTAATGTAGTTGTCTTTCCATATTGTCTCGCCCGATTTATTACAAAATATTTTTTCTCATCCACCAACTGCTTTATTTGTGCTAACTTTGAATCTATGTTTACCATATAATGCTCATTCGGATAACAAATTCCATTTACATTAAATGTTTTACTCATATCCCTCACCAACTTTCTTTTATTACGTATATCATTTCTTTACTATGTTTTTAATTTTACCATTTGATATTGCAAATAACAAGGAAATGATACTATAAAGAAATACAGGACATCCATACTTTCACATTTTTGGAAACTGAAATATAAAACTTGTTCCTTCTCCATTTTTGCTTTCCACATGTATTTGCCCGCCATGAACTGCCACGATAAAGTGAACCATCGAAAGACCAAGTCCAGTTCCTCCATTCTCTCTGGAACGGCTTTTATCTACCCGGTAAAAACGATCCCAGATCTTAGGAATATCTTCCTGATCGATCCCTATCCCATCATCTTTTACTTCTCCTATGATCATATCTCCTTGTTCTTTCCATAGAATATCAATATGACCATGTTCCTTTCCATAGCTGATCGCATTCTGAACAAGATTCATCATCATTCGTAATAATAATGTATGATTTCCCATCATCTTTACATCTCGATCACTGAAAACAGATATCTGAATCTTCTTTTTTTCTGCCTGCTCGCGCAATTCTTCTACGATAACTTCTGTTAATAGTATGAGATCAACTTCTTCCATATCATAAGATTCACTCATCTCACCTCTTGCGATCATTAACATCTCATTGATCAATTTCGACATGCGTCTTGCCTGTCTTAAAATGATCATGATCTCTTCTTTTTCCTCTTCCTCTAATACTGGATCTTCGATCAAATATTCGCATTGAGAAATGATCACGGTCACTGGAGTTCGAAGTTCATGGGACACATCTGCTGTAAACTGCTGTTCTTTTTCAAAGGATTCTTCCAGTCTTTCGAACATTTGATTAAATTTATGAGATAATTCATACAATTCATCTCTTACTTTTGGCAATGGAAGCCTTTTTGTAAGATCCTTTCCATAACTGATATTCTCTACCTGATCACAGATCAGATCCACCTGCTTTAATGCACGTTTCAGCATAAAATATCCTGTCATTGCTATCAATAAAATGAACACGGGATATAAGACGATCATCATTTTCTGAGATGTTGTCATAAATACTTCGATCGCATGAATGGATGTGATTCCCCTGATCCATATAGCCTTATTCTTTCCATAGGTATGCACACTGTCATATACCATCCATTTGCTGCTACCGGATGTAATGACCCTCGGTGTATGAGACTTTAAGATCGTCTGTTTCGGAAATTTCTCTGGCATTGTGCCATATAATAATTTCCCGTTGTCATCATAGACACAAAACATGACTCCATCCTGATAAAACTGAGTATCTTCTGATAAATAATAGGTCCCATCCTGAAATTGAAAGTTCGCAGAAAATCCAGTCACTGCCGCACTGACTTCTTCTTCTGTCGCTGAAATCCCGACTTTGTCGACAAAGTAAAACATAAAGACAAGAACCATTCCTAAAATAAGTGCAATGATCCCTGTATACCATAATGTGACCTTTTTCTTGATCGTCATCTGCTTCATCATTCTTCCCTCATCACATAGCCTGTTCCGCGTACCGTATGGATCAGTTTTTTCTCATATCCTGCATCAATTTTCTTTCGGAGATATCTTATATATACATCAATAACATTCGACCCTCCCTCATAATCATAATTCCATGCATTTTGTTCAATCTGCTGCCTCGTCATCACGATATTCTGATTCCGCATCAGACATTCTAACACCATAAATTCTTTTGACGACAAACTGATCTCTTTTCCTGCTCTTGTCACAATTCTTGTATCCCGATCCAGAGTAAGATCTGCAATCTTTAACTGATTCGTTACAAATTGGGGTTTTCTCCGCATCATCACGCGGATTCTTGCGAGTAACTCTTCAAACGCAAACGGCTTAATCAGATAATCATCGGCCCCCAGGTCAAGCCCCTTTACCCGGTCCTCAATACCATCCCTTGCAGTCAGTAAGAGAATTGGTGTATCATTCCCCATCTGTCTCACTTCCTTTAAAACCGCAAAACCATCCTTCCCAGGAAGCATGATGTCGAGAAGAACTCCATCATAAGATGTCATCTCCATATAATCTAGCGCTTCTTCTCCGTCTCCACAGGTATCCACACTATAATGCTCTCTTACCAGACGTTTCTTTATAATATTTCTTAAATCTTTTTCATCTTCAACAACTAATATTCTCATAATGCCTTTATTATAATACAATCTGTTTTTTGAATCCAGCACCTATTTTTAATGTTATTTTAATGTTTATTGGTTATGCTATTTATAACAAAAGGAAATCTATCCCAACCAAAGAAAGGAGTTTACAATGAAAAAAATATTATATTTATTCTTCACATGTTCTATCATTTTTGCTTTTGCAGGATGCAGTCCTTCAAAGAAAGATTCTGCCGAGGCTACCACAACACAGGAAATTGCAACAACAACTTCCACTACAGAAAATACCACTGATTCTTCTACCTCTGATTCAGATGCCAAGAATGATTCTTATGATTTTTCAGCTTATAAAAAAAGAATCAAAAAACTCACTAAAAAAGTAAATAATGCTACTTCATCTTCCAATGCATCTGTCAACGAAAAACGTTTTTACACTTTGAAAAAGGAACTTGATGTGGTTGATGATGAACTTGATCATCTGGATGATGAATTTGAGCATGCTTATGAAAACGGTAAACTAAGCTTCAAAGTTTATAAATCCAGAGAAAAGACAATAGAAAAATTGGAAGATCAGCTTGATCTTTTAGAAGATGCCTTGGAAAATAAATTTGGAATTGATGATTAGGTAAAAAAGATGCCATTGTAGTTTTGGCATCTTTTTTCCATCTCAGTAAAATTTATATAAAATCAGCCAGAAAACCCATGGTCTTTAGACCGTGGGATGAATGGCGTTAGACTACTTTTACTTGCGTCATTACAGTTGACCTTGCTGTAATGCGTTTGC
>OLRE01003076.1_pt1 | contig 12380 bp, 10 predicted proteins | sample 1672461 | NCBI WGS metagenome assembly OLRE01 (sample SAMEA3136688, study PRJEB25190) | human gut metagenome | biome: human gut; feature: human-associated habitat; material: faeces | place: Austria | collected 2013
CCGACCTACACCCTTAGCAGGGGCGCCTCTTCAGCCTCTTGAGTATTTCTCCAGCAAAAATGATTATACTAGAGGTTTACCCTAATGTCAATCATTTTTTTACTTTATTTTTTCAGCCTTATTTTAGGGAAATTTTTTACCTTATTTTTCAATCCTGACTTTCGGCTGACTTTCACGTAATTTTAAATATTTTCAATCTCTTACTTCACATTTGCACTGGCACTATTTCCTTCACTCTGAGTACTCTTGTGCTCTTTTGTCAATGAAAATCCACGACCGCTGACTTCTCTGACTTCACTTACAATCACAAAGCTTTCCGGATCAATATTCTTTACAATACGCTCCAACTGATGCAGTTCACGGTTTGACACAACAACGAGAAGCACCTGGCGGTCTTCCTGTGAATATCCACCCTCTGCACGCAGAATTGTAAGTCCCCGGTCCAGATGCCCGATAATCGCCTGACGGATTGGCTCCGGATTTCTGCTGATGATTTTAACCTCCATTTTCGAGCCACCAAGGAGCAATACCTTATTCAGCACTGTTGTATAGGTTATAACAAGAATAACTCCATATAACAGCATCTCAGGCGGTATGAGGATAGCCTGACCAAGCAGTATACATATATCAAATACATTCAGGCTGACTGACACAGGTATCTTAAAATATTTATTCAAAATCAACGGCGGAATATCCATACCTCCGGTGGATGCTCCCATACGAATGACGCTTCCAAGTCCCACTCCGATTCCCAGCCCTGAGAATATCGTATTCAGCCAGATATCGTCTGTGAAATGTACATTTGCAAAGATCTGTCCGAATAACTCCAGGCAGATTGGATAGGTAAATGTACTTACAATAGTTGTAAATGCGAATTTCTTTCCAAGAAAAATAAATCCGACTACCAGCATCACAATATTAAATCCCAGCACGAATATCGAAACGGATAATCCGGTCAATCTGTTCACTAAAAGTGCAATACCTGTCGTTCCTCCGGTCGGCAGTCCTGACGGAAGCAGAAATAATACTGCGACCGCTGCGTACATAGCATTTCCAATAATAACTGTCAACAATGTTATTCCCCGCTGTAACATTGTCTGATTTTTGTTTTTCACAATTTTCTTCCTCCGAAATCACATACTTATATTCCGGATACTGCCAATTCTCCTACATACACTGATGGAGCAATTACACTTGCGCAATCCGGATATGTAGATATGTAATCATTTGCGATTCCCTGAATCTGACCAAGCATGTCAAAGAAATTACCTGCAATCGTCACCTGACAAAATGCATCTGTTTCCTGGCCATTCTCAATCTTTCTTCCTTTTACAATTAATGAAAATGTCCCCGTCATTACATTAATTCCTGCAAATACACCATCTACATCGGTTACAAGGATACCATGACACATTTTTTTCTTCAAGTCCAAAATTGAGGATTCTGTTTTCTCACCCAGATCACATTCAGATTGCAAAATAACATTTGTAATCCCAATTTCCACATCAGATTTTGGCGATTGTTTAAAACCATTTCCTGTAGGTTCGATTTTTAATTTTTTCGCAAGTTCTTTATTTACAAGTTGTGTTTTAAATGTTCCTTCTTTTATCAGGTATTTTTCTTTCACAGGTATTCCTTCATCATCAATTCTACGGCATACTCTGCCCTCTTTCAAATCTGGCACCTCTTTTAATGAAACATTTGCAGATGCAATCTTATCACCCTCACGTCCTGCAAGCGCACTTCTTTCATTTTTAATCCGGTCTGCATAAAATGCCGGAATATACGCTTCCAGTAATTCTGCCATCACGGAGTTTTTCAAAATGACCGGATACTGCCCAGACACAATCGGTTCTGCACCAAGGCCGGCTCTGGCTTCTTTAGCTGTCTCACACGCCAGCTTCTTTGCACTGTCATCTGCCAACTCACTCACATAACAGCATCCTCTGGCATAAGATGCCTGTCCATCCTTCTCCGCCTTTAAATCTGCACGGAGACTGTGGTATCCTGTAGCATCCATGAACCTCTTATCTCCCGGTCCCAATACATAAATCTCTTCCAAATATTGCTCATATCCAAGATAATCCACAAGGTCTATATTCGGGACCTGATAAACTTCTTCCTTTGCCTCTGCAAGCTTTTTCATCACAGTCTCATGGTTCTCCCACATGAACTGCACTTTTTCATCCTCTCCACATGCTTCTTTTGAATTCTTAGCGTTATCCACATCTTCTTCATATTTTTCACCCAGAGCTTCCATATTCTCTCTCAGCATTGTAATTAAAGCTTCTGCTCCCGGAAGAACTGTCCAGTAAGACTTTTCTTTTTTCCCGTCATGAGCAGCCTCGATTACATAGACTGCATCCTCGCTGTCCTGTTTTTTTACAGACTTGTGGCCACGTACACTTGTTGTTCTTGACTTCGTATGAACGACCTGGAAAGAAATGTGAGTATAGCCAGCTTTTTCAAGCTCCTCAGACAGCTTTTCTATTGTTTTCTGCTCTCTGCAATCTAACATATCTCGTCTCCTCCCACTGTCATCTCTGATACTTTTACGGTAGGCTGTCCTGCCCCAATATAGATAGCTCCGCTTCCGGCATAGCAGAACCCCTGACCAAGCTCATAATCCTTTCCTACCTGCTCGACTTTCTGAAGGATATCCCCTCCTGTTCCAATCAGAGTGGCACTGTGAACCGGCACCGTAATCTCTCCGTGTTCAATCAGAAATGTTTCTCCCGTATTAAAGTTGAACTCGCCGGTAATACTGTTGACCGAACCTGCATTGATACTCTTTACATAGATTCCACGGTCTACAGACGCAATCATTTTCTCTACGTCATCACTGCCCGGTGCAATATAAGTGTTGCTCATTCTTGCCACCGGCGCAAACCGATAGTTCTCGCGGCGACTGCTTCCATTTGCAGACAGACCAAGTTTCTTTCCATTCAGGCGGTCCACCAAATAATTTTTTAGGATTCCATCTTTAATCAGCACATTTTTTCTTGTCAATTCACCTTCATCGTCGATATAGCCAGATCCCCAGCCATCACGAATACTTCCGTCATCAATCAGTGTCACTTTCTCAGAAGCGACTTTTGTACCTAATTTTCCCGAAAATTCACTTCCATTGTCAGAAACAGAAGTCGCTTCCAGAGAATGACCGCAGGCCTCATGGAAGAACAGTCCTCCGAATCCATTAGCAATAATGACTGGCATTCTTCCTGTCGGGCAAGCTCTGGCTCCCAGACAGCGAATGGCATTCTGTGCGACCTTTCTGGCACACTCTTCTACATTTATCTGTTTCAGGAACTCATAACCTCCCATTGCCCCAGGTCCATAATAACTCCGCTGCACGTCCTGGTCGTCACGGACAACCGCCTCAATAGAGAGTCTTGTCTTCATGCGGTGGTCTTCCATGTAGCAACCTTCCGAATTGGCAATCTGCACATGCTGATCCATATCCAAATATTTCAGATACATCTGCGAAATCTGACTACTATATGCAAGTCCTGCTTTGTCGCATTTTTCCATAAGTTTCATCTTATCTTTGACAGAAGCACTTTGGAAATATTCTGTCGTGCTGTCATATATTTTCTGATCTGCAGACAACTTCTCCCAGTCCGGTCTGACTGGTTCCCCTGCTTTCCAGTTTTCTTTTAACAGACGGAAAAGATTCTCTTCTCTCTCATCTTCTGTGTAGAAATATGCACACTGGTCGCCGGAAAATATACGGATTCCTACTCCTGATTCAATTCCTGCCAGTGCCTCTGACATATTTCCACCTGTCATGGCAAGCTGATTCCGTCGTGTATGCTCTGCGAACACTTCTGCAAAATCCCCTCCATGAGACATGATGTAGTCTATGATTTTATCTGTCATATTCTGACTGAGCATGTCTTTTCCTCCTTAACATGTTACATTCAGACCTTTTAGACATGGTCTGTTCAAAATAAATTCAAAAATTGTGAATCAAAATCTTATTTTTCTCCGTCTTTATCAAACAGATGGCACGCCACAAAATGATCCGACTCTATCTCTCTGAACACTGGGGACTCCTGCGCACACCGCTCGGTCGCATATTTACACCTGGTACGGAATTTACATCCAGATGGTGGATTCAATGGACTTGGAACCTCACCTTCCAGTTTCGTCTTTTCCTTCTGGCTCTCATAATCAGGATCTGCTTCCGGGATTGCTGAGATCAACGCCTGTGTATACGGATGCTTCGGAGATGAATACAGCACTTCATTGCTTGCCAGCTCCACGAAGGATCCAAGATACATAACTCCGACACGGTCGGAAATGTGTTTCACCATGGACAGGTCATGGGAAATGAACAGATAAGTCAGTCCCATCTCTCTCTGCAATTTGATCAGAAGATTGACGACCTGTGCCTGAATAGAAACATCCAGCGCAGAGATTGGCTCATCACACATAATAAACTTCGGTTCTACCGCCAGCGCGCGGGCAATACCGACACGCTGTCTCTGACCACCGGATAACTCATGAGCAAAACGGTTGGCATATTCAGCATTTAAACCTACTTTATTTAACAGATCTGCGACTCTTTCATCCATTTCTTTCTGAGAAAGTTTCAAATGTACATGCATTCCTTCACTGATAATCTCTCCGATTGTCATACGTGGGTCCAGAGATGCATACGGATCCTGGAATATGACCTGAACATCCTTTTTGAAAGATAACAGTTCCTTTCCATGAAGTTTGGATACATCTTTTCCTTCAAAAAGAATCTTTCCCTTTGTCGGCTCATACAACTTGATAATCGTTCTTCCGCAAGTTGTCTTTCCACAACCAGATTCTCCAACAAGACCAATCGTCTCGCCTTTTCGAATCTTCAGATTAATTCCGTCTACAGCCTTTACGACCTTTTTCTTTCCTGCCGGAAAATATTTACAAAGGTCTTCTACTTCAAAGATATAATTATTCTGATCCATTATTTTGCCTCCTTATCATAGAAGGATTCTACCTTCGGTGCTTTTGGATGCTGCAGCCAGCATGACACCTTATGTGTATCACTTAAGGATGTCTCCCTTGGATTTCTCTCTTTACAGATTCCCATGCAGTACTCACATCTGGATGCAAATGGGCATTCATGTAATGGAAGCAGGAGATCCGGAGGTGTTCCCTTTAACGCATATAATTCTTCTTTTGATTCATTGGTAACCTTTGGCACGGAACTTAAAAGCGCCCATGTATACGGATGTTTGCTTTCATAGAAAATCTCACGGGCAGTTCCCCTCTCTACGACCTGGCCTGCATACATAACCTGAATACGGTCCGCGAAATTAGCCACAACACCAAGGTCATGTGTTACCAGAATAATAGCTGTATTAGATTTTTCTTTTAATTCGCGCATCAAATCCATAATCTGTGCCTGGATTGTTACATCAAGCGCAGTTGTTGGTTCATCTGCAATCAGAATTTTCGGATTACATGCAAGTGCAATGGCAATCATAACACGTTGTCTCATACCACCGGATAATTCATGCGGATAATTATCAATTCGAGATTCCGGGCTTGGAATCTTGACCATCTCAAGCATACGGATAGCTTCTTTTCTTGCCTCTGCCTTATTCATGCCACGATGAATGATCAGACTTTCCATAATCTGCTTACCAATGGTCATCGTAGGATTCAGTGAAGTCATTGGATCCTGAAAAATCATACTGATTTCGTCTCCGCGAAACTTATATAATTCTTTGTCCGTCATTTTCATGACATCTTTTCCATTACAGACAATCTTCGACTCCGGTTTAATCTCTGCGAATGGCGGTTTTAAAAGACGCATGACAGCTTTGGCCGTTACGGTCTTTCCACATCCTGACTCTCCTACGAATGCAAGCGTCTCACCTTTTTTTAATTCAAAGCTGACACCACGGACAGCTTTTACTTCTCCTGCATAAGTCTGAAAAGAAACATGCAGATTATCTACTTCTAATACTTTTTCATTTTCCATCTTCATCTACCTCCAGACTATTTTCTAAGTTTCGGATCTAATGCGTCACGAAGTCCGTCACCAAGCAAAGTAAAACTCAGCATTGTAAGGGCAATCATAATTGCCGGGAACAAAAGCTGTGTTGGATAGAACATAAAGTTCTGCTGAGCGGCAGATGCAAGAGCTCCCCAGCTTGTCTGTGGCGGCTGGATTCCAAGTCCTACATAACTTAAGAACGCCTCTGAGAAAATGTATCCTGGAATATCAAATGTAATAGCTACGATAATCATACCGAGTGTATTTGGAATCATATGTTTCATAATAATTTTCATCGGCGATACACCGAGTGCATTTGCTGCAAGGACAAATTCCTGTGATTTCAGCTGAAGCATCTGTCCACGCACCAGTCTGGCAATTCCACACCATCCTGTCAGTGTCAAGGCGATCAGCATCGTTCCAAGACTCTTGCTGTCCGTCATCACAGAAATCAGGATAACAATCAAAAGATATGGAATACTTAAAAGAACCTCTACAATACGCATCATGATATCGTCCACAATTCCTCCAAAATATGCTGCGATACCTCCATAGATACTTCCGATCAAACTGGCTACAAGCGCTCCTGTAATACCAATCAAAAGAGAGACACGTCCCGCCTGCCATACTCTGGCAAACAGATCACGTCCAAGGTCATCTGTTCCGAACCAATGTGCTGCACTTGGTCCCTGATTGATTGCACCTGAATCAATTTTCTCATATCCATACCCACTGATGGCCGGTCCGAATATAATGAAAAATATAAGAACAAGAAGGATAATACCTGCCAGAAGCGCTACTTTATTTTCTTTAAATCTTCTCCATGCATCGGCCCAGTATCCGATTCTCGGACGAGCAGGAACCTCTTCATCTTTCTCAAGTCCGATGATTTCAAACATTTCATCTGGGATATTTTCTGTCATATCAAATGTATTCTGGTTTTCCATCATGTATCTTCCTCCTAATCAACCCGGATTCTAGGATCCAGAACTGTATATGCAATATCTACGATCAACTGTACAAATACAAATAAAAATGCTGCAAATACAGTGGTTCCGATAATCATCGTGTAATCTCGGTCATTAATTGAATTGATGTAATAAAATCCAAGTCCTGGTATTCCAAATATTTTTTCTACAACGAAAGAACCTGTAAAGATTCCGGATATCTGGCCTACGAGAAGTGTCATACATGGGAGAAATGCATTTTTCATAACATGTTTGCGGATCACATTGAATCTGCTGACACCTTTTGCTTCCGCTGTCAGAATATAATCTTGATTCATAACATCCAGCATATTGGACTTTACATAACGAGCATAAGTGGCAATCGTGCCAAAACTCAATACAACGGTCGGAAGAACCACATTCTGCCAGCTTCCCCATCCTGTTGTTGGCAACACTCCGAGTTGTACACAGAATACAAACTGAAGAAGTGATGCCAGTACGAATACTGGAACCGTAATACCCAGTATTGCTATGAACATGACTATGTAATCAGGCCACTTATTTTTATGAAGTGCGGCCACGATTCCAAGAATAATACCTAAAAATACTCCAACAATCAGCGCCAGTCCTCCCGGAGTCGCTGAAACTTTGGAATTTTCAAGAAGTGTGTCTGTTATATAAGTTCCAGGATATTTTAAGGACTCACCAAGATCACCTTTCGTAATCAGATTCTTCATAAAAATTCCATACTGTTCCGTTGTGGATTTGTCCAGTCCATATTTTGCATAATAATTTGCTTTTGTCTGCTCAGGAAGATTTCTTGCCATGTGGGCAAGCGGATCTCCCGGAATACTGTGCATCATATAAAATGTGGCTGTAATGATGATTACGAGAGTAACAATCATATAACCGATTCTTTTTACAAGAAATTTTTTCATATTATCCACTCCTGTTAAAAATACCGCCGCTCTTAGATTAAGCGGCGGTAAAATTCTTATCTTTTACTATCTTGCACTTGTATCTACATATTTCAGTCCACTTGTTGAACTTGCCAGTTTATTGTAATTCTTCACATACTGATAATAATAAGAATGTGTACATTCATTTACGTTCGGGCTGATAACACAGTCATCTGCCAGAAGAATATTTTCTGCCTGTTTGTAAAGGTCAACTCTTGTCTTTTCATCCATCTCTTTTCTTGCCTGAGCAATAAGACTGTCATACTGCTCATTCTGCCAGAATACAGGAACCATGTTAGAACCACCGGCAAATACTTCCATCATAGCCATTGGATCATCATAGTCGATAGTCCAGGTCATCATAGCAATCTGGAATTCACCATTATTCGTCTTACTCTGGAATGTTCCCCACTCATTGAAGTCAAGCTCAACTTTTACTCCAAGAATTTTCTCCCACATCTGCTGACAATATGCTGCATAAGTTCTTGTCCACTCAGTTGTACCACTTAATGTATATGTAATATTTAATGTAGATGGATCACTTCCGAGTCCTAATTCCTGCATACCTTTAAGAAGTAACTCTTTTGGATCTTCTGTAATAGATTTTAATGGCTCTTCTACCTGATTACGATACTCTCCAAGTTCACCCGTTGATGTAGAATATGGAACCCAGCCGTATAATGGTTTGTGGATATCATTGTAAATAACTGAACACATATCTTCACGGTTTACTGCCATTGTGAAAGCTTTTCTGATGTTTACATTGCTGAATATTTTGTCCTGGCAGTTAAAGAAATCGTATCTTACTGTCGGGATTAGTGCTTCAACAACATCAACTTTGTCTTTCTTATCAAATCTTTCGATCCACTCTTTATCAGCACATGCAACATAATCCAAAGATCCACTGTCGAAGGAGTTGAATCTTGCTGTCTGGTCTGATACAATCTGATAATTTACTTTATCTAATTTTACAGAATCTTTATCCCAGTAATTTTCATTTTTCTCTAATTCGATTTTAGAATTACGTTTCCAGCTTGTCATCTTGAATGGTCCACATCCGACCATAGATTCTACATTTGCGCCATAGCTCTCTCCGTATTTTTCTACCAGATCTTCACGAACCGGATACATAGCTCTTGTATCTGTCAGAGAAAGGAAATATGGTACCGAGTACTCTAATGTAATCTCAAGTGTTTTATCATCGACTGCTTTTACGCCAAGTTCAGACACATCTTTTTCTCCATTGTAGATTGCTTCACCGTTCTTAATACATGTAATGTAAAATGCATTTGGTGAACCAGCTTCCGGGTCAAGTGTCTGCTTCATTCCGTATACGTAATCATCTGCTGTAACCGGCTCGCCATCAGACCACTTATTATCACGAAGATGGAATGTCCAGACGGTACCGTCATCATTAGATTTCCATGATTCTGCTCCGGCACCTTTACATTCCTGCTTATCTCCATCTTCTTCCAGACGCGTCAAAGGCTCCATAATATTTCTCAGGATTCCCATACTGTAAGTATCATTACCTTTGACCGGATCCATCGTTGTCGGATCTGTGTCCAGATACGTGTTGTAACACGTTCCGTCTGCTGACTTTTTGTCATTTCCACCACCACAGGCTGTCAGGGAAAATACCATAACCGCTGCGAGAAGTGCACTTATGATTTTCTTTTTCATAGATTAACCTCCTTTTTCCGTTGCATCTATAATATTTGTCTATATTATATCAAATGCTTTAATTTTGGTCTATCTTTTTGTAATAAAAATTGGTGCTATACTACACCTTCAGTAATATTGCACCAATTTTCTTATATCTCCACTTTATTTTCGCTTTATTTTCAGTCTATTTTACTAATCCGTTATTGTTCTTTAATTCTTTTTTGCACGCTAATTCTCATTAAGTTCTGTCTTGCCCTGCTTTAATTTTATAGCGGAGGTCAACAAATTCAGCATAAGCATCGGTGATGTCAATGTATTCAGAAAAACACGCGTCATAGTCGGAGCTGTCAATGTCAAGTCTGCGCACTGCGCCACTGCTGTGTCCAGACGGTCAGTAATTGCCAGTATTTTTGCATTCTGCATTCTTGCCCGCTCTGTCACTTTCGTTGTCATAAAGTAGTAATCCGGAAATGAAATCGGTATGAGCAGAGATTCTTCTGTCAGTGAATTCAACATTCCATAAACATCATCATTCAATTCTGTATTTGCAGTAATTCCAAGGACCTCACAAGAAGAGAGTCTGTTTTTCATATATTCCGCCAGCGTCCAGGAAATGCCTCTTCCACAGATAAAAATCTGCTTACTATTCAAAATCAAATCTGCCGCTTCAAAATATTTTTTTAAATCAATATTTTGCCAGTAATCCGTAATAGCTTTGACCTCTTCATCTCCAATCTCTGACAGAACCTTTTCCCGGTTATCATGTTCATATTTGGGAACTTTCTCTGTATAGACACTGCTATCGTCCAGAACATCCGTCTTTTGTTTCTGAATTATATCCTTGCGAAATTCATATTTAATCTGGGTAAAACCTTCATAGCCAAGTGATGCACATGTATTAAGTATCGTAATCTCCGTTACTCCGATGTTCTGACTCAACTCTTTCAATGTAATATATGCCATCTCGTCCGGATGATCAATCATATACTTTGCAACCATGTACTGTTTTCTTGTAAGCTCTGTGCTTCTCTTTTTGATATTTTCTATAATGTCCATGATTTCTTCTCTCTTTCCATCTGACCGCTTTGATTTTTCTTAGTATACCTTACTTTGATATCTCTGCGCAACTATATTACTATAAAGTTATTATAAAATCACTATATTTTGTTTTTACCATATAGTATTGTATCACTTTAACATGACGAATTATAAAAAGGATATAGTTCCCCTTCCCCCATATGAATGCTATTATGAAATTCTATGCGGCAGTTGCAACTTTTTTCTGTTTGTTGCGATATTTATAAAGATTCTGTCCGATAGAAATGATAAAGAGCTGATTCGCCATATCCTGCATAATCAGGCTACTCCTGTAGAGATCAGGAACAGCCTTCTGGTATTGACACGTGCCATGAGTGCTCATTATGATAAGCCGGTTATCCTGTTGATCGATGAATATGATGTTCCGGTGGCAAAGTCTACAAATCATGGATATTATCAGGAAATGATGGATGTTATGAAGGGGTTGATGCAGGCCTTAAAGGATAATTCGTCGCTTCGTTTTTCTGTGATCACTGGATGTTTGAAGATTGCAAAGGAGAGTATTTTCACAGGTACAAATAATTTTGTTTCGGATACCATTACAGCTTCTCGATTAAATGAATATTTTGGCTTTACACAAAACGATGTAAATCAGATTTTAAAGGAATCCAATACTACCGAATATTCGGATGAAATCAAAGTCTGGTATGACGGTTATCATTTCGGATGCTTTGATGTATATTGCCCGTGGGATGTGATGAATTATCTTCGGGATCTTCAGCATAATCCTTCCATGAAGCCTGAGAGTTATTGGAAGAATACAAGCGATAATGCAATTATTCGCTCTTTCATTGATTATGCAGGAAGCAGTATTACAAAAAAATTGGAGACACTGCTTGCAGGAGGCTATATCGTAGAGCAGATTGATGAGAGTCTGACATATGATTATCTGCATTCTTCAGAGGAAAATCTGTGGAGTATTTTGTATCTGACCGGTTATCTGACAACGGTACGAGAAGAAGATTTGTCAACTTCTGTACCGGATGGATTATCGGCACTGGCGATTCCAAATGCAGAGATTCAGGAAATTTTTGAAACTACGGTAATGAAATGGTTCAGTGACAGTGCAAAAACATGGAGCCGACAGATTTTATTCGATGCTGTATGGAAAAATGACTGCGAATTGCTGACACAGGAAATGAATAAACTGTTGCGAAAAACAATCAGTTATCACGACTATAAAGAGGATTTTTATCATGCGTTTCTTGCCGGTATTTTTGCAGGAGCAGGGTATTCGGTGGAATCCAATAAGGAACATGGGGAAGGGCGCAGTGATATCGTAGTCAGCGATATTGTCAATGGGCGCGTGGCAGTGTTTGAAGTTAAAAAATCAAATGCGCTGGCAGATTTAGTATCAGATTGTGAAGCAGCACTTGCACAGATTGATGATCGGATGTATGCGAAAGAATTTGAGGATGATTACGATGAGGTGTTGTGTTATGGGATTTCATTTTTCAAGAAACGTTGTCTGGTGAAAGGGATAAACTGTCAGCAATAATAAGATTTGTAACATAGATGATAGAACGATTTAGACAGGAGGAAATCATGTCAAAAGTATTCAATACAACTGCTGTATGTATACCAGAAGAACATTATATGGTAAACATTGCACAGCGTTTACAAGAGATAAAAGCACTTGTAGATGATGGAAAATACTTTACGATCAATAAAGCGCGTCAGTATGGAAAGACTACGACATTGATCGAGTTAAAGCGATTG
>OLRE01003082.1_pt1 | contig 12353 bp, 10 predicted proteins | sample 1672461 | NCBI WGS metagenome assembly OLRE01 (sample SAMEA3136688, study PRJEB25190) | human gut metagenome | biome: human gut; feature: human-associated habitat; material: faeces | place: Austria | collected 2013
ACGAGATGAAGAAGGCAGTTGAGGCTGGTTACTGGAACCTGTTCACCTTCAACCCCGCCAACAAGGCTCAGGGCAAGAACCCCTTCACCCTGACCTCCAAGGCTGTGGATGCCGAGAAGTATCAGGCACTGCTGGCAAACGAGACCCGTTACAGCCGCCTGACTCGTGCATTCCCGGATCGTGCAAAGCAGCTGTTCGCTCGCAACGAGCAGGTCGCAAACGACCGTTACGAGCATCTGACCCGCCTGGTCGAGCTGTACAAGTAAACCAAAGTTCTTTTGACTCTGGCTGGAATTTTGCCGCAGCGGCACCTTAGTCCCGAAAGGGCGGCTGCTCCGTGCTGGCGATTACTGCGCAACGCAGCAGTACGAAACTGTGGCCCCGGCCAGAGAAGAAATAACAGGCTTATTTCTACGCAGAGACTGGAGCTTTGTACTCCAAACTGATTTCAACTCTCTGCCCGCGTCCGAACGCGTCGGGGCGGGCAGAGCCTGAAATACCAAAGCGCCCGCGAGGGTCCTTGAAAGCATACTTCGCGTGTGTCAGGAGCATAAGGTCTGTTCGCAGATACCTTGCCCCGCCTGCTGCATAAGACCTGCTTGCAGGTATCTTGCCGCAGTCAAAAACGGATCCCGTTTTTAGCGCCCCGCTCACTGGAAACAGTGTCCGGGGCGTATTTTTGTGTCTTTTACACTTTCTTCATAGGTTTTTCATGAAATCCGGTGCGGAATCTGCTATACTACAGCCATGAGGATTCGGGGCCGCAACCGATTCCTTGTACATGATTCCTCCTCACACCAAAGCAATATCCAAACACAGCGCCCTTTCCGGTGAAGCCGCAAGCACCGGAGAGGGCGCTGTGCGTTTTTCTGCGTCAATATTCCGGAAATGGACGCCTTACAGGGTTGACCGGGCATTTGAGTGGAGATATAATAAACCTGTAGGCTAAGAAACTTAGTAAAACGAATTTGTGGAGGTGAACGCAGGACAATGGACCCGGATCATAGTCGAAGACGATGGAATGATGCGGCCGGAACGACCGCGAAAGGTGCTGCGTTCGCCTTTTTTGTACGCTGAACAGCGGAGTATCCGCTGTCCGGCTGCCGTACAAAAGAGGCGCAGCTTTGCGCGTGCAGATGGGCAGTGCGGCCCGGGGTCTGCGGCGCAGGAGCGGCGCTTTTTGCGTTGATGCGGCTGTGTCCTCCTGAGACAGAAAAGAGGAGGAACACAAATGGAAGAAGAAAAGAAGACCCCGGAGCGCGAAGAGGAACAGGCTCTTCCGGTGCAGGAGCTGCCTACGGATATTCCCGCTGAGGTGCGCCAGAAGCTGGCCGAAGACCTGAATGAGCAGGCCACCGAAGACCTCAAGCAGGACGTCCGCGAGGCCGAAAAAGAGGAGGCCAACGACGAAGAAGTCAAGGCCAACCCCGAGATGCTGACCAAGAGCCGTCTGCTCAAGCTGCTCGTCAAGAAGCAGTACGTCAAGCTGCGCGAAGTGACCGAGGAAGAGCAGCCCGCCGACCTGGCCGAGCTGCTGGAAGAGCTGGACGAGAACAACCGCCTCGTGGTGTTCCGTCTGCTGAAAAAGGACGTTGCAACGGAAGCATTCGCCTATATGTCCGATGAGGCCCGCGACGACCTCGTGAATGCTTTCTCCGACGTCGAGCTGGTGAGCGCCATCGAAGATATGAGCCTTGACGATGCCGCCGACCTGCTGGAAGATATGCCCGCAGGCGTGGTCAAGCGGGTGCTGGAAAAGTCGTCCCGCCAGACCCGTGAGAGCCTGAACAAGCTGCTGAACTACCCCGAGAGCTCTGCCGGCAGCCTGATGACCCCCGAATACGTCCGTCTGCGGCAGGAGATGACCGTCGGTGACGCCTTCGCCGCTATCCGCAAGCAGGGTGAGAACGCTGAGACGGTCTACACCTGCTATGTGGTGGAGCGCAACCGCCTGCTGGGCGTCGTGTCGGCCCGCAGCCTGCTGCTCTCCGACCTGAACACGCCCATTGCCGACATCATGGACGACAATGTGGTCACCGTGAAGGTCACGGATGACCAGGAGTATGTGGCCCGTGAGATGCAGCGTTACGACTTTACCGCCATGCCTGTTCTGGACAACGAGGGCATGTTCGTGGGTATCATCACCATCGACGATGCAATCGACGTTCTGACCGACGAGAGCACCGAGGATATGCAGAAGATGGCCGCCATTCTGCCGGATGACGATGCCACCACCTACTTTGGCACCAGCGTATGGACCCACGCCAAGCAGCGCATTCCCTGGCTGCTGATCCTGATGCTGTCGGCCACCTTCACCGGCATGGTCACCACCCACTACGAGGAGGCCTTTGTGAGCCTGCCGCTGCTGGTCTCCTTCATGCCCATGCTGATGGACACCGCCGGCAACTGCGGCAACCAGATCAGCACCTTGATGGTGCGTGGTCTGGCCCTGGGCGAAGTGGAGCCCTCCGACTTTGTAAAGGTTCTGGGCAAGGAGCTGCGGGTCTCTGCCATCGTGGGCGCGGTGCTGGGCATCGTCAACGGCCTGCGCATCTATTTGATGTACACCTTCCTGTTCCCCGGTCAGTATCAGAACGTCATGGGCTATGCCATCGTGGTCAGCGTGTCGCTGTTCTTCAGTGTCATTCTGGCAAAACTGGTGGGCGGCATGCTGCCGCTGGCCGCCAAGAAGCTGGGTGCTGACCCGGCCATCATGGCAACGCCCTTCATCACCACCATCGTGGATGCCTGCAGTTTGATCCTGTACTTCCAGATCGCACAGCTGGTGTTCCGCAATATGATGTAAAACAGGAAAACTCCCTCCGTCATGGCGTGAACCGTGACGGAGGGAGTTTTTTTACTGGGAACAGAGCGGGACGGAACACAAGCAATCGCGCGATTCCGGACGCATTCCGGAGCAAAAACGGCATGTGGAGCACTCTCTGCCGGAGAACGGCGGCAGACGGTGGAAAACCGCAGTTTTCCCCGCTTTTTCCACACGAAAAAGCGGCGTTTCCGTTCTGTGGAAAACTCAGGACTTCTTTTTTCCAATCTGGAGAGGGACCGAATCGTCAGCCGGAACGAACTGTAAAAAGAAAAGAAAATCCTTCGACTTTCTTTTATATAAAAGGCAAAGTGCCCACTTTTCTTCCCAGAAACTGGCATGAATCGCCGGGCGACATTACGGCTTGTATAAGCAAAACCAGATTTCCATGTGGAAAACCCGGTGGAAAAAGTGGAAAACCTCGTGGGAAACTGGGCCTTTTTTTCACAAAATCAGTGGAAAACCCGGTGGAAAAAGTGAAAAGTTCTCTCCGGAATGGAAAAACACCACCCTTTTTTGTTGTGAAATGGGCCGGAGTGCGGCTGCATTTTGCTGTAACGGCCTGAGTTTTTCCCCGCCGGTGTGCACACCGCGCCGGAGTGCCTGTTTTTTCTTGAATGCCCTGTCCAATCATGGTACAATAACCTCAGACAAGCGTGAAACATCAACTTCTGGAGGCATGATGCATGAACAATTGGCTGAACAAGTTGGAGCGCAAATATGGGCGCTTCGGTATTCCAAACCTGACCAACATTCTGGTGGCGGGGCAGATCCTTGTCTTTGCCATTGAGCTGTTTATCGACCGCACCATCACCGCCTGGGTGGGCCTGAACCGGTTTTTCCTGCTGCAGGGGCAGATCTGGCGGGCGATTACCTTTGTGTTCATCCCCTTCTCCGGCGGCAGCATCCTCAGCGTGGTGCTGGGCATCTACTTTACCTGGTTCGTGGGCACGGCGCTGGAAAAGGAGTGGGGCGATTTCCGCTATACCCTCTATTTCCTGCTGGGCATGGTGGGCACGGTGCTGGCCTGCCTGCTTACCGGCGTGACGGCCAGCACTTACTGTCTGTCCCTTTCGCTGCTGCTGGCCTTTGCCATGCTGTACCCGGAGGTACAGCTGCTGCTGTTCTTCGTGATCCCCATCCGGGTGAAGTATTTCGGCTTCTTTGCGGCGGCCCTGTGGGTGTTCAGCTTCCTGTCCGCGCCGCTGGCCGGCAAGCTGAGCTACCTGCTCAGTATGCTGAACGTCTGGGCATTCTTTGGCCCCATGGCCTACCGCAGTGTGCGGGCCTGGATCCGCCGTGAGCAGTGGAAGCGCAAGAACCGGCGGTAAACTGCTGTCACTCGGAACCGGTCTGCCGGTCGAGCTAGTCGTAAATCAGAAGGAGCACTTAGACCATGATGCTGGACCGCATGGAAGGCAACGCAGAACTGAAAACCAGCGTGCACCAGATGCTGGCGTCCCGCCGCTTGACCCACAGCGTATTGCTGGTGGGCGAAGAGGGGCTGGGGGCCGGGTTTGCGGCCCGCTGCATTGCCGCAGATTATCTCTACCCGGCCGGTGGTGCCCCCGCCGAGGCCCTGCTGCGGGGCGAATGCTGCCGCGCTGTGGGCAAGGCCGGCAAACGCGACAGCGGCCAGATCGAGACCGGCATCGTGCGCGAAGCCATCTCGGTGGAGGGCATGGGGGCTGGCGGCCGGTATCTGGTCAGCCAGGTCACCGCCATGCGCAGCGAGATCTTCAACACCAGCCTGTCGGCCGAGGGCCGCGCAGTGCTGCTGTATCATGTGGAGCGCATGAACGAGGAATCCGCCAACGCTCTGCTGAAGGTCATGGAGGAGCCGCCGGAGGGCGTGCTCTTCCTGCTCACGGCCGATTCGCTGGCCGGGGTGCTGCCCACCATCCGCAGCCGCTGCGTCAGCTTTGCCATCGCGCCGGTGTCCCCGGCGGACTGTGCCCGCTACTGCACCGCCCATGGGGTGGACAAAAAGACGGCGGCACTCTACAGTGAACTGTTCGACGGCCACATTGGCACGGTGCTCACGGCGGCCCGCGACAAGGCTCGCACCGAGCAGGTGGACAAGGCGCTGGAACTGGCCCGGGCCGCGCAGGCGGGCGACAGCTACACCGCCGCCGTGCTGCTGGCCCCCTACGAAAAAGACAAGGCCGGTGCGGCAGCTCTTTTGCGGGACCTCCGGGCCGTGGCAGTGGCGGGGCTGCAGGGCAGCCCCCATGCCCTGGTACAGGGCCAGCAGGCCCAGCGTACCCTGCGGCTGGCCGAAGCTGCCATCCAGCGGCTGGGCGCACAGGTGAACCCGAAGATCGTACTCACCGTATTTGCCGCAAGGCTGGCGCATGCATAAAAAAGACAAAAACAAACAGAGAACCCCTCCGGCGCTTGCGGTACACCGGAGGGGTTCTCTGTTTGGGGTATTGCTTTGGTGTGAGGAGGAATCATGTGTAAGGGGGCGGTTGCGGCCCCGCGTCCCTTACAGGCCCTAGTATACCCGATTTTGCAGGAAAAGTCATTACCTTTCTGTGAAAAAATCAAAAAAACAGAAATTTTAAATGAAAATACGTCAGATTGCTTCAAAGATTCCGGTTCGGGTATTGCCGCGCACGGTCACACTTTCATCGCCGTAGGAAAAGGTGATCTCCAGCGTATGCCCCGTTGTGTACAGGGTGCTGTACTCGTCTTTGGTCAGCGAAATCCCGGTTTCCGCAAAACAGATCTCCTGCGGCTGGAGGGTTTCAAGGTGGCCTTTTTCCTCTGGAGTGAAACGGGAAGTATGGGTACAGGCATAGAGCCGGTAATGATTCCGCGGCTGGCCGTCCATCCGGATGGTGAAATTGTCCAGAACATCCCCGTTTTCGGCAACGCCACGGAACGGCAGCTGGGCGGCTGTGTCATTGCTGTTCTGCATGGTAAAGTAGATCGGCAGACTGTAAGAAGGAATCTGGGTGGGAAAATCACTGCTCCAGAAACCGGAAAGTACGATGCCGCCCACCGACGGCAGGACGGTGCTTTCCACCGGCCCGGCGGTGTATTCGGTGCTGTAATGATCCGGAAGCAGGTAGCCGGTAAAGGTCTGGCGCTGCCCGCCGTAAAGCAGCGTGAGGCTCCAGGGTGCAGGGTCAACGGTCCGCAGACCGGCGCTCAGATCCTCCGGCTGCAGCTTGCAGCTGTAAGAGATGGTCTGGGTCTCCCCGGCTTTCAGCTGGACGTCCTGCACATATCTGGAGCCGTTCCACTTGTTCAGGCCGGTAAAGGTAAACTCTCCGCCGTAACGGCTGTTTCCGAGCATGGGAACAAAGTTTTCTTGATTGAAATAGGCCGCAGAGGAATTGGTGTTCTCTATATTCAGATGGATCTCCATCTGCCGGAAATTATTTCCGTAATCCTTGGCAAAGGCACGGACGTAATTCACCCGCAGGCCGCCTACCGTGGGCACAGCAGCGCCGCCCTCCGCAGGGTCGCCTGCGCCGCAAAGCAGGCCGGATACCGCAGAGCCGAGCATCAGGCAGCCGGAAACTTTCAGGAAGCTGCGGCGGGAAATTTTACAGGACATAAACATCCTCCTCTCAGAAATCAAGCAGATATTACCTGCTTTTATCATACACGATGTGCAACTGGAATGCAACATGATCCTTGCAATGCCGCAAAAATTGGTCAATCTGCTGTGATTTTCAGTTCCTGTGCGTGCACTTTGCCGTGCTCCACATAGTGGGCGGCATTGTGGAGGTTTGCGGCGATCTGTGCCTCGGTCACGGGTTTGATGATCTTTGCCGGTACGCCCACGGCCACCGAGCCGTCCGGGATGACCATGCCTTCCGGCACCAGGGCACCGGCCCCGATGATGCAGTTTTTGCCCACCACGCAGTGGTTCAGCAGGGTGGCGTGCATCCCGATCAGGGTGCCGTCGCCCACGGTGCAGCCGTGCACCACGGCGCTGTGGCCTACGGTGACGCTGCGGCCCAGGGTCACGGCCCCGCCTACGTCGCAGTGCAGCACGGCGTTGTCCTGCACGTTGCTGTTCTCGCCGAGGGTCAGGGTACCGTCGTCACCGCGCAGCACGGCCCCGTACCATACGGTGGAGCCGGGCTTCAGGATCACATCGCCCTGCACGGTAGCGTTGGGAGCCACAAAGGCCGCGCCTTCGTTGCGGGGACTTTTTCCACAAAAGGACAGGAACATTGTGAAAAACCACCTTTCTCTTTTGGTTCGTTTATGGTATTCTTATAAGTAAGGAACAAAAATGTGCGCACCGGTTTTGCCGGAGCGGGATTCAAGGGGGTACCTTCATGCTTCACAACACGTTCTGCCGCCGGGCGGCAGCACTGGTGCTCACACTGGTGTTTGCAGCTGCCGCGGCGCTGCAGGGTCTGGCCGTTTACCCCATGCCCATCCAGACGGCCAGCGAGACAGAGGCCGTGTACCTGTTCAATGCCGATACCGGCAAGACGCTGCTGACCCAGAATGCCGACCAGCCCCGCTATGTAGCCAGCCTGACCAAGATGATGACGGCCCTGCTGCTGCTGGAAAGCGGCAAGGACCTGAACGGTGAGGTCACGGTGCCCACCGACCTGAAGCAGGAGTTCAAGGACATCCAGAACGCCAACGGCACCACCATGGGTCTGCGCATCGGGGAGACGGTGCGCCGCATCGACCTGCTGAACGCCCTGCTCATCACCAGTGCCAACGACGCGGCCAGCGTCATCGCCTGGGACGTGGGCGGCAGCCTGAATGCCTTCATCCAGCAGATGAACGCCCGTGCCGCAGAGCTGGGCTGCACCAGTGCCACCTTTACCTGCGCCCACGGCCTGTACGATTACGGCAATGTGGCCTCGGCAGAGGACATGGCAAAGATCGCGGCGGCCTGCGCGGCCAACGAGACCTTTGCGCAGGTGGCCGGTTCCACCACCTATACGCTGGGCCAGACGAATTTCCACAGCGAGCAGCGCACCATCAGCAGCTCCAATCCGCTGATGGATGCCTCTGGTGCTTATTATAAGGATTCTGTCAAGTGGGTCAAGGGCGGTTTTACCACCCTGGCAGGCCGCTGTGCGGTGGCCCTTGCCCAAAAGGACGGCCACACCTACGGCCTTGTGATCCTGGGCAGCGACAGCAACGAGCATCTGTACAGTGAGTGTGATGCGTTGTTTGACTGGGCCTTTGCCAGCTTTGCCGACCGGCCGCTGGTGGACACCCAGACCGTGGTGACCACCGTGGACCTGACCAAATGCCGCACCCATCCGGAGGTGGAACTGTATGCGGCTGCTCCGGTCAGCGGCTACGGCCACGCGGACGACAAGGTGAGCTATTCCTTTGACCTGCCCGAGAGCGTGTCGGCCACCGTGAAAAACGGCCAGAAGCTGGGCACCGCCACGGTGTATCTGGACGGCTGCGAGGTAGGCCAGGTGGATCTGGTGACCCATCAGGAGTACGTCTCCGACTTCCGCACCGACAGCCGGTCCACCCTGCTGCTGTTGGCCGCACTGGCGGTCATCCTGCTCGTGCTGAGTGTTGTCACGCTGGCATGCGGCGGCGGTTCCCTCAACCTGAACCGGCGGCGCAGAATGAAGCGGAGAAGATAAGCCGAACGATAAGAGCCGCTGCTGCACATCATCCGTGCAGCAGCGGCTCTTTTTGCATATTACACGGCCCCGTAGATGCCGTGCACCGATACTTCGCCGGTGAACACATGCACTTCGCCGCTGTCGGTGCGCACCACAAGGCGTCCTTCCTCGTCCACGTCGATGGCCTCCCCGGCGCCCTGCCCGCCTTCCGGCAGGTCAAAGGTGACCCGGCGGCCCAGATTGACGCAGGCGGCCTTGTACTCCTCCCGGAAGGGCGCAAAGCCGTCCCGGGCAAAGGTGTACAGGTTGCGGTCAAAGCCAAAGTCGGTCAGGCCCTCGGCCAGCCAGGCAGGGTCGGCGGCAAGATCAACGTTTGCCCCCTGCAGTGCCAGCGAGGTGCCGTTGGGCAGGTTGGCGGCGTCAAAATAGCTCTGGGGCTGGGCCAGATTGATGCCGATGCCGCACAGGATGCCGCGCCCCTGCTGCTGGTAACCGTAGCTCACGCTTTCGCACAGGATGCCCACGACTTTTTTGCCGTTGAGCAGCAGGTCGTTGGGCCATTTGATCTGGCAGTCCACGCCGTAGCGCAGCTGCAGCTGGCGGCGCACCGCCAGACTGGCCAGCAGCGGCAGGGTGGCAGGCTGGGCCAGCGGCTCCCGGATGGCCACCGTATAGTACAGGGCCTTGCCCTCGGCATTCACCCAGCTGCGGCCCAGACGACCGCGCCCGGCGGTCTGGTTTTCGGTATACACGGCCCCCACCGGACCGAATTCTTCAAAATGCTCTTTCACATAGGCGTTGGTGCTGCCGCATTCCGGCAGATAGCGCACCTCGTTGATGCTCATTGCTTCGGTACCTCTTTGTGCTCATAGGCGGTCACCTTGCCGTTTTCCAGCGTCAGCAGGCCGTAGGTGTCGGGGCCGGTGTAGCAGCGGCCGCAGGAGCCGGGGTTGAACAAAAACACCTTGCCCCGCTGCTCGGCATGGGGAACGTGGGTGTGGCCGAACAGGGCCAATTCCGCGCCCCGGGCGGCAGCGGCATCTGTCAGCGTGTCCAGATCGTATTTTACGCCGTACATATGGCCGTGCGTATAGAACACGATGGCCTGGTCAAAGGCGGCCAGACCGTCCATCGGCTCCAGAGCGCCGTAGTCGCAGTTGCCGGCCACCGAGTAGGCCCGCAGCCGGGGGTACGGGGTCAGGGCCTGTTCCAGGTCCCGCAGGCCGTCGCCCAGAAAAACCAGGGCGTCAATGTTCGCATTCTCCTTCAGCAGCACCCGCTCAATGGCGGCGCGTCCGCCATGGCTGTCGCTCAGGACCAGAAGTTTTGTCACGAAAAAAGTCCTCCTCTTATCATTCCGCAGTCTGCCGGTCCTGTTGCAGCACCAGCAGCTGCTTGTACACTTCGCTCTTGGAATAGGGCGTGCCCTGTGCCGCCGCCTTGGCCGCTGCCGTGGGGCCAAAGCCCTCACCCGTCAGCTCCAGTGCCCGCTGCGCTGCCTGCTCCAGCGTCAGCCCGGCGTCGGCATCCTCCACGGCGGGGGCACCGGCCATCACCAGCACATACTCGCCGCGGGGGTCGTTGGCCCTGTAGTGCTCCACGGCCTCGCCCAGGGTGGTTTTCCAGATCTCCTCGTGGAGCTTGGTCAGCTCCCGGCACAGGGTGATGCTGCGCTCCGGGCCAAAGGCGGCGGTCAGGTCGTCCAGGGTGGTGCGCAGCTTGTGGGGTGCTTCGTAAAAGATCACGGTGCGCTTTTCGTGCAGAAGATCGGCCAGCCGTTCCTTTTTCTGCTTGCGGTTCACCGGCAGAAAGCCCTCGAATACCCAGCGGGAGGTGTCCTGCCCGGACACGGCCAGTGCTGTGACGCAGGCCGAGGCAGCCGGCACCGGCACCACCTTGATGCCGCGGGCCAGAGCGTCCCGCACGATCACCTCACCGGGGTCGGAAACGCAGGGCATGCCCGCATCGGAGCACAGCGCACAGCTCTCCCCTGCCTCGATGCGCTGCAGAATGGCCTCGCCCTTCTGCAAAGCGTGCTCGTAGTAGCTGACCATGGGCTTTTTCAGGCCCAGAAAGTTCAGCAGCTTCATGGTCACGCGGGTGTCCTCGGCGGCAATGAAGTCTGCCGCGCCAAAGGTGGCGGCCACCCGGGGCGGCATGTCGTCCAGGTTGCCGATGGGGGTTGCCACGATGTAAAGAGTTCCTGCCATAGTTACCTCCCGTAGAGCGCCGCTCCGGCGCTGATGAGCACATCCGGCTCCACACGCAGGCCGGTCTTGCGGTTTTTCTGGGCTTCCACAAGGAAAAGCCACGGGGCTGCGTCTGCCCGGTTCTTGACGAAGGCCAGCCGCTTGGGCTCCAGCCGGTGGGCCCGCAGCACATCCAGCACTTCGGCCAACCGCTCCGGCCGGTGGCACAGCGCCAGCCGCCCGCCGTCCTTCAACAGGCGGAACGCGCAGGCACACACATCGTCCAGCGTGCAGGTGTTTTCGTGCCGGGCCAGCGCGTGGGCCGCATTCTGACTCTGAGGCCCGGCGGTAAAATAGGGCGGATTGCACGCACACACGTCAAAACTGCCCTCCCCCTGCCGGAAGGTGCGCAGGTCGGCGCAATGGGGCGTGATGTGGCCGATGCCTTGCTCGGTGACAGCATCGGCCAGCAGGGCGCTGCCCTCGGGTTGGAGCTCCAGCGCCGCACAGGGGCCGCGGTGGCCGCGGTCGTGCCACTCCAACGCCACGATGCCGCAGCCGGAGCACAGGTCGGCCGCCGTCTGGCTGCGTTTTGGCTCGCAGAAGCGGGCCAGCAGCAGTGCGTCCGACCCGAACCGGTGGGCAGGGGTGCAGTAGACCTTTGTTCTATTATACAAAACTTCGGTAGAATGTTCCATAGACAGTGTGCCGATTCCTCTCAGAAAAATAACCGGAATTGCTCCCGGAATTTGTGCAAAAACAAAAAGCAGCAGACCCGCCTGAACAGGTCTGCTGCCTTGGATGCGTTATTCCGGCAATGCCGCTGATTATTCAGCGGTGATTGCACCGGTGGGGCAAGCGCCCTCGCAAGCGCCGCAATCGATGCAAGCGTCTGCGTTCACAACTGCAACGCCGTTCTCAACAGCGACTGCACCAACGGGGCAAGCGCCCTCGCAAGCGCCGCAGCCAACACATGCGTCAGAAACCTTGTGTGCCATAATAAAATCTCCTTTTATCCCCGTGCCCGTTGTAATGTATGAAGAAATGTGTCAGGCACGGCTGTACACATCTCTCCGGAATTCATATCCTTGCCTGCATTTTAACAAAGCCGAAAAGAAAAGGCAAGACTAACCGTAAGCGCCCCGCACCAAAAGGAGATTTTTTGTTGGGTTGCACAAAAGCATGGGCTAACTTATGGACAAAATTGCCGGAGATTTTTGGCGAAAATCACGAAGAATGGTTAGTTTTGCTTTACTAACCACTTGGATGCTCAGCCATTCTTCTCGCTGCGCTTTTTGGCGTAGCAGCCGCCTGCACAGCGCTTGTCGTCATCGGAGGAAGCCACCACCGGGGCGGGGTTGCGCACCCCGGAATAATCGTCGTCCGGGTCGGGGCGGCGGGGTGCGCGCTTGCCGCCGCTGATGTATTCGCACACGCCTACCTTGTAGTACCGGGGCGACAGGCTCTCGGTGCCGCAGCGCACCCGCAGATAGCCGGACACCGGGTTCACTTCCAGCACGGTGCCCAGACCGTCCGGGGTGCGCACGGTGCTGCCCACCATGGGCATGATGCTGTTCAGGTATTCGTAGGCGTTTTCCTCATAGGCCAGGCAGCACATCAGGCGGCCGCAGGCACCGCTGATCTTGGTGGGGTTCAGCGACAGGCCCTGCTCCTTGGCCATCTTGATGGAAACGGGCTGGAAGTCCTTGAGGAAGCGGCTGCAGCAGAAGGGCTGGCCGCAGATGCCCAGACCGCCGATCATCT
>OLRE01003084.1_pt1 | contig 12349 bp, 12 predicted proteins | sample 1672461 | NCBI WGS metagenome assembly OLRE01 (sample SAMEA3136688, study PRJEB25190) | human gut metagenome | biome: human gut; feature: human-associated habitat; material: faeces | place: Austria | collected 2013
GCCATCTTTAGGGCAAGTCTGCCGAACGCTTTTCCTATTGCGTTCGGTAGGCGGTCAATCCTGCTCCCGGAAGGGAGTGATTTACTATGAATAATTTTGTTACATGGAGTGAATTACTCCAGTTTGCATCTGTCTTTATAGCATTTGCAACATTTATGTACGCAATTTTTCATAAAAGGAAATAACCGCCATACTCTCACATAGGCGGTTATTTATATAACTTCTTAATGATTGGGAGCGACCGTCTATCGGTATGCCCCTTTTTTATTATTATACATCAATTGTGGAAATATGTCAACTGTTTTCTATTAAGATTATAGTTCTATATCTTCGACTTTTGCTCTTTCCTCTAACACGATTATATAATTTTCCATATAAACAAGCTGTGTAAAAAGTAATTCATATGTACAATTAGGTTTAAATGGGAGCGTATTATTTTTATATTTTTTAAGCATAGTTTTTAACCCATTTGCTCTAATTTTCAGCTGATAATATTCTGCCCTAAATCTGTCTTTAAAATCATTACTTTTCATCAACAATGCAGTGTCATACAGCGGATTTTCACCGATTTCGCTATATGCCTCTTCAAATGCTTGTTTAGGTGACCATGAAATATAATCATTAGAATATTTTACAATGTATCCCTCGTCTTCTGGATTTTCATCAGCTGGTATAGTCCAGCCACGATATTTATTGTAATCTCCTCTTGTCATAGGTTCTGCTTCTATTCTTTTCGTTCCAATATAATTTTTCATAATTAATTACCCTCCTTCAAATTCATAACCGCTGCAAGCCCTGCCGAGATAGCTGAAACAGCCAATCCCAAAACAGCGGACTTTACAGTCAGATCAGTTGCGGCGATATTTACCGCTATGTAGCCGACTGCTGTCTGTAAAAATGTTCTCAATGCTCTTTTCACATACGGTTTCTTTAAAAAATTACTCATGTTCATTCTTCCTTTCCAAATCGTCAATTCTATGATTTGCAACTTTTATTTGTTCTTCAACAACCGGCATTCTTCTGGCAAAATTATTATGCTCGGCAACTTTGTTTTCCAACTGTAAAAGCCGATAATTTGTCATTTTTGACGATACCAATACGCCTCCAAGAGAACCGCAGAGAGTACCGATCAATGCAATCAAGGCTACTATTATATCTGTCATTTTACCCTCCTTTCTGCATTTTCAAGTTGCTTATATGCGATAAGCAAACTAATCCTCCTTTCTTTACCATAAGTTAAATTTGCACATATGCGACTTTTATGATTATATGATAACACAATTTTTTCCGGTTGTCAATAGTTTTTTCGCAGATATGCAAAAAAATTGCATTTAAGCAAATTATATGTTAAAATAATAAAAACCACAAAAAGGAACGTGATTATATGACTGTTGGTGAAAGAATAAAACAAAGGCGAAAAGAACTGGGTTTAAGTGCAGATGAACTGGCAGAAAAACTCAATAAAAACCGTGCCACTGTATACCGCTATGAAAGCAGCGACATTGAAAGAATTCCGGCAGAAGTTTTAAAACCCCTTTCAGAAATACTTCAGGTTTCTCCGGAATATCTCATGGGTTGGAGTGAAGAAGAAGAAAAAAACGGTCTTGACAGACTTGTCAGAGATATTGAAAAAGATAAAAAGATAAAAATAGAAGATGTTTTACAGTGCAGCGACACGATACCGATACTTAATTATACAGAAAACGGCAAGATGATCTTTAATGAACATTTATGCCTTTCTGATTTGCATGGAGACTTTTGTTTTAAGGCTGCTGACAACAGTATGAGCAATTCTCAAATATACGCCGGAGCTATTGTCTTTATAAAAAAAACAGACACCATTAAAAATAAAGATATAGTCATGATTTCACTCAACGGAAAAATATTCATAAGAAAATATTACTATTATACGGAAAATCAAAAACTGATTTTATATGCTGATAATCCGGACTTTGAACCGATGATTTTTATCGGAGACGAAATAAATAATATAAAAATTATTGGAAAAGCAATAGGCTGTTTCAATAATCTATAAAAGACAGGACTATAATTATAAATCCCGATTCATTTTGAATCGGGATTTTTTGTTTTTATTCCGCTAAAATATTTCTCACATACTGCTGCATTTCACTTTTAGAATTGACATTATGAGTACCGTTGATTATAGCCTTCTGCTTTGCTTCTGGCAAATCCGAAAATTTTTTCATAGCTTCCGGATTCATAGCGAGAGCCATACCAAATCCAATAGGGATTTCGCCTTTTTCCACTTTTATCACCTCATAATTATATTCTACGCAAAAGTGTTAAATATACATTAAAGATCCGCACCGTTTGTTCTTATAATCTCATTGTATCTGTATGCGGAATCCTTTAAGATTCTTTTCTGAGTTTTATAATCCACATAAGTCAATCCAAAACGTTCGGTATAGCCGTATGCCCATTCAAAGTTGTCCATAAGCGACCAATGAAAGTATCCTGCAACGTCAGTACCCTCAAGAACAGATTTTTTAAGTCCTTTGAGATAACCGTTAATATAATTGATTCTTTCAGTATCATGAACATGACCGTCGGCTGAGATTTCATCATGACATGACTTTCCGTTTTCTGTAATATATATAGGTTTTTTATATCTGTCATAAAGGAACTTAGTTCCCCAGTAAAGACAATCGGGTGTTACAGGCCACCTGTAGGGCGCATTTTTAAATCCGCCCGGGTCGCTGACTATTTTATGAGTACCGTCACCGGCAGAAACTTTGTGTCCCCAGTAAACATTATGTCCGACAAAATCCAGCGGCTGACTTATCAATTTCATATCTGAATCGGTAATTTCAGGCATATATTTTTCACATATCTTAAATTCACGTTCAGGGTATTTACCAAAGAAAATTGCATCATTATACCATACAAGACTTCCTATCGCCATATCAGGAGTGTCAAAGCTGAACATTGAATCACGAGCCGCTTCAATATCTTCCTTAGCGTCTGAAGCAGGCATATTCATATTCCCGCAAGGAGCATATCCGATTTTAAGCGGCTGCTTCGCATAGGTTCTCAAGGTCACAGCTGCTGCGCCATGTGCTTTAAGCAGATTGTGTGCAGCCTCAAGCAGCTCAGGTACTGTAAGCTTTAAACCCGGAGCAATTCTTCCCTGCTGATATCCGAGACCAAATATTACCTGAGGTTCATTTATGGTCATGAAATATTTTACTCTGTCAGAAAAGTTTTCAGCAACCACTTTTGCATATTCGCTGAACCATCTTACAATTTCAGGATTTCTCCAGCCGCCCAGCTTATCCAGTGCAAGAGGAAGATCCCAGTGATAAAGAGTAATGTACGGTTCTATTCCGTTTTTCAGCAGTTCGTCTATTATATTATTATAAAATTCAATTCCTTTTGGATTGACTTTTCCTATACCCTCCGGAAGAATTCTTGCCCAGTTTAAAGAAAATCTGTAAGCCTTCAGTCCTATTTCCTTCATTACTGCAATATCGTCTTTCCACCGATGATAATGATCGCAGGCTATATCCCCGTTATCGTTATTATCAATTCTGCCCGGTATCTGACAGAACGTATCAAAAATATTAAGTCCTTTGCCGTCCTCGTAGGCTCCGCCTTCGACCTGATAGGAAGCCGTTGCCGCTCCCCAAACAAAATTTTTTCCGAAATCCATAAGTTTCTCCTTTTATAAAAAATTAGTATCTGTTTTATATTTTTTATGATTATCTGACAAATATAGTATAGCAGTCCGTATTTTCTTTTTCAAGAGCAGATTTTGACAACTGTATTATACAATATTGACTTTTTTACGGTATTCAACAGCGGTAAACATTGCATATTAAATTACTGTAAAAAATCTTTGCTTTTTTAATGGAAAGGTGTTATAATAATATACAAATGTAATTTCTATTGGATTTCAGAAAGGAATTCAGATATGGCTATTTATTCTCTCGGCATTGACGTCGGATCAACAACAGTAAAAACTGTTATTATTGATGAAAAGAAAAATATAATTTATTCGGAATATCAGCGTCACTTTTCAAAGGTACGCGAAACTGTAAAAACACAGCTTGAAGCTGTACAGGAAAAATACCCAAACGATACTTTTAAAATCTGTATGACCGGTTCTGCGGGACTGGGGCTTGCCACAGGTGCAGAAATACCTTTTGTACAGGAAGTCAACTCTGCTTTTATAGCAGTAAAGGAAAGAATTCCTGACGCTGACGCTGTTATAGAGCTTGGAGGAGAAGACGCTAAAATTATCTTCTTAACCGGCGGAGTTGAACAGCGTATGAACGGTTCATGCGCAGGAGGAACAGGCGCATTTATAGATCAGATGGCTACTCTCCTTGGAGTTACTGTTACAGAAATGGACAATATGTCGCTTTGTGCTCAAAAAGTTTATCCAATCGCTTCAAGATGCGGTGTATTTGCAAAATCCGATATTCAGCCCCTCTTAAATCAAGGCGCTAAAAGAGAAGACATATGTGCAAGTATTTTTCAGGCTGTTGTCGATCAAACAGTATCGGGTCTGGCACAGGGAAGAATTATTGAAGGTAAAGTACTGTTTCTGGGCGGTCCGCTTTCATTCCTTAAGGGGCTGAGAAAAGCATTTGTTGATACCTTAGGACTTAAAGAAGGCGAAACAGCGGTATTTCCGAAAGAAGCGCCGGTATTTGTTGCCTTAGGCTGTGCTTTGTTTGCATTTAACAGTCATGACGACTTTACAATTGAATCAGTTATAAAAAAGATCGAAAACGCTAAAACAGGAAACGGTATTGTAACCGGACAGCCGCTTTTCAATTCTAAGGCAGAATATGAAGAATTTATTTTAAGACATAAAAAATGCGACCTCGAATATGCCGATCTGCATACATATAAAGGCAACGCTTACCTTGGCATTGACGCAGGTTCGACCACTACTAAGCTTATTCTTATCACTGAGGACTGCCGTATTTTGTATCAGCACTATTCCTCAAATAAGGGTCAGCCTCTTGACAGAGTTGCAGATAAACTGAAAAAGATTTACAGTGAAATGAATCCGGAAATTAAAATTGCCGGAAGCGCAGTCACAGGCTACGGCGAGGATCTTATAAAAGCAGGACTTTCTATAGATTTCGGTATCGTTGAAACGGTTGCTCATTTTAAAGCGGCGTCGTATTTCTGTCCGGAGGTAGACTTTATTATAGATATCGGCGGACAGGATATTAAATGCTTTAAAATCAAAAATCATAGCATAGACAGTATTATGCTAAATGAAGCATGTTCTTCAGGCTGCGGTTCGTTTATCCAGACATTTGCACTTGCTCTGGGATATGATATAGCCGACTTTGCGTCTCTTGGTTTATTTGCGGAAAATCCCGTTGATTTAGGCTCACGCTGTACTGTATTTATGAACAGCAGTGTTAAGCAAGCTCAAAAGGACGGTGCAACTGTCGAGGACATCTCCGCCGGACTATCTTCTTCAATTATTAAAAATGCCGTTTATAAGGTTATCAGAGCAAAATCTCCCGAAGAACTCGGTAAAAATATCGTAGTTCAGGGCGGTACGTTCTTAAATGATGCCGTACTACGAGCTTTTGAAATGGAAATGGGAAGAAATGTGATCCGTCCGGCAATTTCAGGACTTATGGGCGCATTTGGCGCCGCTCTTTACGCTAAAGAAAAAACAAACGGCAGTTCTTCCACAATTTCCAAAGAACTCCTTGAAAACTTTTCATATACTTCAAAATCTGCACAGTGCGGCGGCTGCACAGCAAAATGCGGTCTTAATATTATTACGTTTGCCGACGGCAGAAAATTTATTTCCGGAAACAGATGTGAAAGAGGCGCCGGAAAAGCAGTCAGCAGCGAAAACGAAAGTCTTTACGACTTTAAATATAATCTGCTGCTTTCCATGTTTGAACAGCATGTGGAAAATCCAAAAGCTAAGGTCGGACTTCCTCTTGCGCTTAATTTCTATGAACTGATCCCATTCTGGAAAACATTGTTTAACGAATTGGGATTTGAAACAATTATTTCCGATGAAAGCTCAAGGGATATTTATTATCTGGGACAGCATACCATTCCGTCGGACACCGTCTGTTATCCGGCAAAGCTTACCCACGGTCATATTGAAAGCCTGCTGAACAAAAATGTTGATTTTATTTTCTATCCTTGCATGAGTTACAATATTGACGAGGGTGAAAGCGATAATCACTTTAACTGTCCTGTTGTTGCATACTATCCGGAGCTTCTGATTGCTAATAACCCCAGACTTAACAGCAATAACTTTATTTATCCGTATATGGATCTTAACAGAGAAAAGAACGTGACTTCCGTAATGTATGAGATACTGAAAAAATACGGCATCAAAAAGCCTCAGGTCAAGCAGGCGGTAAAAAAATCATATGAAAAGCTTGCAGACTACAGAAATGAAATTTTTAACAGAGGAAATCAGATTATCAGTAAGGCACGTGAAAACGGTCAGAAGATAATCGTACTTTCCGGACGCCCTTACCATATTGATAAGGAAATAAATCACGGAATCCAAAAGCTGATTACCAGTCTGGGTATGGCTGTAGTTTCAGAAGATGCTGTTTTCCAGTACGGTCATTATCCAAATCCGGGAGTTTTAAACCAGTGGAGCTATCATGCACGTCTTTACCGTGCGGCACAGTACGTAACCACACAGCCTGATATGCAGCTTGTACAGCTTGTTTCATTCGGCTGCGGAATCGACGCTATTACCACAGACGAGGTAAGAGAAATCCTTGAATCAAAAGGCAAGCTCTACACTCAGCTTAAAATTGATGAGATCAACAATCTTGGTGCGGCTAAAATAAGACTCAGAAGTCTTGTAGCGGCAATGGAAGAGAAATAGGATTGGAGAAATACTTATGCAATACCCTGTATTCAAGCCGGAAATGAAAGACAGCTATACTATTCTTGTTCCCGATATGTTGCCTGTACATTTCAAGCTTATAATAAACATTTTAAAAAAATACGGTTATAATGTGGAACTGCTTCAGACCTCTACAAGAGAGGTCGTGGACGAGGGACTGAAAAATGTCCACAACGATACATGCTATCCGGCGCTGCTTGTAATCGGACAGTTTATTAATGCTCTCAAAAGCGGTAAGTATGACGTTAACAAAACCGCCTTAATGCTCACCCAGACCGGAGGCGGCTGCCGTGCGTCAAACTATATTCATCTGCTCAGAAAGGCACTTAAAAAGGAATTTCCTCAAGTGCCTGTTATTTCCCTGAACTTAAGCGGATTGGAAAAAGGCAACGGACTTGATCTTACCTTACCGCTGCTTATAAAAGTTGTTTATGCTGTATTTTACGGTGATTTACTCATGTCCTTATATAATCAGTGCAAGCCTTACGAAATAAACAAGGGTGATACCGATAAAATGAGAGATCTATGGCAGCAAAAGCTCATACCGATTTTTGATAAAAGAGAGTTTCTTAAATGTAAAAAATACTGCCGTATGATGTGTGAAGATTTCGATACAATAAAGCGTACCAAAGAAAAGAAAATCCGTGTGGGAATAGTTGGAGAAATTTACGTAAAATATTCTCCTCTTGCAAACAATCATCTGGAAGAATTTCTGCTGTCTGAAGGCTGCGAGCCTATAGTACCGGCGCTTATGGAATTTGTAATGTATTGCCTTGCCGGTTCCGTTGCAGACGGTAAGCTGTATCAGTTTAAATCTCAGAAAACTCTTTTCAGTAAAATTGGCTATAGCTTTATTCTCAAGGTACAGAAAACAGTTATAAAAACTATAAACGAACACGGCGTTTTCGAAGCTCCTCATGACTTTGATCACATAAGAAAGCTTGCCGACAAATATATCAGTCAGGGAGTAAATATGGGCGAAGGCTGGCTTATTCCTGCCGAAATGGCGGCTCTCGCAGAAACCGGTACGGAAAATATTATCTGTACTCAGCCTTTCGGCTGTCTGCCTAATCATATTGTAGCTAAGGGTATGTCAAGAGTTATAAAACAGGCGTATCCAAACGCTAATATAGTAGCTATCGATTACGATCCCGGCGCTACCAAAGTTAATCAGGAAAACAGAATCAAGCTTATGCTTGCAAATGCAAAAAAATAAAAAAAGGACGGATATGCCGTCCTTTTTCATATTAAATATTATTTAATTGTTAAAATGTTACATAAAGGTTAAAAACGAGTTACATTTTGGTATTACAGATAGTAATATTTGTTTTCAACAGACTTGAAATTGTGGATTTGCGAAGTTTTCCACCTTTTCCACACAGTTTTCCACAGCTTTTACAGTAGTTTTCCACCCTTTCCACACAGTTTTCCACAGTGGTTTAAACAGTTTGCTATTACAGAATGTATATTTATCCGAATCCTGGGAATAATTATTCCTGAAATCAGCTTTCGGAGGTTACAATGATTAAAGGAGTTAACAAAAAAGTTTTGGAGATCAATAATCCTCAAAGTATATATTTTGAAAAAGCGGTACTGTATTTAAAGGTCGAAAAGATCAATGGAAGATGATTCATCGGGGGGAGTTAACCTTACCGTTCAGGCAAATGGTATACGGAGTATGAGTCCTAAACCGCCTAAATACGTATTCTGGCTTAAATTACTGCTTATAATAACAGCCGGATTTCTGGCGTTGGGTTCTGGTATTTATTTACTTTCTGCAATATTATTTTGATTTCGTCTTTATGTAACAAAATATTCTGTAAAATTCTCTTGTAATTTTTCTGTAATAATGTTATAATTAATCTTGTAAACGATTTGTAAAAAAATAAAGATAATTTTGTTGTAAATTTAAATATTGGAAGTAAATTATATATGAATGAAAAAAATATAATCTGCGGAAGGAATCCTGTTCTGGAAGCATTAAAATCAGAAGCTAATATAGATACTGTATATATAAACGGCGAAGGCGGAATTTTAGGCAGAATCCGTTCAATGGCAAAGAAAAACGGAGCTGTAGTAAAGGACGTAAATTTCCAGAAGCTGGAACAGCTGACGCAGGGAGCAGCTCATCAGGGCGTAGCTGCCGTAACAGCATGTGCGGAATATGTATCTGTCGAAGACATACTTGAGATTTCTGCCAAAAAGGGTACCGAGCCATTTATAATTATTTGCGATGAAATCGAAGACCCGCATAATCTGGGCGCTATTATCAGAACAGCCGAAGCTGCTGGTGCAGACGGAATTATTATTCCTAAAAGACGAAGTGCTTCACTTAACGCTACCGTTCATAAAACCTCTGCCGGAGCTGCAAGCTGGGTTCCAGTGGCAAGGGTTTCTAATCTTGCCGGAGCAATTGATAAGCTTAAGGAAAACGGCGTGTGGATCTATGGTACTGACGCTTCCGGTGAAGATTATGACGGTGTTGACCTGAAGGGCAGTATTGCTCTTGTAATAGGCTCGGAAGGGTTTGGCATGGGAAGGCTTATTAAAGAAAAGTGCGATTTTTTACTTAAGCTGCCCATGAACGGAAAAATTACATCTTTAAATGCCTCAGTAGCCGCAGGTATCTTTATGTATGAAGCTGTAAGACAAAGAACAAAGAAATAATTGGAGATTGATATAAATGCCTAAAGATTATAATCTTGACGATATATTAAATGAATATTCCGGAGGATCATCTAAAGCCTCCGTTAAACATAAATCAGCAGAAGTTCAGACGCAAACGAAAATCAACGCTGACAAACCTTATCAGAATACCGGATATATTAAAATACCGGAATACGCAAAAAATGCAGATATAACCGCTGCATTTAATATTAACGAACTGCAAAGCGCAGAAAAAGACATTGTCAAAAAACCGTCACCAAGTCATAAATCAGGAAAATTTGCGGTTTCGGATATTAACAGACCAAACGTCTCTTACATAAATTCTGTAAAGGATATTCAAATAAATAAAGCCGATCTTCCTCCGAGAACTACCGATTCCATTGAAGGTTACGACGGAGCTGTGGTCACTCAAAATACCTCTGATGAAGTATATGTTCCTAAAGTACGAAAAATGAGTAATTCTACACGTGCCAAGGAAATGCGTGCAAAACGGCGGAAAAAGAAAAAAAAGCAGCCGGAATTTACCTATTCCGTTGAATCTCCGGACGGTATATATACTAACCCCGAAAAGAAAAAAAGAAAATTCATAGTAAAACGTGAAGAAGAAAATAAAAAAGAACCAGAACCTCAAAACGGGATGGTAGAACTGATTGAATCGGCAGCTCCTGAAGCACTGGACGTTCAGATTCCCGAAATTAATCAGCCTTTCAGCGAAGGAATTTTTGAAGAAGATAATATCAAAGGAAAAAAGAAAAAAAATAAAGGCAAATCCTACAGCAAAAAACAGTCGATAAAAGATTACGACAGCTTTGAGGACGCCCGTAAAATAAAAAACGATATTGCAGATATCAGGGGAAATATTTCATTCAGAATTATGGTACTGCTGATAATGACTGTTTTCAGCGTCTACATAGCTGTAGGAGAAACCTTAAAACTTCCGGTACCTGAAATGCTAAGTATCAGCCGTTCACCCGAAATATACTCTTGGGTTCAGATACTGCTGCTTCTGCTTTCAATGATAGTTTCATTCGGAACAATAAAAAACGGCCTGATAAGCTTGATTAAATTCCGTGCAGACAGCGACAGCCTCACAGCGCTTACCTGCATAGCTTCTGCCGTTTCGGCGGTTCCTGCAATACTCGACCCGCAAATGCTCCATAACGAAAAGTTTTTTATTTACACTCCTGTCGCAGTATTAAGTCTCCTGATCAATGCCTTCGGAAAACGTCTCATACTCAGCAGAGCGTCTTTGAATTTTGATTTTATTTCCAAGGATTTCAACCGTCATGCAATAGTGTGCGTTGAGGACGTAGACAGAGCGGAAAGCCTTACAAGAGGTACTATCGGAGACTTTCCTATTCTTGCGACAATGAAGCGCACCAATTTTATAAAGGATTTTGCCAAGTATACATATTCTTCCGATACCGGAGATAAATACAGCCGTATAATCGCTCCCATTGTTATGATTTTTTCTTTGCTGTTTTCCGCTGGTCTGACATTCTGGAAAATAGGAACTTTCAATAAAGAAGCCGTATGCTTTGCATTGTTCGTTTTTTCAGCATGCGTCAGCGCATGTGCATGTATGGCAATACCGCTTATTGCTAATATTCCTCTTGAAAAAGCGGCGAAAAAATATGTCAGAAACCATGGCGTTATGCTTGGATATCAAAGCGTTGAAGATTATTATGATATCAATTCAGTTATGATTGACGCCAGCACATTATTCCCCGAAGGTACTATAAATTTATGCTCCATAAAGCTTTTTTCAGGTACTAAAATTGATGAAGCCCTGATAGAAGCAGCCAGTCTGGCGTCTCACGGAAACAGTATTTTAAAAGATCTTTTTAATGATGTTATTTCGGGAAAGCAAAAAATGCTCAGTCATGTTGAAAATTTTGTTTATGAGGACTCAATGGGTCTGTGCGGCTGGATCAATAACAGAAGAATTCTTCTTGGAAACCGTGAGCTTATGAACAGTCATAATATTGAAGGAATCCCTACTAAAACAAAGGAAAATGAATTTACCGAGGGAAATCGGGACGCACTTTATCTTTCCGTTTCGGGTAATCTGGCGGCAATGTTTATAATTGAAGTAACGGCAAGCCCTGCTGTAAAAAAGTGTATGAAACAATTGGAAAAAAATGATATTGCCGTTATTATAAAAAGTGTGGATCCGTTTATTACGATCAGACGTATTTCCTCCCTTTTTAATTATTCAGACGAACTGCTCAAGATCATTCCTCAAAGAATGGTAAAAGATTTTGACGAAGAAACTAAAAAGGTTAAAAAAATAAGCGCTTCTATGGCTTGTTCCGGAAAATTTACTTCCTTTATACAGCTTATTATGGGCGCTAAATCCATAAGAAAAACTGTAGCCGCAGGCGTTGCAATACAGTCTGCATCAGCATTGTTAGGACTGGGCGTCGTGGCTGTCAACTGCGTTTTGAATGCGTTTTCGGATCTATCACCTGCAATGCTTCTCGCTTACCATCTGATATGTACTGTTATAACCGTTTTTGCTATTAAAATAAGAAAACTTTAATGATATGCCGGATCGTTTAACGATTCGGCATTTTACAAAAGGAATATAAAATGGAAAATAAAGAAAAATATAGTTTTTACAAGCAAAAGTTAAAAAAGCAAACACAATCTTTATTGATAATTTCAATAATAATTCTTATCATAAATATTCATTTCGTCACCATGAATTTTACAAGCGCATCGAATATGTATTCTTATTTTACAGTATGGGATATCAAATTATTAAAATATATAACAATAAACTTGCAAAAAAAAAATCAG
>OLRE01003089.1_pt1 | contig 12320 bp, 10 predicted proteins | sample 1672461 | NCBI WGS metagenome assembly OLRE01 (sample SAMEA3136688, study PRJEB25190) | human gut metagenome | biome: human gut; feature: human-associated habitat; material: faeces | place: Austria | collected 2013
AATCATGCGAATGCATGATTTCTGTGCATCGCGAAGCGCGTTACTGTGAACGGAGGAACAGTAACACAGGGTTAGCCCCTGAACAGCAACAAGGCATTAATAAGAACTGAAAAACATAAAAAAACATCTTGATTTTCATGAATACTTATGATATGATACCGCTCAAAGAAAAGGGAGTAGCGGCCATGAAGAGATAAAAGGAAATCCATTTTTTCTGAATGGTGCATAAATGCGTCAGAACGGTAGATGAAACTACCCGCATTATGAGATAATCAGCGAGACTTTTATTTCAGGCATTATAACAGTGCCTGGGATAAAAGTCTTTTTTTCCCCTTTTTGAACGCTTTACAACTATTGTTAGTAAGAGAAATGGAGGAGAAAAATGAATAAGCGAAATGGAAAAATGAAATATCTGGCAATCGGTGCTGCCGGGTTTATAGTGGCAGGGGGATTAGCGCTGGATACAACTTACCAGATTCAGGAGCAGGAACAGGCAGTACTCACAACCTTTGGAGTGCCAAAGGCAGTGAATGAAACGGGATTACATTTCAAAGTCCCTTTTGTACAGCAGGTGCAGAAGGTAAATACCACGATCCAGGGATTTCCAATCGGATACAGTATGGGGAACAATGAGGTGGTGGAAAATGAAGGAATCATGATCACTTCGGATTACAATTTTATTGATGTGGATTTCTTTGTAGAATATCGAATTTCAGAACCTGTAAAATACCTTTACACCTCTGAGCAGCCGGAAGAGATTTTAAAAAATATTGCGCAAAGCTGTATCCGAACTGTAATAGCAAGCTATAACGTGGATGAGGTTCTGACCACCGGAAAAGGAGAAATCCAGAGCAAGATCAAAGAAATGATTTTGAATCAGATGGAGGAACAGGATCTGGGAATTCAATTGGTCAACATAACAATACAGGATTCCGAGCCGCCTACTGAAGAAGTGATGAAAGCATTTAAAGAGGTGGAAACTGCGAAACAGGGAAAAGAAACGGCGCTTAACAATGCTAATAAATACAGGAACGAAAAGCTTCCCGAAGCGCAGGCCCAGGCAGATCAGATTATTCAGGATGCGGAGGCACAAAAACAGGTGAGGATCAATGAGGCAGAAGCTGAGGTGGCAAGATTTAATGCAATGTATGAGGAATATATGAAGAATCCTGAGACCACAAAAATGCGAATGTTCTATGAAACCATGGAAGATGTGTTACCTGGTATGAAGATTGTGATTGACAACGGAAGCGGCGTGGAAAAGATATTGCCGCTGGATTCTTTTGCCGGAGACTGGAAAACAGAAGAAGATACAAGTGAAGAAACTAAGTGAAGTTAAGATAAGTATCTGATAGAAAGGATAAAAAATTATGAAAATGAAAAAAGCGGCACTTATAGCAGGCATTCTCGGAGCAGTAATAATCGGTTCTTCCATAACTATAACCCAACAAAATGAATACAAGCTGATCCGTCAGTTTGGTAAAGTTGACAGAGTGATCTGCGAACCGGGAATCAGCTTTAAAATTCCATTGATAGAAAGAACACAGTCTTTACCAAAGGAAACGCTGCTATATGATTTGGAAGCATCTGATGTGATTACCAAGGACAAGAAAACCATGATCAGTGACAGCTATGTTTTGTGGAGAATCACAGATCCCCTTAAATTTGCACAGACTCTGAACTCTTCTTTGGAAAACAGCGAGAGCCGAATTAATACGGCCGTATATAATGCCACAAAAAATGTGATCAGCAGTCTTTCCCAGGACAGAGTGATCACAAGCCGTGACGGAGAATTATCGGATATGGTGATGGAAGCCATTGGAGATAATATGGAACAATATGGAATAGAGCTGATTAAATTTGAAACAAAGCAGCTGGATCTGCCGGACGATAATAAGGCTGCTGTGTATGAGAGAATGATCTCAGAGCGTGATAATATTGCTGCTACATATAAAGCAGAAGGCGATTCAGAAGCAAAAGTAATCCAGAACAAGACGGATAAGGAAGTGACCATTCAGATTTCAGATGCGAAGAAGCAGGCTGAGATTTTGAAGGCAGAAGGGGAACAGGAATATATGAAAATTCTTTCCCAGGCTTATGGGGAAGATGAGAGAAGTGAATTTTATTCCTTCGTAAGAAGTCTTGAAGCACTGAAAGCTTCTATGCAAGGAGAAAACAAGACCGTTATTTTGTCATCGGATTCCCCGATTGCTCAGATTTTTGAGGGAAAATAATAAAAATTCTTGCATCTGCCGGTATTGACGTATATCATAAGGTACATAAGGAGTGACAAAAGATGGCGATAGTGAGAAAACACATATATTTTTCCGGGCAGGTGCAGGGCGTTGGATTTCGTTACCGTGCCAAAAATGCGGCGAGAGCCAATGATCTTACCGGCTGGGTGGACAATCTGTGGGATGGCAGAGTGGAAATGGAAGTTCAGGGAGAGCTTTCCGGAATTGAGCGTATGATTCAGGAAATCGAGATGGGAAGTTTCATCCGGATTGAGAATTATCAGATGGAAGACCTGCCTGTGGATGAAAGGGAGTGGAGCTTTTATTCGAAATAAAAAGGGATGCCAGGAGCAATGGGAATTTTGCTTCTGGTATTTTTTTGTGTAATAGGAATATTACGGAGTAATTTCCTATTACACAAAAAACGCTCCGCGAGCAAATAGCAAAGCGGATATTGAAAAAACAGGATTGACATTCAGAAACATGCCCCTTATAATTAGTTCGTGCACGAACAGTTCGAACCCGAACAGTTCGAACCCGAACAGTTCGCACATGAACTATTTTGTATGGAAGTATATGAAAGAAGGGAAAGATGGAGAAAAAGAAGAAAACTGGTCCTGATGAGTGCTGCAGGGCGGAACGGCATATAGGGTATGAAGTTCGTACTCTCAATCAGGTAATTGGACGTCTGGTGAATTCATATCAGTCCAAGGTGGATGAGAAAGCCGGAATTAACCGCATGCAGGGATGGATCATTGGTTATCTGTACCGGCATTCAGAAGAAGCTGTTTTTCAGAAAGACCTGGAAGCAGAATTTCAGATGGCGCGTTCTACTGCGTCAGGAATCCTTCAGGCAATGGAGAAGAAAGGGCTTATTACCAGAGAATCTATTCCAAGAGATGCCAGGTTGAAGCGTCTGGTGCTTACGGAAAAGGGGATGGAATTTCAGATGGAAATTATGGAGAATTTTGACAGGATCCAGGATGTGTTAAAGTCTGATATTCCCCAGGAAAAACTGGAATGCTTTATGGAAGTTCTGGACATGATCCGGGAAAATGCCCAAAGAGAGTGCTGTCTGCGGGATGAAAACTAACAAAAAAGAAAGGGGAGAACCTGATGATAAAGACATTACTTGCCCAGGTAAAGGAGTTTAAGAAGGCCTCCTTCCTCACACCGGTATTTATGATACTGGAGGTTGTGGTGGAGACAATGATTCCTCTTGTAATGGCAGATATGATCGACAACGGTGTGGAAGCCGGTAATATCAGTTATCTTTACAGAAAGGGTGCCATTATGGCGCTTCTTGCTGTTGCAGGACTTGTTACCGGTATTCTTGGGGGAAAATACGGAGCATACGCATCCTCCGGTTTTGCCCGTAATCTTCGTAAAGCAATGTATACTAACATTCAGACATTTTCATTTTCAAACATTGACAAGTTCAGTACTGCAAGTCTGATCACACGTCTGACTACAGACGTGACCAACCTGCAGAATGCATACCAGATGATCCTGCGTATGTGTACCCGTGCCCCGGCCAGTCTGATCTGTGCCATGGCGATGGCGTTTATGATCAATGCAAGGGTTGCCAGCATTTACCTTATTGCCGTTATTTTTCTTGGATGTTTTCTCGTATTTATTATGAAAAAGGCGACGAAGTATTTCCGGGAAGTATTTGAGAAATATGACGATTTAAATGCCAGCGTACAGGAGAATATCAGCGCAGTCCGCGTTGTGAAGGCTTATGTACGTGAAGAATATGAGACCACTAAGTTTCAGAAAGCCTGCAATAAAGTTTACGAAATGTTTGTAAGAGCTGAGAAACTGGTAGTTATGAATATGCCGGTTATGCAGTTTACAGTATATGCATGTATTCTTGGAATCAGCTGGCTGGGTGCGAATATGATCGTTGGCGGCAGTCTGACTACAGGTGAATTGATGAGTCTTCTTACATATTGTATGAATATTCTTATGAGCCTTATGATGCTTTCCATGGTATTTGTTATGGTCACCATGAGCGCAGCAAGTGCAGAGCGTGTAACTGAGGTTATCAATGAAACAGCAGATCTTCATGATCCGCAGGATCCGGTTATGGAAGTTGCAGACGGAAGTATTGAATTTGACCATGTGGATTTCAGCTATAAGAAGGACAGTAAGGAGCCGGTGCTGAAGGATATCAATCTTTCTATCCGCGCAGGAGAAACTATTGGTATTATCGGTGGAACCGGAAGTGCCAAGTCCAGTCTGGTAAACCTGATCAGCCGTCTTTATGATGTGAGCTCCGGATCAGTGAAAGTTGGCGGCGTGGATGTGCGTGACTACCATATGGATAGTCTGCGTAACCAGGTAGCAGTTGTACTTCAGAAGAATGTGCTGTTTTCCGGTACCATTCTGGAGAATCTGCGCTGGGGAAATAAAGAGGCTTCGGAGAAAGAGTGCCGCAGAGCGTGTCAGCTTTCCTGTGCGGATGACTTCATTGAGAAAATGCCGGACAAATACAATACTTATATTGAGCAGGGCGGAACCAATGTTTCCGGCGGTCAGAAACAGCGTCTGTGTATCGCCGGAGCTCTTCTTAAGAAACCCAAAGTACTGATTCTGGATGATTCCACAAGTGCGGTAGATACTGCCACAGATGCACGTATCAGAAGAGCTTTTGCAGAAGAAATTCCGGATACTACCAAGCTGATCATTGCACAGCGTATTTCCAGTATTCAGAGTGCGGACAGGATCATTGTCATGGATGAGGGAAAAATCAGCGGATTTGGAACTCATGAGGAACTGATGAAAACCAATGCCATTTATCAGGAGGTTTATAATTCACAGATAAAGGGTGGTGGAGATTTTGATGAGAATAGAGGAGGTGAGCAGGCATGAGCAATGAAAGACCGATAAAGAAGCCAGGCCGCAGCGGGGCAGCCTTCCGTTCAGGCCCTATGGTAGAGAATCCGGGCAAGATGCTTGGAAGACTGATGGGGTATATTTTTAAGAACTACAGGATCCATATTATTGTAGTTGTGATCGGCATTGTGGTAAGTGTTCTTGCCAATGTGCAGGGAACCATGTTTATGAAGACTTTGATTGACCAGTATATCATGCCTATGCTTCAATCTGAGACTCCGGATTTCCATCCTCTTGCAATGGCAATTCTTCGTGTAGCCTGTTTTTATGCAATTGGGGTGGCGTGCACATATACGTACAACCGTCTGATGATCTATGTCAGTCAAGGCACCCTACGCAATCTTCGAAATGAGATGTTTGAGCGCATGGAAACACTTCCTGTTAAATATTTTGATACACATGCACATGGCGATATCATGTCTATCTACACCAATGATATTGATACACTGCGCCAGATGATCAGCCAGAGTATTCCACAGCTGATCTCCAGTGTGATTACCATTGTCAGTGTATTGGTAAGTATGATTATTTTGAATGTGCCTCTTACCATCGTGACTCTGGTCATGGTTGGAGTGATGCTGGTGGCAAGTAAAAATCTTGCAGGACTCAGCGGCAAGTATTTCATGGAGCAGCAGAAGAATCTTGGTATTGTAAATGGTTACATCGAGGAAATGATGGAAGGCCAGAAGGTTGTAAAGGTATTCTGCCATGAGGAAGAAAGCCTTGAGAAGTTTAATGAGCTGAATGACCAGCTGTTTGAGAGCGCGAATAATGCCAATAAATTTGCAAACGTGCTGATGCCTACCTGTGCACAGATTGGGAATATCAGCTATGTGCTGTGTGCCATTGTTGGCGGCGTGCTGGCAGTAAATGGTGTGGGTGGATTTACTCTTGGCGGCCTGGCAAGTTTTCTTACTTTTAACAAGAGCTTCAGCCAGCCGATCAACCAGGTAAGCCAGCAGTTTAACAGTATTGTTATGGCACTTGCCGGAGCGAAGCGTATCTTCGACCTTCTGGACGAGAAGCCGGAGGTAGATGACGGATATGTGACCCTGGTAAATGTGAAAGAAGAGAATGGTAAGCTGGTTGAGTCCAAGAAACGTACAGGACGCTGGGCATGGAAGCATTTTCACAAAGCCACTGGAAAAACAGATTATATCGAATTGAAAGGTGATATTGTTCTGGATGGTGTTGACTTCGGATATCGTGATGACAAGATCGTGCTTCACGATGTGAAGATGTATGCGAAGCCAGGACAGAAAATTGCATTTGTCGGCTCCACGGGTGCCGGTAAGACGACAATTACCAATCTTCTGAATCGTTTCTATGATATTCAGGATGGTAAGATCCGTTATGATGGCATCAATATAAATAAGATCAAAAAGGGTGATCTGAGACGTTCCATGGGTATCGTTCTTCAGGATACTAATCTGTTTACTGCTACCGTTATGGAGAATATCCGTTATGGAAAACTGGATGCCACAGATGAGGAAGTTATTGCAGCTGCCAGGCTGGCGAATGCGGATGGCTTTATCCGAAGACTGCCGGATGGTTATCATACTATGCTTCGCAATAATGGTGCTAATTTAAGCCAGGGACAGAGACAGCTGCTTGCAATCGCCAGGGCGGCAGTAGCAGATCCGCCGGTTCTGATCCTGGATGAGGCTACCAGCTCTATTGATACCCGTACAGAGAAGCTTGTACAGGATGGTATGGATAAGCTGATGGAAGGCAGAACTACATTTGCAATTGCACATAGGTTATCCACAGTCAGAAACAGTGACTGTATTATGGTTCTGGAGCAGGGACGTGTTATTGAGAGAGGCTCTCATGATGAGTTAATTGCGCAGAAAGGTAAATATTATCAGCTGTATAATGGGTGATATGGGGTAAATAAGTAAGAGGTAACGTTTGGAAGGTTCAAGCGTTACCTCTTATTTTGGGCTTTGAATGATTTTTCAAACACGCTCTAGAGCGCGTTATTTTTCACTGGCAGTTTCTTTCTGCGGCAGCTGGGCAAGAACGATAGCCCCGAACATTACCACACAACCGATGATTTCCCGGGTGCTTAATTTCTGTCCTAAGATAATCCAGCCGGCGAGGACAGAGATGCAGGATTCCAGACTGAGAATCAGGGAGGCTACGGTTGGGTTCATATTTTTCTGGCCCACGATCTGGAGGGTGTAGGCGACACCGCAGGACATAACGCCGGCATAGAGAGTAGCGCCCCAGGCACCACTGAATGAAGAAAGACTGGGATGCTCCAGAATTATGGCTGGGATAGCAGTGAGGATTCCGCAGACCAGAAACTGGATGCAAGACATTTTTACTCCATCTGTCTTTGGTGAAAAGTAATCAATGACCAGAATGTGCAGGGAAAACAGGAAAGCACAGATCAGGACCAGAAAGTCTCCCTTTCCAATGGAAAAGCCGTCTGTGATGCAAAGCAGATAGAGACCAATCAGTGCCATTACAACCGCAACCCAGATAAAAGGACTGCATTTCTTTTTCATAAAAAGTCCAAGGATCGGGACGATGATAATGTAGCATGCAGTGAGAAAACCTGCTTTTCCAACGGAGGTGTACTGGATGCCAAACTGTTGGAAGTTGGAAGCAAGACACAGGCAGATACCGCAGATTATGCCGCCGGCAATTAAGGTTTTGTTGCGGGAAAATGGATTTGAACCGCTGGATGCCATTGGCTGTCTGTCGGATTCTGTGAAATCAGCTGAATTGCTCTGTGGATTTATTTTATTGAGCAGTAAAATAACCGGGATCAGCACCAGAGAACCGATAATGTTTCTTGTGGCATTGAAAGTGAGAGGGCCGACAGCTTCACCGCCCTCACTTTGTGCTACAAAGGCGATTCCCCAGATCGTTGCTGTCAAAAGGAGAATCAGTGAATTTTTTAATGGTATTTGTTGTTTTTTCATAATGGATTATCCCCTCGTAAAATTTACAAAAATGCCCTCCTTTAACAGGAGGGGCATCATCGTTTAAATTATCTTTCCATCATGCTGATGGATTCAATTCCTACACTTCCACCTCGGACTACTTCGATGCGGCCGAATTCTTCTTTGATCAGTTTGACAACTGCATCATTTTTGGTCGCTGTCTGTACGAATTCCAGAAGCAGGCTGTCTTTACCGTAATCAATGACTCTGGCCTTAAAAGTCTCAGCAATCTGGAATAATTCAACCTTGTCCTCAGAAGAGCAGTTAAAAACCTTGATGTAAAGAATCTCTTTCATGCGGACGAACATATTGGTGAAATCAATAACTTTGATGACTTCTACCATTCGGTTCAGCTGTTTCTTGATCTGTTCGAACGTTTCATCGTCGCTTACAGTTCCGATGGTCATTCGGGAAACGGTAGGATCCTCTGTAGTACCAACGGTGAGGCTGTCCAGGTTATAGCTTTTGCCGGAGAAAAGTCCGGAAATCTTGGACAGAACACCTACCTGGTTTTCTACGTAGAGGGAAATCCATCTTTTTTTCATGCCTTTATCTGCCATTGGATAAACCTCCTGTTAATTAACAATCCATAATTAAATCTTCCAGTGTTCCGCCAGGCTTTACCATCGGATAAACCATTTCTTCAGGATCAATGATGAACTCGATCAGGGTCGGAACTTTGGTATTTTTCTTTGCTTCTTCAAAGGCTGCGGCAACCTCATTTTTATTGAAAACCCGGATCCCTTTGGCACCGTAGCTTTCTGCCAGCTTTACAAAATCCGGTGTATATTTCGGGTATTCCTCGCCATTTGTACGGCGGGAAAGGGCACCGGAGCGAAGATTGGTCATGCTGTAGCGTTTGCCATAGAAAAGCTTCTGCCACTGACGAACCATACCAAGATATTCGTTATTAAATACACAAAGGATCAGTGGAAGCTCTTCCAGAACAGCTGTGGCAAATTCCTGAATATTCATCTGCATTCCACCGTCGCCGGAAATAACAATAACCGGTTTGTCAGGATTACCGATCTTTGCGCCTACACCACCGGGAAAACCGTATCCCATGGTACCAAGTCCCCCGGACATAACAAGCTGTTTGCCTGGTGTGATCTCAGCATACTGGGAAACCAGCATCTGGTGTTGTCCGACATCCGTGACAATGATGGCTTCTTCAAACTGGCAGTTGATCTGGTTAATGATGTCAACCGGACTTAATCTGTCATTTGGACGCATTACAAGAGGATGTTCCTGCTTCCAGCTGTTTATCTCACTGTTCCATTTTTTGCTGGCATAGTCGGAAACGTATTCGGACATTTTTGCAAGGGCATCTTTTGCATCTGCAACGATTGGAATATCTACCTGGATGTTTCTGGAAATAGAGGCCGTGTCAATGTCAATATGGATAATCTGGGCATTAGGGGCAAATTCATGAAGCTTTCCTGTGATTCGGTCGTTAAAACGTGTTCCAATGGAAAAAAGTACGTCACAGTTGCTTACAGCCATATTGGCTGCATAGGCACCGTGCATGCCAAGGTTTCCGATAAAAAGCGGATGGTTTGTAGGAAGTGCACCTCGTCCCATAATAGTAGTTACAACCGGAACACCGGTCTTTTCCACTACTTCCTGGAATACCTTATTGGCATGGGAAATATTGATTCCGCCGCCTGCCAGGAAGAGAGGCTTCTTTGCCTTGGAAAGTGTTTTGATCGCACGTTTCAGCTGTCCGATGTGGACACTGGTGTTTGGCTTGTAGCCGCGGATATTTACGCTCTTTGGATATTCTGCACTGCCCAGTTCAGCCATTACATCCTTGGGCAGGTCAATGAGAACCGGTCCAGGGCGTCCGGTACGTGCAATATAGAAGGCTTCCTTGATGATACGTCCAAGATCTTCACGGTTGCGTACAGTGACTCCATACTTGGTAATACTGCGGGTAATTCCTACAATATCAACTTCCTGGAATGCATCGTTTCCAATCAGATGACGTGCTACCTGACCGGTGAAGCACACCAGAGGAACGCTGTCGTAATTGGCTGTAGCAAGGCCTGTGACAAGGTTGGTAGCACCAGGACCGCTTGTTACAAGACATACGCCAACTTTTCCAGTGGTACGTGCGTAAGCATCGGCTGCGTGAACCAGTGCCTGCTCGTGACGTGGAAGGATTACGGTGACATCATCCTGTTTGTATAATTCATCGCTGATATCAATGGTGCATGCTCCGGGATAACCGAAAATGTACTCAACACCTTCTTCTTTCAGTGCTTTTACCAGCAGCTTATTGCCTGATATCTGTTTCATTTAGTGAAGATACCTCCTTTTCGCCGGGGAAAAACCCCACAATATAATTATAAAAAAATCTCCCACAAGTTGTGACGCACATCTTGCAGAAAGCCTTTTTCAAACACGCTCTAGAGCAAACGATATTTAATCAATATTATAGCGTTAACGTGGAAAAGTGTCAATAAAGTTCAAAGAAAACCAGAGAATTGCGGCGCGAAATCATGCAAAGCATGATTCTTTTGCATCGCGAAGCGTGTTACTGGTCACGGAGGGAACAGTAACACGTTGAATTAAAAGAGGTGGGAAAAAGAAAGGGATAACTGGTCAAAAAGTGGATTTTGTGGTAAGATATGCAGAACAAAAGTGTACTGAGAAAGGAAGAGGTTGAAAATAGTGGAACTAAATAAGGAAAATATGAAAAAGATAAGGTGGCTGATCGCTTTTTCAGTGCTTCTGTATCTGGGAGTGCAGAATCTGGATGTGGTGCTGAAGTATGTGAAAATTGTGTGGGGACTTCTTCTGCCATTTGTGTTGGGTGGAGCTATGGCGTTTGTGCTGAATGTACCTATGGCATTTATTGAGCGTCATGTTTTTGGAAAAGCAAAGGAAAAAGAAGACAGGAGGGGACGTGCAGCGGCAAAATTTGCAAGACCGGTGAGCCTGATCTTTTCCATTGTTCTGGTGGTGCTGGCGATTCTCGTTGTAGTACTGATTGTGGCACCGGAGCTTGGAAGAACTCTGGTAAATGTTGTGAAAAAGGTGGAAGAAGATATTCCGTTAGTTCAGAAATGGCTGACAGATACCTTCCAGAGTGATTCTGAAATTGTGAAATGGGCATCTACCATAGAAATTGATCCGCAGAAAATTATTGATTCTATTGTGAGCGTTTTGAGAAGTGGGGCGGACAATCTGGTATCATCCACTATTACCGTGACTATGGGATTGGTGAGCATGGCTATGAATTTTGCAATTGGTTTTGTGTTTTCCTGTTATGTGCTCCTTCAGAAAGAGAAGCTGGGCAGGCAGGTCCTGAAAGCGGCTTATGCGATCTTACCTGTGAAAACAGTGGAATATCTGGGACATGTTTGTACACTGGCAAGTAAGGTGTTTTCAAGCTTTATTACCGGGCAGTGCATAGAGGCGGTGATCCTGGGAAGCATGTTCTTTGTTTCCATGACGATCGGAAGATTTCCATATGCAATGCTGATCGGAGTGCTGATCAGTTTTACGGCGCTGATTCCTGTGTTTGGCGGAATTATTGGATGCTGGGTGGGATTTTTCCTGATTTTGATGGTAAGTCCTCTGAAAGCTTTGGCATTTCTTATATTGTTCTTGATCCTGCAGCAGATTGCCCATCTTCTCGTGTGTCTGAGGTTATCGTGGCACCCTACGATGACGTAGATGCCCTTCGTCAGTTGGCAGACCGCTGTGATGTTCTCACTTATGAATTTGAGAATGTCGACGCTGACGGTCTTGACGCTGTCATCAAGGATGGACAACTTCCACAAGGAACAGAACTGCTTCGCATTTCACAAAACCGTATCTTTGAGAAAGACTTCCTCTCAAACAAGGCTAAAGTGACTGTTGCTCCTTACAAGGTCGTGACATCTAGCCTTGATTTGGAAGATATTGACCTTTCTAAAAAATACGTCCTCAAGACTGCGACAGGTGGTTACGATGGCCACGGTCAAAAAGTCATCACGTCAGCTGACGATTTGGAAGAGGCAAATGCCCTTGCTAACTCAGCTGAGTGTGTCTTGGAAGAGTTCGTCAACTTCGACCTTGAAATTTCAGTCATCGTGTCTGGTAACGGCAAGGATGTGACAGTTTTCCCAGTTCAGGAAAATATCCACCGTAACAACATCCTCTCTAAAACTATCGTTCCTGCTCGCATCTCTGACAGTTTAGCTGAGAAAGCTAAAGCTATGGCTGTGAAGATTGCTGAGCAACTTAA
>OLRE01003093.1_pt1 | contig 12310 bp, 5 predicted proteins | sample 1672461 | NCBI WGS metagenome assembly OLRE01 (sample SAMEA3136688, study PRJEB25190) | human gut metagenome | biome: human gut; feature: human-associated habitat; material: faeces | place: Austria | collected 2013
GTTGATTTTGCAGGGGTTCAAGTCCTTTGCCGATAAAACAATGCCGGAAGTGAAATCTACAAATTAGACCTCCATATATAGTTGATAAACAATCTTACGTTGAATCTGGTCAACTTTTCATAGACCAGATTCAACGTAAACTCTAAGCTTTATTTCTCTCCCCTTTCTGGTAAGCAGAAGGAGATACTCCAAACTGTGCCTTAAAGCATTTGCTGAAATAAAGGGGATCGTTAATACCAACTTTATAAGAGACTTCCGCAACAGTCAGATTCCTTTCGGTCAAAAACAATTCGGCAGCCTTCTTCATTCGGACAACACGTAAATACTCATTCGGTGAGTACCCTGTCACTCCGCGTAATTTCTTATAAAACACAGTTCGTCCCATCCCCATCATTTGCGCAAATTCATCAATAGAAATATTGTATTGAGAATAAATCTTTTCGACTACAGCTACCAACTGGTCTGCAAATTCCTTGTCCCGGTCCGTGTTACATAAAGCAGGACGTACCACCCCCGGCTCACTGGAGAATTTCTTCCGCAACTTTTCGCATTGCTCTATCAGCCGGAACACTTGCGCAAGCAAAAGCTTAAAGCTAAATGGCTTCGCAATATAAATATCCGCTCCCGCCTCAAGACCTTCCAGATGTTTATCCGGCGAAGTCAATGCAGTCAGTAAAATAATGGGAATATGGCTTGTCGCAAAGTCTGCTTTCAATTTCCTGGTTACTTCAAAACCGGTCATTCCGGGCATCAACACATCACAGATAATCAGATCAGCATCATAGTTGCATGCCTTTTCAAATCCGGATATTCCATCTGCTGCCACTTCTACTTCAAAATAAGCACTTAGTTCCTCTTGCAAGAATCCACGAATATCATTATCATCTTCAATTACTAGTATTTTATGTTTTCTCGATGAAGTAACAGCCTTCTCATGTTCCTGATATTCTTCTGAAAGTTCCTGCAAATGGTGAGCTTGCATATTCGCTTCTTCCAACAGAACATTGCCGGGCACCAGAAAATCTTTTTCCGAATAAACCGTTTTATCGGTTGGAATACATACGATAAATACAGAACCTCCTCCTTCATTATCTTCATATTCAATGGTTCCTTTATGTACCTGCACCAATTCATGGCTCAAATGAAGCCCTACCCCAATGCTATCTCCGGAGAAACTGCTTTGCATAAAGCGCTTAAACAGTTCACTCTGCTTCTCTTTAGGGATGCCTACTCCCGTATCGGCTACCTGAATCTGCAAGCACTTCTTTGCCTCATCCACATTTACAGAGAACAGAATTGTTCCACCCGAAGGAGTGTATTTGAAAGCATTTGAGAGCAAGTTATAAACCACTTTATCCAGGTTTCCTTTATCAATAAACATTTTGTAGGATGGCACTGACGGCAAAAAGCGGAAATCCATATTTTTCTGTTCTGCCACGTCACTGAAACTTAGATATATTTCATACAGGAAAGCAACTACATCTGTTTCCTGCAGAGAAAGAGCCAATTTGTTATTCTGCATCTTCCTGAATTCCAGCAACTGATTAATCAGCCTCAACATGCGCTGGGTACTTTTATCCATCACCTTCAAAGGATGCAATAATGCCTGAGGAATATCGTCTATCCGGTACATTTTCTCCAATGCTCCCTGAATCAACGTAAGCGGAGTACGGAATTCATGAGAGATATTCGTAAAAAATATCAGTTTATATTCCGTCAATTGCTTTTCAACGTTGATGCGGTTGCGCAGTCTATTGAAATTAATGATGATACGATATGTGAAATACAAGGCTATTAATATCAAGATGAAATATCCAAGCATAGCCCAACTTGTTTTCCAGAACGGCGGTACGATGACAATCTTCAAAGTTGTTTCGGTATCATTCCAAATGCCGGCGCCATCACAGTATTTCACATGGAATATATAAGTGCCCGGCTCAAGATATTTATAAGAAGCAAAGCTCAAAGAAGATGGAACATTCCATCCTTTATCGTAGTTCTCCAGCCAGTACATATACTTGATTTGTCCATTATCCGAATAATCGAGAGTAGAAAAATCAAGCATGAAAGAGTTTTGGAAATATTTCAATGTGATCTTATCCGAATAAGCCAAAGATTCTTGCAAAGGAGAACCTGGCATATTAGGCTTCACCTGAATTCCATTGACAGACAGTCCGGTAATAACGATCGGGGAAAGCAGTCTCTCGGTTGGAATCTTTTTCGGGTCAATAATGGTTAATCCATAGTTTGTTCCAAAAATGAGTTTCCCGTCTGCTCCCATACATGCACTGTTTTCGCTATACACATTTCCCAATGTATAGGATGAGAAGAAGTAGTTTTCAAAAGAATGACTGTTCGGGTTGAATCTTGAAATTCCATATTCCGTGGCAATCCATAATTGCCCCGAATGATCTTCCTGAATAGCCTGAACCATATTATTGACCAATCCTTCTGATATTCCATAATGCGTATATTTCAAAGATTGGCAATCATCTGTCAGTTCACATAGATTCAAACCGGCCCCCGAGGTTCCTACCCACATACGCCCTTTACTGTCACGAAACAGGCAGCGAATCTCATTGCTACAAAAGTTGCCATCCGTATAGCTAAACAAACGATAGTTATCTTCATCAGCTATCAATGAATCCGGATGGAAAATACAAATTCCTTCACTTGTACCCATCCATATCATTCCTTTTTCATCTTCTGCCATCACCCGGACTATCCGCAAACCATATTTTTTTTGTTGGAAGAAACGACGGAACTTATATTGTCCGCCCGCAGTTTGTTCGGCCAGATCTAATCCGCCTCCAAATGTTCCCACCCACATACGGTTCTTTTTATCACGAAGAATGGAATAAATATTAGAATGAGACAAAGCAAAAGGATTAGACGGATCCGGTTTATACCAAGTGTCTCCTACTTTTAGTCCGTCTCCCCGGGTTCCTATCCATATATTCTCCTGACTATCTTCTGAAATCGCATAAATATTATAGGGCAAATAATGATTATCTATCTTAGTTTTCAGATGAGAATCATAATTATACAATCCACCTCTTCGCGTTCCTACCCATATATCTCCATTCGACATTTTAGTCAGTAACCGGATTGTATTCGAACGGTCAAAAACATCCGGTGATTCTGGATAGACATGCGTAATGCCTTTATTTGAAATGGAAATATGAGACAAACCGGAATATTCGGAGCTTACCCATATTCCTCCTGTCCTGTCTTTCATCAAACATAACAAGAAATCTGACCCTATAGGTCCTGCATTCTTCCCTTCGGAAACAAAGTGTTCCAACCGGTCTTCCTGAATATCATAAGTGAAAAGTCCGTTCCCATAAGTCGAAATCCACACTATTCCCCGATCATCACGAACCACATGATAGCGTTCATAATCTATATATTTCATCTTCTCTTCCGGGATCAACTGGAAGTCCTTTATTTCTCCGCTCTTCACGTTTATATAATAAATCCGTCCCGTATTATTGTAAGCCCAACAATCTCCATAATTGTCATGAATAACTTTCCCATTATTTATTTTCAACTTCCGATAAGGAGTTATTTGGATAGTTTGAAAATCAAACTCATACACTCCCTCGTTTGACGTAAATATAACCCATTTGTCTTTTATCAATGAATGTGCACTGACGGATGTATTACCGGCAATCGTAGAAAGAGATGCTAAACAATCTATCTTTTTCGAGCCATTGACACAGCGATATACATCTCCACCCTTTGTCAAAAAATACATATCCCCTCCATGAGGAAAAGAAGAGGAAAAATTCAGTTCCCTATCTACAATCTCAACTTTCCCTTTATAAACCGATGCAAGTCCATGCATGGTACCAATCCATATTCTGCCACTGGAATCTTCATTGATAAATTTAATTCGATCGTCCGGCAATCTTCCTGACTCTGCGCGGAACTTCACAGAAGTCATGGTACGATTCTCCTTACAAACGATTTGACGCACTCCACTTGCTCTGTGCCAAAGCCACACATCTCCATTAGAAGACATATATATTTCCGAGTAACTCTCTCCATCATCTCCGGTACCGGTAAAATCGACAAAACAAGCTTTTTGCAAGTCATAACAACTGAACAATTCCGGTACTGTCTTTATCCATAGGAAACCATTTTTATCCTCTGCTACGTGTTTTATTCTATTGTCTGCCAAAGAGACCTGATCGTGTTTGCCAGTTTCCAACTGATAGGTAAGAAAAGAATTACCATCATAGCGGGTCAATCCATCTAAAGTGCCCAACCACAAAAATCCTTTACTATCCTGATACATACATCGCACAGAATTACTGGGTAGTCCGTCACTGGTCCTCATTTGTTTGGAACTAAGTTCGATATCGGCATAACTTTCCGACACAAATAAAAACAACAAAGCGAAGAGGGATAATAATTTATATTTCATATAGTCCTTTGGGTTATTTTGATTGCTGGTTACAAAGATACGTCTTTCCCACTGCAATAAAGAGTACAGCATTATGAAATAATAGAAATTCCATATAAGTTTGTTCCTAATATAATCAGACGACAAACGGACTAGATACACGTTCAGCAAATGACTCTTTTGAAATCTATGTGAACAAAACTAGTTAAAAAGTAAATAAAGTACAAAAAAAGATTCCTACAAATTCCGAATAAGGATTATTATCCATATTTATGTCATTTTTTCCATATACCGAGCTGTACTTTACACAAGCTCAACTCCGATACAGAAGTGAGCAAACTAATTTGTTTTCTCTAATACCAGCAGTAGTATCTCCCCCAAAAAGAAAGAGTGCCGAAAAACGCTTCACCCTTCACCTTCTCCTGTTCATCGGTGTTATCGGGTGAAGGCCCGCCTTTCACCGAGAGTTCACTTCCGATTTCATTATAGCAAATCTAATTTTCACTATAGCAAATCAGAATATGCTTATAGCTAAATTTATTATGCTCCCGGCAACCAGTTTTTTTCTTCCTAAGATTTGAAACAAACATTAGGATGTTTCAAGTGAAAGATGCTAAATGATCGAAACAAACTCTTTGATCTTTAAAAAGCATAGCTTTAAGCAGGCTAAAGCTATGCTTTACTACTTCTAAAGCTTAGCTTTGGATAAAAAATATAATATGAAAGTATAGGTGAAAGACAGCTTCTTCACCCTGTATCGCTTTATTCATCAGCTTTTGCTATGAAAAGGTGAAGGGAGAATGAGAATGTGGAAACTGCAGTGATTTGAACATCATAGACAGTATTCCACTCTTCTTCATTCATAGCTGGATTTTTATCTATTACAGCTATATCCTATTTCACCAATTCACCATTGATATAAAGGTTCTTGAAAGTGACATCTTTCGCCCCTTTAATATCATTTCCTCCTTTGGCTACATTATTAAAATGAGAATCCTCTACACTGATGTTATATACATGTTTATCATCCTCCAATCCGATAATAAGCACACCTAATTTACTCTTCTCACAAGTCACATTTTTCAAATGCACGTTACGGACAATCGGATCAAAACCTCTCTTGCATTTTTCCCGATTCTCATATTGTAGATTGATACGAAGTACTGCTTCACGACATTGCCCTACTGTTACATTGCGCACATATACATTTTCTATAAGTCCTCCACGGCAAGTACTGGTCTTAATACGAATGACACAATCCAGATTCGGACTATCCATCCGGCAGTCTTCTACAAACAAGTTACGGTAACCACCGGAAATCTCACTGCCAATCACTACTCCTCCATGTCCATTCCTCATCATGCAACCACGTACGATAATGTTCTCACTGGGAATATTCCATTTACGTCCGTCTTCATTACGTCCTGATTTAATGGCAATACAATCATCACCCGTGTCAAATGTACAATTCTCTATCAACACATTCTTACAAGATTCAGGATCACATCCGTCTCCGTTAGGTCCACGATTATAAACAGTCACTCCACTGACAATCAGGCTCTCACAGAAAAGAGGATGAATCACCCAAAACGGAGAATTCAACAAAGTAACACCTTCAATCAAGATTGTGTGACAGGAATGTAAATTCAGTAGCTGCGGACGCATCCCGTCTTCCGGCTTCATCAGACGTTTGTAAACGGGAGGTGATGTTTCACCATACATCAACAAGCGTTCACGACCTCCATTGCGTTGAGCCACCATGCCTTCTTTCCAACCATACTTTACGGCTCCACACATCGGCCACCAAGTTTCCATGCTACCCTGTCCGTCAATTATACCTTTTCCGGTTATGGCAATATTACTTTCGCCATAGGCATAAATCAAGGGGTGAGCGTTATAGCAATCAATTCCCTCCCAACGGGTTAAAACAGCAGGAAAGTAAAGGCTCTGATCCGTAGAGAATTTCAAGACAGCTCCCTCTTCGAGATGGAAATTCACATTACTCTTCAGAGTGACAGGTCCGGTATAGAAAGTTCCTTTGGGCACAATTACTGTGCCACCTCCTGCCAGACTACACTGTAGAATAGCTTGATTGATAGCTTCATGACAGGGATTAGCTTCATCATCTGTTTTTGCTCCGAAATCTGTTATAAGAAATGTTCGTTTCGGAAAAGAGGTCCGTTTAATCTGTTTTTCGATGCGGGCACTTTCTTTAAACGCCTTATCAAAATCAACAGTATTCGCATAAGTTACCTCTGCCACAAATAGCAGTATAAGTAGTAAATAAATAGTTCTTCTCATCATAATGCATCTCTTTTTAATCATTTATTTTTTGTTTTATTGAATTGTAATTCCCATCAGACCGATAACAACATCATTCGAAAGTGTTTCCAACGTCAGATGGCTTAACTCTTTAGAAGGATTCAGAGGCATATCTAAAAGTATACCCGCTCCCCCCTCAATGGAACGTCCATAAACACCTTTTATTCCTAAGTTTTTTCCTAAGTCATTACTTACCATACCGGTCTTGAAATGAATACGGTAAGGACGAGGAGAAGATACAGTGAATGCCTGACCATCGACATAGAAATCCTGCTCAATAGGACACCAGTTATCCGGATTCACTAATTCCAGCACATCGGAAGTGCCATCCGTATAGAATACACGAATGATACCATTAGCAATGCGGCACTGCATGTGGTTAGTACTACCTGCCATCATCAAATAGGCATGAGAAGCTCTACCGGAAAGCGGAATACTCAAGCTATCCGGATAATTATCCCACAAAGAAGTGAAAGCTATATTGTTTCCTTGAGCCAATGTTCGGAATGAAACACCCAATTGGGTAGTCAACACCTCATTACGTACCAGCGCACGCAAACCCGTATCGTCAATATCGGCTGTTAGTTTCGGGTGACACCACTCACCAATGCCCTGGATAGGAAGCGATAGAGTGGTATAAGGTGAACGGGGAGTGAGATACTTATTCCGGAAAATATCAGTAACATTCGCATTGAACAGAGAATCCATATTTATCATCCGGCACTCTAATGTGTTCACCTGTGAAAAAGGGAGAATGACCGATGATTTTTCTAATTCTGATATTTGTATATTCACAGGCTGCCACCATTCCATTTGTCCCTGTTTCATGCGAACAAAGAAAGTATGATGCCCTAAATGATCGTTGACTTTACTTCTAATAGATGTATCACTAACGTTCGGTTGTACCAAAACTCCCTGTGGATCATATATTTCACCGAATAATGCCCCTGAAGTTGAAGGGATATTGATCTCCGCTAAAGCATCCGTCTGTATTTCAGGCAGCATCGAACTCAAACTTTTTCCTCCCCATACAATTTCGACTGTTGATTTCTTTGCAGAAGAGGCAGGGATGATAATCACCGGATAACCAGAAGCCGCTTCTGCAAAACTCCAGTCAGCCTCTCTCCCATTCACTTTCACCGAATGAATTTCTTCTCTCCCGGCATTCACTTGTAATGTCAATGCCAAAGGAGTCTCAAAACGTTGCTCTATTTGGTAGGTATCCACATTTTTTTCCCGAACAAAGCTATAAGTCATATCCGGCAAAGAAATAGAAGCTTTTGACCATTCTGCGGGAAATCCCGGACGAATCACCATCTTACCGTTCAAAACATCCGGTAAAATACCATACAAGCCTTGTACCAGCAATCGGGAAGCTACCCCAATCGGATCTCCGAAGTCACGATAGCATTCTCCACGGGCAGCATCATAAAAACTGACTTGTCCAAAATTGCCCGGACTGTTCCCTAGATACATACCATCCAGAAAGGAGCTTTTCATCAGTCGGCATCCTTCCTCCGGACGCCCTGCCTGAAAATAAGCCAAAGCTGTATGCATCACCTCTGCAAAAGCCACATTATTGATACTCCAGGAATAAGGTAACCAATTGGTAGTGGCAATCGTTGCATATCCCTCTTCCAGTCCATCGGCACATACGGGAATATGAGGTATTTCCGTATCGACATAACGCGTAGCCTGATAAGCCTGAAAAGGATCAGCAACTTCACTATCAAGTGCATGATATATAGTCCACAATCCCGGACTTTCATGAAGTCGACGATGTCCCATGAAATCCTGATACTCCGCCCAGCAACCTTTACTCTGCATCCAAAGGCGTTTATTCATCGCTTTCAATATTTGTTCGGCTTCCTTCTGATAAGGTACAGAATCTTCACCTATCAAGGAAGCTAGAAAAGCTGCCATTTTATTGGAACGATAGTTGTAAGCCGATGAATGGGTGACAGCACCACTATTATAATAAAGTGCATCGCTTGCCCAGATACAAGCATAAGCATCATATAAGCCATCATTGTCCGGATCATAATTTAATTTTTCCCAAGCAAGATGACGGGTAATTACAGGCCACATTTTACGGACATACGCCGTATCTCCCGTCCAGTTGAAATGCCATAAGAGTTCATCCATATAACAAAGATTCATGTCATAATGATGCATTTGATTATTGCGCCCCGGATTCCGGCAAATATAACCGTTACTATATTGAGGAGTTCCCCAACGTTTTTCCGAACGTGCCAGATTCATTGTGGAGTCCTGTGCCGGATGCGGAATTGTATTCGGAACATCAGTCACCTGACTGGCCGCATAAGCATCAAAATGAGTACGTGCCCGATCATGCCATCCTAAAGCATCACCGGTATACCCGGCTCTCCACCCACTCAACGGCATACGCCAGCCAATAGCACCGTGCAACCAGACTTGCCCATCCCAAATTCCATCGGCAGCAGCAACTAACGCTCCTCCCAAGGCATTCAAATAAGGGTCCGGAGTCTCTATTTTCAAACGGGAGGCTAATGCCAAAGAAGCCGCCTCCGCTTTTTGATAGAGTTTACGGGCATTAGATTGTTCAGGCACTTCCCCACGTACTAAGTATGCTTCTTTCTGCAAGGGAAGTTCACCTGTGACAAGGTCGGCAGCTTCGGCCGGAAGTTCGAAACAATCAGCCGGATCGACTCCCATATCTCCATTACGACTCAAACGTTTCCCGGTAGCACCTCCATGCTGCCAACGAAGTATAGCCCCTTTAGGCATATTCGAAGCGGAAAAACGCCAGATAGCTCCGTCCATATCGGCTAATGCCAATACTACAATACGCAGTTCTCCTTTTCCCCAGGAAGGGTCTGTCAGATAATAGGTACGTTTTCCTGCCGAGTAGCGGGATTCACAATGTCCGGTACGGTCAAGTGCGACTTCTGTTCCATCACGAAGAATGATTTTGAAACTTATATTTCCTCCACGTCCATTATTATAAAACGCAAAAACCGGCCGGTCACTTGTTTCTACACGAAAAGGGCTATGGCTACCATACAAAGCACGGGTATAGCGGTTCTTACCGTTGATACAAACAAATTCATCTCCATCAGGATGGTATTGCAACGTCCGTTTTGCCCCTCGCAAATGCTCGTTTAAGGAGATGGATTCTTTAAAGTCACCGATCTGTTTTGCCTCTCTTTGAGCATTTAATTGCATTGCCGGCAACATAAAAAGACAATAAGCAGTAAGCCCTCCTTTTAAAATAAGATTCAGACGAAAATATTTCATATTTTTTGTGTTTGATTATGGTAATGGCTTCAATCCTTCCCAACGAACATTCCATGTCCCGTCTTTCGGGAATCCCGGATTAGTTTCAAGACACCCGTCCCAACCTGCACACATCATTGCAATAGCAGTCAACAAGCCACCATTACCCGGTAAATAAATGCGCAAACGACCATCTTGATAATTATGACCATTTATCAGGTATGTATTTGTGCGTTTATCCATCATTAAAGCTCCAACAGCCTTTTCCGGTTCGCCCAGACGGGCAGCATTCATGGCTGTCATCGGATAATCCCATCCCCAGGTTTTACCCCAATTCCAGTTATCCCAAATCCAGTGCAATGTATTTTTCATATAATCTTCCCGGATAAGTTTATTCATCGGAAGGATACCGACTGACCCCAGCACTGCCATGTGATCGGAAGTATAACGAATGTCCTTATAAGTATCTGTAGCTGTTTCAGCAGCCAGATAAAGTCCATCTGCATTATAAGCTAAAGGTGAAAGTTTGTCGAGCATTTCATCCCATTCCAGATTACGCTGTTGCCCCATGCGCTCACGCCATTGTTGGGCGGTCTGCATTGCAAAATGCCAGTAAGAAAGTTCGAAAGGAGGATTTACTGTTTCTGCTGCACGTAACGTTTCTTGTGCGGGGATGGCACCTTTCAACACATAGCGTCCTTCCAGTTCATCATAGGTAGCAAAGGAATACATAAATTCAGCTGTCTCTTGTACTAAACGATTATATTTCTCTAGTACTTCTTTAGTCGGATCGGCACGATAAAACAATTCTGCCAGATAAATTAAATGGGGTTGTTGCCAAATCAGAAAACTTCCTACTTTAGAGGGAGCTTCTGTTCCTGACGGGTCGGTCATTTTCATCCAACGAACACCGTCAAATCCTTGTCTCTGTGCTATTTGGCGTGCTATAGGTTCTGCTTTTTCATACCAAGCAAGTGTACGGTCGAGTAAATTGCTACGGTTCCAGAGAGCAAATTGGGCTTCGTGCCACCAGATCATTTCAAGATGAAATTTACCAAACCATGAATTATAAGTAAGCCCCGTTTCTTGCGGAGGAGTAGTACCCGCGCTTTGAATAGCAAGCAGATATTGACTAAGTACCACACGTCGTTCCAATTCTTTGGCACGTGAATCCGTACATGACGAGAAATCAACAGCTGCACCTTCTTTCCAGAAAGAGTTCCAATAGTTTTTTGCTTCTTCCTGAATCTGTTCCACGGTGACAATCTGCGTAGAAGGAGCTTCACTAGTAAAAGCACAGGTAAAAGCCAGTTTGTCATCCATCGGAGTCAGGACAAAACAGTGTTTTACTTTCTCATTCAAAGTCGCTTCCCCTTCCCAATGCAAAGTTATATAATACTCTGTACTATCTAAAGTGTGCTTCAGGACTGCAGAAGATTCATTTTGAGTAACAATCGTCGTCGTATGTTTATCAATGGCTTCCCAATTACAAGCATCATCACAGTGTCCTCCTGTAGGATACGGAAAGCGAAAACAAATTCCGGTATGTGCCTTGGAGGTTATATGAGCAGCAATCATATCACTGGAAGGATGGCAGACAGTCTCCACCTGATAATCTTCACCATTTAATTTAAACCTGCTCTCAATTTTTCCATTCCACAAACAAAGTTTCTGATGAATATCAGTCACTTGTTCAATATCCGTATCTTCTTTCACGTCGAAACCGACAATCCCTAAATGAAGACGGTGTGGATTGACACGAAACCAGTTAGCGGCATCTTGCTGTCTGCCTTTCTCTTTGAACTGTGTGGCATAAAGTTCTTTCTTCCCTCGCCCAAAATCGTACTCTTTCAAGGTTTCTTCCGGAGTGAGATGTTCCGGATTGGCAAAGCTATGCCATCCCCACTGGCTTTGCGTTCCTAATGGAACACCTTTGCTGTAATTGTCCGGAAATGTCTGCAAACCGGTTATATCTACCGTATAAGCAAACTCTCCATTTCCTACAGAAAGGGAAGCCAATGAATCGAATGCCGTAACAACGGGACTATTTCTTTCTACCAGCGCCTCACGGTCAATAACGGACTGTTTTCCGTCTCCGCAAGCTGTCCAAACAAGAAGTGCTGCAATATATGCTGCTAATGTTTTCATCATTCTTTGTTATTGTTATTTGCAAAAGTATTTATATTTGAAACAATGACGCGGATTCTCTTTCAAAAATCCGCGTCACCCCAACCTAATCCACATCAAAGGATGATTTGAGGATTTTACCACCCCCGCCGCCGTGTTTGTGTATGAGGATGACGACATCATCATTGCCAACAA
>OLRE01003097.1_pt1 | contig 12304 bp, 10 predicted proteins | sample 1672461 | NCBI WGS metagenome assembly OLRE01 (sample SAMEA3136688, study PRJEB25190) | human gut metagenome | biome: human gut; feature: human-associated habitat; material: faeces | place: Austria | collected 2013
CCGTGTGTTCTCCCACGCCGGGGACTTGCATCAGGTCGGAGACCGAGGCGTCGAACACGCCGGACAGGGAGCCGAAGTGCTCCATCAAACGGTGTGCCAACGGGTTCATGTCCCCTTGCGGGATGGCGTAGAAAAGCAGAAGCTCCAACAGCTCGTGATCTTCAAATGCCGCCTCACCGTTGCGGAGGAATCGGTTCTTCAGCCGCTGCCGATGTCCCACATGACAGTTCTTCTTTTCGTTCAAGTCAGCTACTCCCTTTCTCTTTCTATAGACGGACTGTGGTTATTGCGTCGCGCCGTACTGCCGCAGATAGGCTTCCATCCGCTCCTTCATGGCCTGGTCGATGTAGACCTTGCCGTCGATGGGGCGTTCGTGGAGGAAGTCGATGATGTCCCGCACTGTGACGATGGGGTGGACGTCAATGCCGTACTCCTGCCGCAGCTCGTCCAAGGTAGAACAGCTGCCGCTGCCCCGTTCCATCCGGTCTACGGAGACGAACAGGCTGGAGATCTTCACCGGCGCTACCTTCTCAAACAGGGCGATGGATTCCCGTACTGCCGTGCCGGCTGTCACCACGTCCTCCACGATGGCGATCACGTCGCCGACCTGAGGCTGGTAGCCTACCATGAAACCGCCCTCGCCGTGATCCTTCACCTCTTTCCGGTTGAAGCAGTAGGGCAGGTCGCGGCCATAGTTGCGATAGAGGGAGGCGGCGGCGGAGACGGCCAGAGGGATGCCCTTGTAGGCGGGGCCGAACACGGTGTCGATGTTGCGGGGAATCGTGTTGTGCACGATGGCCTGGCTAATCTTTTCGGCGTAGAACGCGCCGAGCGCGGCGATCTTCTTGCCGTCGTCGAAGGCGCCGGCGTTGATGAAGTACGGGCTCTTGCGGCCGGACTTCAGCGTGAAGTCGCCGAACTTCAGCGCGTTGGATTCCAACAGGAATTCAGTGAAGCGATGTGCGAGTGTTTCTGCCATGATGTTCCTTACCTCCAAGTCTGTCCTGCGGCCAGTTTAGCAGCGAGTTCGGGACGGCTGTCCAACAGGTCGTCGAGTTCGCGGGCGACGCGCAGCGGGGCCACCGGGTCGAAGAGCGCGGCCGCACCCACTTCGACGGCGTTCGCGCCGGCGTACAGGTATTCGAGCGCCTTCTCGCCGCTGTCGATGCCGCCGAGGCCGATGATCGGAATCTCCGGCAGTGCGGTGCGCACCCGATAGACGGCTGCCAGGCCGACCGGCAGCACGGCCGGGCCGGATACGCCGCCGGTGACGTTGGCGATGATCGGCTTGCCGGTGCGAATGTTAATGCGCATGCCTTTGAGCGTGTTGATCATGCTCAACGCGTCGGCGCCATGTTCCACGGCCGCGCGCGCCGGCACGGTGATGTCGGTGACGTTCGGCGTGAGTTTGACGATCATCGGCTTGTCGGTCATCGGGCGCAGCCGGTCCATAAGATTGGCGAGGGCCACCGGGTCGGTGCCCACGCTCATGCCGCCGGCGGAAACGTTCGGGCAGCTGACGTTGATTTCCAGCATGTCCGCGTCGGAGTCGGCGAGCTTTTCCACGACCGCCGCGTAATCGTCATCGCAATGTCCGGCGACATTGGAGATGACGAACGCGCCCGCGGCCTTGAGCTTGGGCAGGTCCTCGGCCAAGTAATGGTCGATGCCGGGATTCTGCAGGCCCACGGCGTTGATGTTCGCGGCCGGCGATTCGGCGGTGCGCGGCGAGGGATTGCCTTCCCACGGTACGGGCGAGGCGCCCTTGGTGCATACGGCGCCGAGCTGGCTGACGTCGTAGAACCAGCGGACGGCGGCGTACTGGAAGGTGCCGGAGGCGGTGCCGACCGGATTCTTCCATTCCAGACCGGCCACCTTGGTGTGGTGCTTCCACACGTGGGGCTCGTACAGGTTGATGTGGTTGTCGCCGCCCTGCGCGGACTGGTTGTTTGCGCTCATCGTCACTTCCCCCATCCGAGCTGTTCGCGGGTGAACACGGGTCCGTCGGAGCAGACCTTGAGGCGGCCGTCCACGGTGTCGATGGTGCACAGCACGCAGGTGCCATAGCCGCAGCCCATGCGCTGTTCCATGCTCAGCTGCGCGGGGATGCCGCGTTCGGCGGCCCAGTCGGCCACGGCCTTCATCATAGGCAGCGGTCCGCAGGACAGAATGATCGGCTTGCGATCGTAGGCCTTCAGGTCGTCGCCTTGTTCCAGTTTGTTGAGCAGGTCGACCACGTTGCCTTCGGCGTCGTCGATGCTCCACGACCAGTCCGCGTACCGGGAGACGTATTCCTCGGCGAAGTGGTCGTTGCGGTAACCGAATACGGCGGTGGCAAAGGAGGCGTCGTGTTCGGCGAGCTTTTGCGCGGCGTAGATTAGCGGGGGCACGCCGAGTCCGCCGCCGACAAGAATGTAGTTGGCGTCTTCCTTGAGGTTGAAGCCGCGGCCGAGCGGGCCGAGCACGTCGACGGTGTCGCCGGCCTGCAGTCCTGCCAACTGTTCGGTACCGTGTCCCACGACGGCGAAGATCACGCTGACTTCGTCGCCGTCGACTTCGCTGACGCCGAACGGACGCGGCATGAGCATGAAGTCGTCGTGCGTGAACAGGTTGACGAACTGGGCGGGCTTGGCATGGGAGGCGATGAACGGGTCGCGGAACGTCAGTCGCATCACGCGGTCGGTCAGTTCCGTAACCTGCGTGATTTCGACGTTGTGGCGCGGCGGGAAGAATCCGGCCGCAGTCGCTTCCGTAACCACATCATGGGTGGGGGTGAAAGTTGTCATTTCATTCCTATTCAGCACATCAAGCTCCCCCTATCAGGGGAGCGGTCAACCGCAGGTTGACTGAGAGGTAGTTAAACACACTCGGCTCCGGTTTCCAGCCCACACTCACGTATAGCCCACAGCCGGACAATCTACCTACCTATATACGGCAACCCGCAGATTATCGCGCATGTCGAGCGCCGCCTGACGCGCGCTGCTCGCCACAAGGTCCAGCGCCTCGTCGGCGGTCATGGATTCGGAGTACTTGCCGCTCTTCTTCCATGCGCCGATAATGCCGCGCGACGAGTTGACGATGGCGCCGCTGCCCTGCTTGTCGAACATGCCTGCCACGTCCGCGGCCGTGCCGCCCTGCGCACCGTAGCCCGGCACGAGGAAGAACGTGTGCGGCATACGTTCACGCAACGCCTTGCCTTCCTCGGGGTGGGTGGCGCCGACCACCGCGCCCACGCGGGAGTAGCCGTGGCTGCCGATGGTCTCGGCGCCCCATCCTTCCACAAGATCGGCCACGTGCTCGTAGACCTTCGTGCCGTCGGCCAGGTCGAGCATCTGCAGTTCGCTGGAGGACGGGTTGGAGGTGCGCACGAGCACGAAGATGTCCTTGTCGGCTTCGGCGGCGGCCTCGACGAACGGGGTGATGCCGTCGGTGCCGAGATACGGGTTGACGGTCACCGCATCCTCATGCCACGGGTCGAAGTCGCCCACGCCGTTCAGGTGGTGGGCGTAGGCGGCTGCGGTGGAGCCGATGTCGCCACGCTTGATGTCGCCGAGCACGTAGAGGCCCTGCTGGGCCGCGTATTCGCAGGTCATCGTGTAGATGTCCACGCCGGCGGGGCCGAGCGCCTCGTACATGGCGATCTGCGGCTTGACGGCGGGCACGATGTCGGCGATGGCGTCAATGATCGTGCGGTTGTATTCGAAGTAGGCGACGGCCAGCTGCGCGGATTCGACTTCCTCCGGGGATTCGACCGAGTCACGCACCTCGTCGGCAAAGCTCGCCACGACCTGCGGCGGCACCAGCGCCTCAGTGGGGTCAAGGCCCACGACGCTGGGGTTCTGAGTGTTGTCAATCGCTTCGATCAGGCGATCCATGCTGCTCCTTGTGTTATCTACAGACGGCTGAACATCAGCTGGGAGCCGATGATTGTGGCGAGGGGGCGTCCGGTGACCTGCCAGCCGCCGAACGGGGTGTTACGAGCCTTGGAGTGGAACTGTTCGGGGTCCACGGTCCATTCCTCGGCGGCGTTGAGCACCACGAGGTCGACATTGTCGGCGTCATCCACGCGGCTCAAGTCGAGCAGTCGGTTGACGCCTTCACGCTGCGGCTGAGCGTCGCTCTCCCCCGCAATCACGCCATCCGGATCATCCCCGGTGGGCGCGGGTTCGGCGTAGTCCTCGACCAGCGCGGCTACGTCGGTTGGCACATGCCCCATGAGTTCGGCAGGTCCAACGGACATGAGCTCGATCAGACGCTCATCGGAAATGAAGCCGCCGTCGACGAGCACCTTGTGGCACACGCCGTACGCGCATTCCAGTCCGATGATGCCGTTGGGCGCCTCAAGGAAGCCGAGTTCCTTCTCTGCCAACGTGTGCGGCGCATGGTCGGTGGCCAGCAGATCCACGGTGCCGTCGGCGATGGCCGCGATGGTGGCTTTGCGGTCCGCTTCGGAGCGCAGTGGCGGATTCATCTTGGCGAGCGTGCCGTACTTGAGCAGCGCCTCGTCGCTCAACGCCAGATAGTGCGGCGCGGTCTCGCAGGTAATCGGCAGTCCTTCGGCCTTGGCCCTGCGAATCGCCTCGAACGAGATGGCAGTGCTCACATGCTGGAAGTGCACGTGGACACCGGTGCGGCGGGCCGCTTCGATATCGCGGGCCACGATCTTGAGCTCGGTGTCTTCCGGAATGCCGGGCACGCCAAGCTCGCGGGAAACGGGGCCTTCGTTCACGGCACCTGTATCGTGATGCTCGCAATGCTCGATCAGGTACAGGTCGGAGGCCTTGACGTTCTCCAGCACCTGGTCCAGGATCTCCGGCGTCACAGCGGAACCGTCGTCGCTGATTGCGGTGATGGGGTGCGTGAGCATGGCCGGCGTCTTGGCGTCGTCCTCGAATCCGGGCACGTACTTGAGCCAATCGGCAACGTCGCTTGCCTCATGACCGGCGCGATCCTTGGACGCGCACACGCACAGATCGTAACGAACCGGCAATTGAACGTCATGCGCAGTATCGTACTGCTGCAGGAAGTCGATGACGTTGTCGAAGCCGGCATCCAGAACCTCTTTTGCACCGGTCGCTTCCGGGCCAGACACGGTCTGCCCATCCAGTGCCGGCAACGTGTTCGGCATGATGAGCACGTTCGTGTATCCGCCGGATGCGGACGCACGGCAGCCGGAGACCATCGATTCCTTGTAGGTCTGGCCGGGATCGCGGAAGTGGACGTGTGGGTCTTCGAAACCGGGGGCCACGGTCAGGCCGGTGGCGTCGATGTCGGCGCCGTCAGCCACGGCGGAGGTGTCGGCGAAGTAGGCGGCAGCGGTCCCGGGCACCACGAGGTCGATGACCTCGCCGGTGTTCCAGACCTTGATGTTGCGTAGGGTGATGCTCACAGTTTGGCTTCCTCGTCGCAGTAGTCGCAGCGGTATTCGAGCCGCTCGGAGTGCACGAGGTGGAACATCTGCTTGATGCCGGGCTCGGCGGTGGTCACGCAGCGCGGGTTCACGCAGGAAATCACGCCGACGATGTGCTCGGGCAGGTTCGGCTGCTTCTTTTCGACGATCTTGCCGCCGCGCACCACGTCCACGGTGGCTTGGCGGGCCACGAAGCCGAGCACGTCGAGGTCGATGTCCTTGTCATCTTCGATTTTGATGATGTCCTTGGAGCCGTAACGCTTGGAGTCGGCGTTCATGATGAGCGCAAGCTTGGTTTTGGCCGGGTCGATTTTCAGGTATTCGAGAACCTTCAGCGAGGTTCCGGCCGGCACATGGTCGATAATGATGCCGTTCTGAATGCTGGTGACTTCCATCAGGCCTGAACCTCCTTGGGGTTGAGCGGTTCGTATCCGGGCAGTTCGTCGCCCACCACGGTGCTTTCGAGGGCCATGCGCACGAGCATGCCGTTCTTGACCTGTTCGAAGTAGGCGGCACGCGGGTCGTCGTCCACGTCCACGGCGATTTCGTTGACGCGCGGCAGCGGGTGAAGCACGGCCATGGACGGCTTGGCGAGCTGCAGCTTCTCTTCGTCGAGAATGTAGGTGTCGCGCAGGCGCAGGTAGTCGTCTTCGTTGAAGAAGCGTTCCTTCTGTACGCGGGTCATGTACAGCACGTCGAGGTCGCCGATCACGGAGGCCAGGTCGCGCACTTCCACGTAGGAGCAGCTGTCGGTGGCGTTGATGCGGTCGATCACGTACTGCGGGGTCTTGAGCTCGTCCGGGCTGATGAGCACGAAGCGCACGTTGCCGAAGCGGCACAGGGTCTCGATCAGGGAGTGCACGGTGCGGCCGAAGGTCAAATCGCCGCACAGTCCCACGGTCAGGTCGGTGATGCGGCCGAAGCGCGACTGCAGCGTGGCCAGGTCGGCCAGCGTCTGCGTGGGGTGCATGTGGCCGCCGTCGCCGGCGTTGATTACCGGCACGGATGCGGCGCGGGAGGCCACCAGCGCGGCACCCTCCTTCGGGTGACGGATGGCGACCACGTCCACGTAGTTGGACACGGTCTTCAACGTGTCGGCGATGGATTCGCCCTTGGTCACGGAGGCCAGCTGCGCGCCGGCGAATCCGATGACCTTGCCGCCGAGACGTAGCATTGCGGTCTCAAAGCTCAGGCGCGTACGGGTGGAGGGCTCGTAGAACAGCGTGGCCAGCACTCGCCCATCGCAGGTATGGGCAATCTCTTTGCGGTGGGAATCGATGTATTCGGCCTTATGCAGCAGGTCGAGAATCTGGTTTGTAGACAGGCCGTCCAGCGTTACGACGCTTTTGCCGACCATTGGCGTTTCTTCAGACAAGGCTCACCTTTTCGCTCGTGGTTTTCAGGTGGCCACCCTTGCGTGACCTAATCTAACTTACGCCATTTTTCGGACAGCCGCATTCACCGAGTGTCCACCTGAAAATCCAACGAATATGCTGCCTTATCGCTGCGCGCGGCGTCGATTTCGTTCCAGTCGCGGTGCGATCACGTGCATACGCGGGCGAGGGGCGGTTTGCGGCTGCTGCGTTGCGGCGGAGGCCGTGGCGGTGGTTGCCGCAGCCGCCTCGCCTTCGGTCTTCCCATAGAACAAGCGCTGGCATACGTCACGGCATTTGCGCATCACGGCCAGCAGGTCGTTCTCGAAATGCTGGCCGCGGTGGGCGCCGTAGCCGAGGTAGACGGCGATGCCGCCCAGCGAATAGATGTCATCAGGCAGAATATCGGCCTGATTGGCGCGCCCGCTCCACAGATAGCTGCCGTTGCGGGCCGCGGTGCACAACGTCCATGCCTTGCGCAGCTGAATCGCGTCGATAGCGCTGATGAGCTTCTTGGCTTCCAGCACGTCCAATGCCTCCAGCGTGCCGTTGACGCGCAGATCTTTGATATCGCCGGCGTGCTGGAGCTGCATGAGTTGCACGGTCCATTCCACGTCAGACAAGCCGCCCTTGCCGAGCTTCAGATGCCGTTCACGGCGCACGCCGCGCGGCAGACGCTCGGCTTCCATGCGGGCCTTGAGCTTGCGGATGTTCTGCAATTCTGCTTCAGTCAGTTCCGTGGTCGGGTAGCGCAGCGGGTCGGCGATGTTGATCAGGAAGTCCCGCGCCAGTTCAGCGTCGCCGGCCGCGTACCGGGCGCGCAGCAGCGCCTGGCGCTCCCAGGTCGAAGCCCAGGATTCGTAGTATTCCTCGCAGGAGGCATAGGAGCGCACGAGCGGGCCGTTCTTGCCTTCCGGGCGCAGGTCCAGGTCGAGTTCGATCTTGGGTTCCAGCGTCGTCGGTCCTTGCAGGATGTTGCGCAGGTCTTCCACGACCTTCTTGGCGAAGGCGTTGGCTTGGCCGTCGTCGGCATCGTCGGCCGGACGGTAGATGAGAATGGCATCCGCATCGGAGCTGAAGTTCACTTCGCGCCCGCCGTAACGGCCCATGGCGATGACGGTGATGCCGGCCGGCGCGGTTTCGACGCCGAACTCGGCGATCTGGTGGCGCACGGCCCAGGTCAGGGAGGCATCGATGATCGCGTCATACACGTCGGTCATGGCCTTGAGACTGTCGGAGTCGCTGATCACACCGCTCATCCAAGACAGGCCGATGCGTTCGATTTCGTGGCGGCGCATGGCGCGCATGGAGGTGGCGAACTCGTTGATGTTCGAGCCGAAACGTTCCAGCGCCGAGCCGGTCTGCACGTCCAAGGCCTCGCGCGTGCGGGCCTGCAGATTGTCGTCGTCGCCAAGCCAGCTGATCGATTCGACCGACTTGTTGAGCGCGTCGCCCAGGAATCGTGAGTTGGACAGGATGTGGCACAGGCGCTGGGCGGCGGAGGTGGAGTCGCGCAGGAAGCCGAGGTAGCCGGATTCGGTGCCGAAGTTCTCCTCCAGTTTGCGCCAGTTGAGCAGGCCCATGTCCGGGTTCTGGCCCTCGCCCAGCCACTGCAAGACGGCGGGCAGAATGATGCGGTTGATTTTGGCCGCGCGCCCCACGCCGGCGGTGAGCGCCTGCACGTGGCGGATGGCGGCGTCCGGGTCGCCGAAACCGATGGATTCGAATCGTTCCTGTGCTGCCTCGACGCTCAGGACGATCTGGTCGTTCTCCATCTGGGCGTTGACCGGCAGCATCGGGCGATAGTAGATGTCGAGGTGCAGGTGGCGTACTTCGCGGCGGGTGTCGTCGTACTTGTCGACGAGTTCTTCCGGGTGCAGGCCGAATGCGCGGGCGAGTCGGCGCAGCTCCTGGTTCTGGTTGAGCTCGTCCACGTCGATGTCGCGCTTCTTTTCGAGGCCTCCGACCGAGGCCCGGCCGAGGTCCGGGAACAGGTGCGTGCGCTTCAGGGACCAGATCTGCTGGCGATGTTCCATCACGCGCTCGAAGCGGTAGTCCTGGGACATGCGCACGGCCTGCTTGCGCGAGACATAGCCGCCTTCGGACAGGCGCTGCAGCGAGTCGAGCGTGTTGCTGGTGCGCAGCGATTCGTCGGTGCGGCCGTGTACGAGCTGGAGCATCTGCACGGTGAATTCCACATCGCGCAGACCGCCGCGGCCGAGCTTAATCTCGCGGTCCTTCAGGGGCGCGGGAATCAAATCCTCCACGCGCTTGCGCATTTTCTGGCAGTCGTAGACGAAGTTCTTGCGCTTGGATGCGCTCCACACGAACGGCCGGGTCATGTCCATGTAGGCCTGACCGAGGTCGGGGTCGCCGGCCACCGGGCGGGCCTTGAGCAGCGCTTGGAACTCCCAATTCTCGGCCCACTGCTCGTAATAGTTCTTGTGCGAGGAGAGCACGCGCACCAGCGCGCCGTCCTTGCCTTCCGGGCGCAGGCCGCCGTCGATCTGCCACAGCGGCTGCTCGGCCACGCCCATGATGGCGGACTGGCAGACGCGCTGTAACATGGTGCCCATCTTGGTGCCCACGCGAATCAGCGTCTGATGGTCCACATCCTTGTCGGCCGGTTCGACCACGTAGATGAGGTCCACGTCGGAGACGTAGTTCAGTTCCTGTGCGCCGAGTTTGCCCATGCCGATGATGGTGAAGCGCACGTGCTCGCTGCCCTCGGTTTCGTGGCGGGCGATGGCCAGCGCGCCTTCGAGCGCCGCGTCCGCGAGGTCGGACAGTTCGCGGCTGATGGTCGGTTGGATGGAGGTCGGGTCGTCCGCCACGGCATCCTGGGCGATGATGGCGGCCAGTTGGTTCCGGTAGCTGGAACGCAGGGCCGTGGCCGCTTCGGCCAGATCCTTGGAGGCGACGGGCATGGCCGGTTCGTCCGGGTCCGCGCCGACCGCCTTGAGCAGACGTGCACGGCGTTGCGCGTGATTGAACAGATGGCTGTTGCAGTTGTCGACTGCTGCCGCCTCCACAAGCTGCGGCTTGAAGCGCATGAACTTGCCCATCGCGTCGGAGACGCCGAGCACCGTGACCAGACGCTTCAGGGCGTCGTTGTCGGGGATGACGTGTTCCAGATCGCGCTGGCTGGATTGCATCGCGTTGACGATATCCACGAAATTGCTCAATGCCATATCGGGGTCGCAGGCGTGGGCCAGCGCGCTCAGCAGTTCGGCGCATCGCTCATCGGGAATGTCGTCCGTCTTGAGCTGGTCGAACAAGGTGCGGGCCTTGTCGAGGTCTTGCAGACCTGCCCTGATGAGGTCCATGGAGCTGGGTTTGAACATCGACGATTCCATAAGATTCCACTATATACGCTCATGCCCTCCGAATGGGGCATGAGCCGGGAAGGAGTCATCGGGCGACGCTGATGAGCTCCGAGGAATCCATATCGTAATCGGCCATGGCGTAGGAACGGATGGCGGGGTCATCATAGGTGTTCATGTAATAGGTGTTGGTCTTGGACGAATATCCGCTGGTGAACAGCGTGCGTTCGAACTGGCCGTCGCCCATCTTCGCCATGCCGTCCACCATCTGCACGGAGCCGAGGGTGTGGAACAGGCGCGACACATTGGCGGCTTCATCGTTCTGCTGCGGGTAATGCGCGTTGGTGTAGGCCACACGAACGAAGCGCGATGGGGAACTCACGTCGCCCGGGATGCCATGCATGCCCACACCCGCACCCCAGGCGGTCAAGGAGGCCTTGCCCCATGAAGTCGGTTCGGCCATCTCGTTGCTGACGCACATGTAGTTGCGCAGGTTTTCCATATGGAAGTCGAACGTCGGCTGATTGGTCAGCACATCGACGTCATCATGATGCACGTGCATGCCATCGGCCATCTGCTCGACGACGATGCTGCGCTTGCCGTCGCCGATGAACCAGTGCAGCAGAGACTCCTGCTGTCCCGGCACGATCTGGGAGACGAGCGTCACGTTCCTGAGCGCCTCCTCGACCTCGTCGACGGAGTCGAAATTACGCGCCACCCACAGCGGAAATTCGAACGTGGCGACGTTTTCCGTGCCTTCGACCGGTTCGTGGACGAACGAGGCGTAGCCGGGGAAATTCAAGCCGGCGATGGCCAGACCATGTTCATTGGCGCAGTCGAAATACATCGGCCTATCGGCCATGACCACGCCCACGCCGATCACCGCGTTCGGCTTCGCCTTGCCGCCCGCACCGAACACCGTGTCATAGTGGTAGCCGCGCGGAGTGACCAGGATGGTCTCCCCATATGAGAAACTCCAGTCGAGATTACGGCCGAAATAGGTGTTGCCCTCATCATCGGAGAAACGGACACCAGTGCACATAACGGACTCCCTTCCATCGCTTTGGTTGGATTGCACGTTCATGATACCCATCGGCCGCTGGGGGAACTCTGGGTTTCGCCAGCAGATTAACGTGCGGCGCGACGCATTGAGATGCGCCGCGCCGCGATATGCGTCAACCTTGCGTACCGCGGAACAACGGTTCCGCATTGCGCCAGATACGGCGCGTGGTGGCGGGGTGGTTCATCGAATACAGGTGGACGCCGTCCACGTCGTGGGCCACGAGGTCGGCGATCTGCTCGGAAGCGTAGAGGATGCCGGCGGCACGCAGGGACTGGATGTCGTCCCCCCACTTGTTCAGCAGGGTGTTGAGCTTGTCCGGGATGCGCGAGGCGTTGCGCTCGGCCATGCGACGCACGGACTTGGCGCCACGCACCGGCATGATGCCCGCCTCGATCGGCACGGTGATGCCGGCGGCGCGCGCCTTGTCGAGGAAGCGGTAGAAGTCCTCATTGTCGTAGAAGAGCTGGGAAATCAGGTGAGTGACGCCGGCATCGACCTTGATTTTGAGGTTTTCGATGTCCTGGTCCAGCGAGTCAGCCTGATAGTGGCCTTCCGGGTAGCAAGCACCAAACACCTTGAAGTCCGGCTTCACGGAGCGGATGTATGACACGAGGTCGCTGGCGTGGTTGAACTCGCCGACCAGCTGCTCGCCGTCGATGTAGTCGCCGCGCAGCGCGAGCACGGCGCTCACGCCGGCTTCCTCGAACATGTCGAGAGCCTCATCGATCTTGGCCTTGTCGGAGTAGAGCGCGGTCAGGTGGGCGACTGCAGGGATGCCGTATTCCTTGCTGATCGTGTGGGCGATGCGCGCGGTGGCGGTGCGGTCGGAATGGGTGCCGTGACCGTAGGTCACGGAGATGAAGTCGGGGTTCAGCCCTTCGAGTCCGTCGAGGGTGTCGTAGATGGTGCCAACAGGCGCGTTGCGCTTCGGGGGAAAGACCTCAAGGGTGAACATCGGGGAATGCATGCTGATTTCCTTACATAAACCCGAGCTCCCTCATCCAGAGGGAGCTCGGTGATTTCCGCTACTTGTCGAGCTTGGCGCGCACGGCCTTGGCGGCGGCGACCAGGTTCTCCAGGCTCGGCCAGGTCTCGGCGTTACCACGGGTCTTCAGACCGCAGTCGGGGTTGATCC
>OLRE01003098.1_pt1 | contig 12293 bp, 5 predicted proteins | sample 1672461 | NCBI WGS metagenome assembly OLRE01 (sample SAMEA3136688, study PRJEB25190) | human gut metagenome | biome: human gut; feature: human-associated habitat; material: faeces | place: Austria | collected 2013
TTACGAGGTCTGCGAAGCAGGAAGCCCATTGGCTTTAGACAATGGGTAGTTCACAGAACAGGCTCCGGTCGTGCTGGAAGCTTATGACTGGCTGGTGAAGCACGGACCGGACAGGGCGAATAAACCGGCAGACGTGGAGTATCCGGTATGGATGTCATTTACCAACGAAGGAACAATGATGAACAGCGAAAATACAGTAATTTTAGAGTTGTCACTGGATCCTGCAATCATTACATCAGTTAATACGGCGTATGTTATTCAAAAGAAGAGTATGTACGAAAAAAATATAAGGAGTCTGCGAAGGTATTTATAAATGCATATGGCTGGTTTGTAAAGGAGGCGCAGCATATAGTTCCAAAACCAGAAGGAGCCGAGTATCCATACTGGGCATTCACAGATCTTTATAATGTGGATCAGACAGGAGATGGACATGTGCTGACGTTAGACGTGCCAATAGGAGAAGCAATTTTGTTCGACATGTTCGACTGGACGAAGATTATGCAGATGCATTATATTGGTGAAAATGAATCAGAAGAATCAGCATTTTCCGAAGAATTGAAGAACATGGGAATGAATGAATTTCAGATTATGACCAGTAATTTTTATCCGGAGCAGAAAGAAAGAATTCAGGAAAGCTGGAAACGTCTGTTTGGTCATCAGCAGGCAATCGAGGCGGGGGATAACAGTGGTGTTCACAGTGTGCAGGCAGGACTGTGGTGCATCAAAGATGAGTGGATTGTAAAAGAATAATTATTGTGAGTTTTTCAAAAATATGCTATAATTACAAAAAATGTCATAATTTGACAATTAGTGACGTATCGCTATATCATCTGGGAGATGACTCCACCTCTATAGGTGGTGAGAAACAAGCTTGTATCAGTGGGGGAGTCAATCCCCCAGCTGATATAGCCTCCGGCAGGGCGCACATTGTCCGGTGGACAATGGTTTTGCGCCGACCGAAACGGAGTGTAGACTTGCAGAGGTGCGCAGTAGAAGTATGTCATGCAATTGCATGACGCGCACCTCGCAGCAAGAATGCCGAGGCATTCTTGAATTTATGTAAACAATTACTTAACGGATAAGTATAGAAAAATATTATAGCAATAAATATTGATATTGGATGATGAGTATGACTAATAAAAGGAAAAAAGGATTTACATTAGTAGAGCTGATGGTTGTCCTTGTGATTCTTGGGATTATAGCGGCAATTGCAGTACCATTATTTATAAATTATTGGAAAAAAGCAGAGTTTCGCAAAAACGAAGAAAATGCAAAGACAGTTTATCTGGCAGCAGAGTCAAGACTGACTTACTACAGATCTTCCGGACAGTGGGAACAATTTAAAAAAGAGATTCAGGATGCGGTAAAGGACACAGACAGCGAGATCGCACAGAAAGCTGTGTTCAAAGACAATAAGGATAGCAGGCTGAATGGCCGCATTTATACAATTAAGCTGAACAAAAGCGCGGCAGATCAGACAAAAGAGAATAATCTGGTCTTGCGTTTGTTGGACGATTATACATATGATAAAGGATTCTTGGATGCCTCTATTTCGATCGAGATTGATATCGAGTCGGGAGAGGTCTATTCTGCGTTCTATGGATCTAGATGTAAAGGACTGAATTATAAGGCAGATGATGTTGATGGTTATTTGACCATGCAGAAGCGTGACTATGATAGCAGAAGTAAGAGACTGCTTGGTTACTATTCTACAGAAGATACCGTCAATACAGTCAATCTTGAAACGAAGCGTCTTCGTATTACAACGATCAATCTTGTAAACAGTGAAAAGTTATCTCTGGACTGGTCCAGTAACGTAGGGGCAGATCTTGGAGTAGATTATGAAGTGTCATTTTATAAAAATGATGATAATACAAAGTTATTTACCTTGAGAGTTTCACCGTTTGACATGGGACAGCAGGGCTGGAGTACAAATGCAAATTCTACGTCAGGTATGGCAACCCTGGAACTGACAAAAGCAGATGGAACAAAAGACACTTCAAATTGGATGTTCCCGGTGACATATAGTGATAACAAATATTCGGTTGTATTGGATGCTATGATGTCTGCAAAAGTACAGGCAGCTTTAGATGGCCAGACAAATGAAAGTGCGAAATCAGAATTAGAGAAGACCTCCAGTACAAGCATTACACGACTTGCTACGATTATTACAGCACTGTCAGAACCACAGAATATATATGCAAAAGTAAAAGCGACAGCTTATACAGGTTCTTCTAATATAAATATAAGCCAGGAGTACCGCGACAGTGAACAAGTATCTTCCAATGTGGCGAATACAATGTTCGGGGATAATACAAAAGGAAGTGACATACAGGTAGCAGCATTCCGCCATCTGTCCAATATGCGTTATTATGAGAAGAATCATAACAGCGCAACATTTACATTGACGAATAAGAATATGGATTGGGCATCTGTTGGAACCGGCCTTTATAATTTTAAAGCGGAAGCACAGCCAGATGGAACAAAAGTTGAGAAGCTTGCATGGCGCGAGAATACGAAGACAGAGACAGTGGGATTCCCGTCTATAAAAGAACTTCCAAAAGAATATACACTGACCGGAAAAGGAAGTCAGACACTCGTGTCAAATCTGCATCTGGATGAAGAATCTGTGGCAGACGATACGACAACAACCAATCTGAATGTTTCAAGATCAGAGTTCCTTGGTCTGTTTTGTGAGTTAAAAGGAACTGTGAAAGATGTTGTGTTCCGTGACCCGACGCTTATGATCGGTCAGAAAGGTGAGAATGACAGCGCAGGGAATTGTAAGTCGCTCAAAGGAGTCGGAATCCTTGCGGGACGAAGCGAAGGCAAACTGACAGAGATTGCTGTTACAAGAACGAAACAAAACTCGAATACCGTTGAAACGAACGTGAAGGTAGATGTATCAAATGCAAATGTATCTGATAACAAGGACACACTCGGTGTTGGAATGTTAGTTGGAGTTCTGGCAAAATATGAAAACGGTACAATACAGACATTGAGTTCCGGAACTGTATCAAATCTTACAATTGAAGGAAAGCTGGAAGCGGTTCTTCCAAGTTCTGTAAAACAGACAGATGCGTATGGAATTGGCGGAATTATCGGATATGCAAATCTGAATAATAAAAATGGAACAATCCAAATCAACGGATGTATTAATGCTGCAGATGTATCTGGCAATGTAAATACCGGAGGAATCGTAGGACGGCTGGATGGAACATTTCGTTATAATAATGGTACGAAGTATACAACATCAAAATTAAAACAGGAAGCAGATATTCTGAACTGCAATGACAATGGCTTAATCCTTTGTGACAATATCAGTACACAAAAAGCAGGTAGTACTATTGAGGGAAACTATTTTGGAGGCATTGTAGGCTTCAGCAATCAGGCACTTGTATATAATGCGGTCAGTGCTTTGGGACGTTCTGGAAGTTTCCGCTATAGCAGCGATGATCAGAAAGAACTTCTTCAGGGCAGATATGTAGGCGGAATTGCTGGATATGGGGAACACACACTTCTTTCGAATTGTTCTACAGAGAAGAATGGTTATGTACTTGGAGATGAGTATGTAGGCGGAATTGCCGGAGGACTCGGCGGAGGTGTCCCGAATGCAATTCAGGCATCGACAGAAAGCGGTGCTTCTGTAACGGCCAATGCAAGTTATGTGATCGGTAACGGCTATGTTGGTGGAATCGTAGGAGAAAATTCTACGAATGTTACACTTAAGAATTGCATCAATCAAGGTGTTGCAGCAGGATACAAACAGTATGTCGGCGGAATTGTAGGATATAATCAGGCAGATTCTACAATTGCAGACTGCGCAAGCTATCTTTCTGACTATGATAATTCTGTTTACAATATGATCGTTCATAAATGGAAAGCGACAGCAAGCTTTGCCGGAGGAATTGCAGGATATAACGATGGAGCAATCACATTTTCTGATGAAAGCGAAGCAATTACTGTGAAATCCGTATCCAGTATTGTAGTAGGGCAGAATTATGTAGGAGGAATTGCAGGATTTAATGATGAAAATGCGACCATTGATGTCCATTATACACTGATTGGCGGGCGCATCTATGCATATGGGAAATGTGCCGGCGGCGCATTTGGGCTGAATGCCTCTGCAAAAGTATTGAATCAGGAACTTACGATCAAACCACAGAGTATTCAGGGACAATACTTTGTTGGCGGTGTGATCGGTGCAAATGTTGTGAACCTGACACAGGATATGACTATGAGCCAGATGCGCACCGATAATATTCTTGGACGTATAACAGGAGAAGCGTTCTGTGGAGGAATTGTTGGCTATCAGAGAACTTATGCTGCCGGTCAGCTTGGAACAGCAGAGCTGAAAAATGTTGCACTTGAAATACTTCCTGGACTGGACTCTAATGGAGTGCCTGCTTACCCGAGAAATACGTTGGCAGTATCACAGAATCCAAACCAGTTGACCATCACGACGACGAACAATATTCCAATCCGTGCAGGGCTGTATGCCGGAGGAATCGTGGGCTATTGCGAGAAAGACAGCCATTTGCTTCTTAAGAACTGTACGAACAGTGGAGACATAGCACAGACAGCGTCTGTCTGGAAAAATGGTGTCGTATTAGGAAGCTATATTGAAAGTAACGAAATTGGTAGAATAAAATCAGAACTGCCGTCTGGCACAGACGGAGTGGACAGTGTGCGTATGCATTTTGCTGGAGGAATTATCAGCGTCAATCTGGAAAATCAGATTATTGACAGCTGCTTTAATACCGGAAATATGTCTGGATATGCTGGAACCGGTGGAGTAGTAGGATTAAACGCAGGTCTTGTATATCAGTGTCAATTACAGCAGCATTTTGGAAATGCAGCGCTGAACTATATTGGCGGGATTGCCGGAATCAATGTTGGGGCAAAGAATCAGACAGAAAAAAGCTATAGTTCAGGATCAAACGTTGTTCAGTACACGGCGGGAACAATTCAGAATTGTACAACTGCACAGAACAAGACCGTATCTGGAAGCTCCAATGTCGGAGGTCTGGTCGGCTGGAATCTGAATGATGGAGTTCTGACAAAAAATACGAGCAATGCTAATATTTCTGCATCTGGGAAAGAAAATGTCGGCGGAATTGCTGGACGTAACAATGGAAATATTATAATTGAAAACAGCAGAAGCGTTATTACGCGAAGTGTATCAGCCGGAAATGCAACAGGTGTTGGCGGTCTGGCAGGTATGAATGAGGCGAACGGAACGATTCGGGTTACCGGAGACGGAGAAACGAATGGAGAAATCACTGCGGTAGACGCAGGTCTGTCTGTCAGTGGGTCTTCAAAAGTTGGAGGAATTGTCGGAATCAATCACGGTGTGGTCGGAGAGAATGGAACGGCAACGTCACCAAAACACCTGGTATGTAAAGCGAAGAACGTCCGCGCATCGCATGGTTTTGCCGGAGGAATTGCCGGAGAGACAAATGGAAATGTAATCTGTGCAGTCAACCGTTCAGCAGAAGTAATCGCTTATGAGGGAACGGCCGGAGGAATTACTGCTGTAAATACGAAAGGCAAGGCCATTCAAAACTGTACGAATTATGGAAAAGTAACAAGTAATCATGGTCATGCTTCCGGAATTGCGGCAGAGAATGACGGAATGATCAAAGACTGTACCGTAAAAAGCAGTAAATTAACCGAAACAACAGAAATCTACAGCCGTGGCGGCAATGAAATTGGCGCGATTACTTCATTAAATAAAGAAAACGGAATTGTAGAAAACAGCAAAACAGAACGAAATGTAGTGTTGTCCGGAGATGCTTCTATTATAGGAGGATTGGTCGGAGCTAATGAAGGAACTGTCAGAATGGTTGATAGTTCGATCATTCCAAAGGTAGACAGCAGCAAGAGCAATCTGACAGTTGGCGGTGTGGTAGGAGAGAACCGCGAAAATGCAAATGTGACAGGTATTCAGGTGAAAGTAGGCGTGACAACGGACTCTTCTGCACTGATCGGCTTCAAAGATTACCAGTATCTTGGAGGTATTGTAGGGCAAAACAGCGGAACAGTAAGTGACGCAACATTTTCAGGAACAATTGAAGAAAAAAATGGTTCTGCCGGAAACTGTTATGGTGGAATTGCCGGAATCAATATGCCGGGGGCAGAATTAAAGAATTGCAGTATTGGTAAGATTACGATGACGATCAACGGTGTCTATACTGCTACAAGTACAAGTACTGCAGCGCAGAAAGAGGCATTGGCAACACATGCCGGAGGAATTGTTGGTAAGAATGAAGAAAATGCGGTAATAGACGGCTGTACACTGGAAAATAATGCTAACAGCAAATTGACAGCAAAATATGGTATGCTTGGTGGAGTTGCCGGATTCAATAAAGGTAAGATAACGATGTCCGGAAGCAGTATCACACCTGATGTAATGAACGGTGCAGATACAACCGATGAGCTGGCGGCAAATGCAATCGGACAGGGCTTGAGTGCAGATGGTACTTATGTAAATACTAGAAGTGCAAGTACAATTGAAAATATGAAATATAATGGCGGGACAACGTTATCTGCCGGAAAATTAGAAATGTACATGCTTAATAACGGTAACATAGGAGGTATTACAGCCTATAACGGAACAGCCGGCCAGTTGAGTGAATGCGTATCCGGAAAATGGTTCTTAAATAACAAATCTGAGGCAATCGGAGTTGGTACTGGTGGAATCATTGGTATGAATGAGTCTCAAAAAGATCTGAGCAAACTGGTAAACGGTGCTTTTGTCGGCAGACAGATCGGAAGTGGAGACACGAACCGTTTTGCCGGAGGAATCATCGGAAATCAGAACAATGCTACCGGCAGCGACTGGCTGATTGAAAAATGTATCAATTATGGTACCATTTATTGCTACAACAGCCATTATTCCGGTGGCATTATGGGACAGTGGACCGGAACCGGAGGAACGATCCAGAATTGCCGTAATTATGGAAACCTTCAGACTACATTTGCCGCAAATTGGGTCGGAGCATCCGGCGGTATTGTAGCTCAGCTATACCATGCAAATGAAAATAACGAATATAACATTATCAGTTGTGAGAATTATGGAAGCATTTATAAGAGTGCGGGTTCAGGCGGAAGCGGAGCGAATGACAGTGCAGGAATTTTAGGAAATATTACGACATATCAGGTAAGTAATGTTTCGAATGCAAACCGCTTTACAGTCAGAATATTGGATTGTATGAACGGACCGGGAGTCAGCATTTATTCAAATTCTATGGCTTCAGGAATTTTCGGATTTCTTTCCTGCGATAATGCAAATAGTAATTCAATTATAAAATCTACACCAAATGTTAAAATGCAGATTGAACGATGCAGAAATTATGCGAGACATTTAATTGGAAACAGCTTCGTTGGAGGCATTTTTGGTGCACGTTATGATGGCTGGAGCAACAACACAATTGTGAATGATTGTTATTCACCTAGCTTTGGAAATCGAGATTATAATAAAACAGGAAATCCTATTTATTCGAATGGAATCGTCAGAGGAAGTCAAAACCCGACGTTCATGAGTGCAGAAAATAGAAAAAACAATTTCTTTTATGATGGAATAGGGGAGCGGACTAACAGAAAGCAAGATGGCTATCTGGGCGCAGATTTCACAATCGGAGTTAAGACTATTGAAGGAACAATTATAAAAGGATCTGATCGATCACAGAATATCGTGAGAGTTTCGAATGATAAGCTTCGTTTTGGCACGATTATAGAGAATACTCAGATTATGAGAAAAGCAGATGACGGAGCATACGTTGTCACGCAAATTTATTCAGGAGTGAACTCGATTAACGGAGCAGAATGTTATATAGATCAGGACGGATATATTAAAGATAGTTCAGACACAAGAATCGGACAGGTGCTTTATTATGTAGGTAATGAGCAGTATCTAAATCATGATAATATTTATGATATTGGAGCAACCATCACAGATCCTTCCAAGAACTTACTTGCATATAATTCCCGTGAAAGTTATCGCCGTCTGGAAGGTGTAGAAAAGGAGAAAAATGAACTCCTTGTACCGGCTTTGGCTGAAGCAAAGGTGGAAACCGGTAAGATAACTGTAAAAGTCGTACCACAGACAATGGACAAAGCACGAAATGGAAGTGAACTTGATAGCACGACAGCATGTGATCCATTTATGTATGAAGTGCGGGTGACGAACGGAACGAATGAAAAGATTTATAAGATTTATTCCGAAAACGAAAGCTTTTCTATTTCAAAAGAAATAACAGGAAAGGTAAAGATTTCTGTCCGTGCAGTCAGTATGTTTGACGATGTGGAACCTTCGAAGTGGTATGATCTGCCGGAACAAAGTATTAATAAAGTACTTCCGGATCCGGATGTAAGGATTGAACTTATTTCAAAACAGAATGCAGATAACAACCATGTTTACCGGTTTGTACTCAATAATCTGGATGAATACAATGCAACAGATGAAAATGGTAACGCTATTTATCCAAACTGGCAGGTGAAGATCAAGGTTGCAGGAATTGGTAATCTGACGCTGAATGCATCGAATCCGACAGGAACAATGCAAGTGGCACACAGAGAAGACGGGGCTTATACTTACCAGATGACAGCCCAGGCATCTACTACAAGTGGAACAACCATGGCAGAGTCGTCCAAAGAGATTTCCACAGCGACACAGCTTCCGGGATACAGACCGCCAATTACTTTGAAGGAATGGAATCCACAGTTGGTACAGAACGTAACGGTTACAGGAACAACACTGGATGACCTTTCGGTAAAAGTCGAGCTGGATGCCAAAAATCAGAAAATGAATACCCCGCCAATCTACCGTGCAGAGTTGATCGGTACGTGGAATGGTGAAGATAACATTGTATTTGCAAAAGAAGATATCCTGACCGTATCGGCCGGAAAAGCTTCTGCAACATTTACAAATCTGCCAGAGTATATAGGGCAGGCAAGTAACTTAAGAGTACGCATCTGGTATGCGTCTTCCGGTCTTGGTCCGGTATATACTTATTACGATGTAGACGCCAGCCAGATTACAGAAGCAAATGTAAAAGAACTGACAGATGTGGATGAAAATGGAACTGCACAGTGGACGTACTCACACAGCACGACACTGGAAAACTATGCAGGATATTTTACAAATTATCAAAATGTAACATCTACGCTTTGGACGTGGCTTCCAGCACCTGTGCTGGAAGGAGCAGATCTGGATACATATCTGGAGCCGGTCATCGGAACCAATGGTGAGATGTTGTATACATTCACATGGGATTCAGATATAGCAGGCACTTCATCATCGGAATATCAGGTGTCTATGACGGGTGTTGATGTATCTGGCAGAGAAGTGAAGATCGATCTTGGTGATGCTTATACAGGAGGCAAGTCACTGACAGTTGATGGTACAGACTGGAATTACTCCAAGATAAAACTGAAAGTGACGCGTGTTGGGAAAAATACGTCTGCAGTAAAACAGATCGGCCTTGCAACAACCGGAACTTACAATGTAAAACAAAGACTGGAACAGCCATCACAGTTGACAGCTGAGAATCCGGATACAAATGAATTGATCTACAGATTATCCTGGTCACAGATCACATCAGAGGAAGGCTGTAATGGATATCAGGCATATATACGTGTATATGATGACAAAGAAAAACTTGGTGAAGAGAAAGAACTGGGTACTCAGGTCACAACTGCGCAGAATGCCAGCGGTACATATAGCGAAGATGTGGATCTGGAAGCATATGCAGGTAAGCGTGTAGTCATTTACCTGAAAGCAAAAGCAGCTGCAGACAGTGCGTACCTTGACAGTGTGGCAGGTATTACAAATGAACTTGAAATACCGACCCGTTTGCCGAAACCGAAGGTTACGTGGCAGACAAACTGGACACATCACGCGGATAACTATATTGCAGCAGATGCATTTACAAATGGAGGAATGACCGTTACTCTTACACCGAATGATAATGCCAGCGTACCGCCGGGAGGCAGTGCATATCTATTAAAGGCTTATGTCTATGACAGCGCGGCAAAAGCAAAAGCGGCAACACAGACAGACCCGGGAGATTATGTTCAGGCATATCCAATCGAAGGGTCAGTTGCACAGATGGAAGTGACAAATCATAAGTATTCACATGATATGCAAGGACTGTCGATCCAATACGCAGGAAAATGGATTGTATTTTACGCAAGAATTTCATCTGGCGGCGGAAATATCAGTTCCGAGTGGACGAAGTCAGACAGCTACAGACTTCCGTATGTAAAACTTCAGTCACCACAGGTTGAGTCAAATGAAGCCGATACAGAGCTTACGGCAAATGTTTCAACAACACCGGAGGTTGCGGGAGAAGATAAGGTATGGACAGCGAAGCAGACGGTACTGAGCTGGAACAGTGTAGAATGTGCAGATATATTTACTTTGAATCTGAATGGAACCATTAAAGATGCGTCAGCCCAGGGAGGTAAGACACAACTGGACAAAAAGGTCCGCATTATAGAAACTGCGGATGGAGTACAGGTTCAGGTATACCGTCTGGTTGAGGTTCAAAAAGAGATAAACGGTGAAATAAGGACTGTGGAAGAATGGCAGTGGGTAACAATTGACGAGAATGACACTGCAAGTCAGTATCCGGAAGGAACACCGGAGACAGAAATCCACCACGAATTCGACATTACCGACTACAGTGTGAAGATTACATCCGCATACAAAGCGGAAAATGGTTCCACACCGACTTACGAACTCACACTTTCAACAAAGCTTGATGTTGTGAAGAATGCAGATGGTACATACAGTTATACCTTAAAGCTTCCGGATGTGTCAGATGTCAAAGCAGAAGATGGAAATGTAGAACATACGAATCTTCATATTTCTAACAGCATGGTCTTTAAGGCAAATGTGACAGAGAATATTGAAGAAGATCATATCATTCAGAAGAGTGAGGCTTATGTGGAGTCTGACGAGACGAAGGTCGAGTGGAAGAACAACTAAAGGAGAAAGAATTTATGAAATGTAAAGGCTGGCAGCAATTGCGGGCAAATGCAAAAAACGGAATATCGATGGCACTTGTGCTTTGCGTATCTGCATTTTTTATTGCATTTGCTGCTGCCATCCTGTACACAGCAGGAATGCTGACTGCTCAGTCGAATCAGCGATTAAAAGAAGAACGATGCTATCAACTGGCAAAAAGTTATTCAGATGTGCTGAAAAATGAGCTGACAAAATATGACAAAAAGTATACAGATGATGGAAGTACGGTTGGAGATGGAACTTTTTACGCATTTGCAAATAAATTCCTTGATGATGAAAAATATCTAGAGTATAATTCTGACTATAAAGACAGCACAAAGTACAATTTTGTCGTAGATGGTTCGAATTTGTCTGATATATTTAGTTCTCCGTTGTCGGATAAAGGTTATGGCAATATTTCCGTGACATTAAAAAAGGAACAGAACAGTGATGAAAATGTAGGTAAAATTTTGAGGGGCGGTGAGATTACCGGCTCTTCAGGAGAGGGTTATTCCAATGCGATCAAGAACATTGAGAATACGACAGTCCGCCAGTACATATTTACGGTGGAAGTGACTGCATATTATGAAGATGCTGCTTACACATATCGTACAGAGTATACGAGGGCGGAGAAATACCCGGTCACATTTACACATAATGGCAAAACAATTGTGTGGATAGAGAATGCCGGAGGCGGTACATGGAAAGTCGGCAACAGTAGTGGAGTTGTGTATACAATTGAGGATAATACGCCAATCCATTACACGTATAACCGGACAGCATCGACCTCCTGTCGATTTGAAGAGAATATATATCAGGACAGTCAGGAAGGAGGAGATACAAGTGCGGCCAATTAAGAAATCAAGGGCAAATGCCGGCGAAACGTTGGTGGAAGTAGTAGCCAGTATCTTTATATTCCTGATATTAATGGGAATCTTACAGGGGGCAATTACTTATAGCAGTAATTCCCTGAAGAAAAATAAAGAAATTCGAAGTGACAATGCAAAAATCATGGAAGCATTGCAGAATACAGAAGTAACTTCTGTAGAGCGCAATAAGAGCATTGATTTTAACGCGACAAACTCCGATTGAGATTTCACCTGTTTTAGGGAATTTAATAACTGTTATATTTTGTTATTAAATTCTCTGCAAACCCTTGAAAACACTGGATTTATCGCAGGTGAGCTTTCCCTTATTGTTTCCCTTGTGTTATATCGTCCCGTCAGCGTTTACGAACTCTGATAAGGGCAAATACAAGGGCAAGAAAAATCTATAAAACAGT
>OLRE01003102.1_pt1 | contig 12284 bp, 9 predicted proteins | sample 1672461 | NCBI WGS metagenome assembly OLRE01 (sample SAMEA3136688, study PRJEB25190) | human gut metagenome | biome: human gut; feature: human-associated habitat; material: faeces | place: Austria | collected 2013
AGGCGGCTTTTTTGTTTCTAAAAAAATATTTTCAAGAAATTTTTGAAAAAGGGGTGATTTTGGGTGTGCATTTTGACCCCCTTTGTCCAAATGAGTGAAGGGGTTAATTCCGAACCACGAAAAGGTCAGCTCTTTCACTTGTATTTTGACAACTGAATAAATCATTCACTAAGACTTTAATTCTGATGATTTTAGCCACCTTATCGGGTACGCCGTGACTTCTGCATTGCAGAACAGCGAGAACTCCCGGTATAAGTAATAGGTTGCCCCTGTTACGGCGATGACAGTCAGAAGGATAATGATACTTCTCTACGGAGCTGGCGGAGTACCCGGCAGAGGTGAAATTCCTATGATACAGATTAGCAGTCTGTTCCTTAGTGACTTCCCGTGAGCTTTTGCTCGGCAAGGGGTGTTGAGAACAAATATTGCCCGACCGGTTAGGAAATGAGCCGGTCAAGTACATAGCCATACTGCGATGGCTATGAATTTTACGAAAGGAGGACGCACAAAGTGTCGAACTGCAAAACGATTGCCATATGCAATCAAAAAGGCGGAGTTGGAAAGACAACCACCACGGTAAACCTCGGCGTCGGTCTTGCAATGCAGGGAAAGAAAGTGTTGCTCATAGACGCAGACCCACAGGGCGACTTAACCACCTGTCTCGGCTGGCAGGATACAGACAACTTGGGTATCACGCTTGCAACGAAACTCACAGATGTCATAAACGAAACGATGAATGACCCTACGGTCGGTATTCTGCACCACGACGAAGGTGTTGACCTTGTTCCGGCAAACCTTGAGCTTTCAGCAATGGAATTTAACCTTGTCAACGCAATGAGCAGAGAGACGGCATTGAGAAATTATCTAAGCGAAGTGAAGGACAAATACGACTATATCTTAATAGATTGTATGCCTTCCCTCGGAATGGTAACAATCAATGCGCTATCTGCGGCAGACAGTGTTATTATTCCTGTTCAGGCTCAATATTTACCTGCAAAAGGAATGACGCAGCTTGTTCAGACCATTTCACGAGTAAAGAAGCGTATCAATCCGGGCTTAAAGATTGACGGTATGCTTCTCACTTTGGTGGATAGCCGTACCAACCTCGCCAAAAGCACGGTAGAAGCTCTGAGAGAGAACTTTGGTAATCAAATCAAGATGTATAGAACATATATCCCGATTGCCGTAAAAGCCGCAGAGACTTCTTCCAAAGGCAAGAGCATTTTTGCCTATGAACCCAACAGTACGGTGTCAAAGGCGTACACCGAATTTACAAAGGAGGTGTTAGCCGATGGCAGGAAGAAAGAGCGACTTCACTCTCACGAAGCTCGATGACTTATTCTCGACGCAGGAACAGAGAGATGAAGAAAAACTTTCAAAAATCCGAGATATTCCCTTGACTGAGATTGACGATTTCCCCGACCACCCTTTTAAGGTGCGTGATGACGAGGATATGGCACAGCTCATTGAGAGTATTAAGGAACGAGGGGTTATTACTCCGGCGACGGTAAGGCAGAAAGAGGACGGCAGATACGAACTCATTTCAGGACACAGACGAAAGCGAGCCTGTGAGCTTGCCGGGTTTGATACGCTCCGATGTGAAGTTGTTGAGCTGAACCGAGACGAAGCCACAATTTTAATGGTTGAGAGTAACTATCAAAGGTCGCAGATACTTCCCTCTGAAAAAGCCTATGCCTACAAAATGCGTTTGGAAGCGATGAAAAGGCAAGCGGGCAGACCGAGCAAAGATAATTTAGTCCCAGTGGGACAAAATTTTTCAAGGGAAGAACTTGCAACTCAAAGTGGCGAAAGCCAAACGCAAATTCAGCGTTATATTCGCCTTACAAACCTTGTTCCCGAACTTTTGGAATACGTTGATGAGGGGCGAATTAAAATGCGACCGGCGGTTGAATTGTCTTTTCTCGATGAGGACAGTCAGCGTGATGTGGTTGATGAAATCGACCTGAACGACGCAACCCCGTCCCACGACCAAACAATCCGTATGCGAAAGTTCTTTGAGGAGGGCAAGCTCACAACCGAAGCAATCCAAGCGATTATGTCGGAGGAAAAACCAAACCAAAGGGAGAAAATTGTTTTAAGGGGCGACAGGGTTCGACAGCTTATCCCGAAGAACATTCCCATAAGCCAAACGGAGGATTTTGTGTGCAAGGCATTGGAGCATTACAACAAGTTTCTGCGAAGCAGAGCCGACCGTGACAGCCGATAGCCTTCCCCCTTTCTCACACTCTAACCCCTATATATACCAACTATTAACCTGCTGAAAAATATACTCTATCTCCCTTGAGTATATCTATCTCTAATAACATATAGCTGTCTATAAAAGGGTTCGCACATTTGGAGCAAAAGAAAAATGTCTGCTACGATAAAAAGTTCAGCCAATCGCACCTTTGATGTTTTGACCGTTTTTGATTACGATTAAGGCGAAAGGAGCGATGGATATGAAAAACAGGCTGATACCTTGTGTTCTTGCCTGCCTGATGATTTTCCTCGTAGGTTGTAACGGTAACACAGTCAAAGAAGCTGCACAGGAGATAACGAAAACAGAGACTTCTTTTCCGGCTGGTAATAACGAAACAAATTCTCAGGAAGATACGGCAGAAGAACCGGAAAGCACGACAGTTCAGGAAGAAACACCGATTACGGCAGAAGAAAGCCAATCAACCGCTGAAAGGCAGACGGTTGCGACTGTTCAGACAAAACCGGCGGAAGATAAAACGGCTGAAACTCCTGTAACTGAAAAGCCAAAGGCAGAGCCACCGAAGCAGACAACCACGCAGGCTGAACCCGAAAATCAACCGGAACAGCCGAAAGAACAGACAACTGCTGAACCAAATCCGGTTGAAAAGCCGACTGAAAAGCCGGCAGAACCGAAACCGACAGAGCCGCCCAAGCAGACATTCGATGTCAGCTCTTATGTTAGTTACGCAAAAGAGTATGCGGTAAGCATAGGGCTTTCTCTTGACAGCACGGCGACAGAATGTTGGGACAATCCCATATCCGCAAATCCTAACCGAAGCGATATTAAGTCTGATATTGAAAGCAGACTGAACCGATACAAGAACAGCGAAGGTTTTACCGCTGTGTGGATATGGACAGAAAAGCTATCCGATACGGAGTACAACATCTATATCGGTTACTGCTGAAACAAAATGAATTTTAAGCGGACGCACTGAGTAAAATCGGTGCGTTTTTGCATTTCAAGGAGGAAAACGCAATGGTTAAAACAAAATTCAAGAAAGCCGTCTCGCTTATGTTGGCGGCGGTTATGAGCCTTACTGCTTTTATGGGCATTGGGGCAACGACAGCCTTTGCAGCCGTAGGCGAAAAAGCCGATGTGTACCTCGTCGATTATCCCCGAAGCGGAGATACCAATAACAACGGCGAATGGGGACACGGCAATCTCAACTATATGAACGGTTGGAAAGGCTTGTCCACGAAATATACGGGACTTCGTGCAATGGGTTCGTATTCGGGCAATATCGCCTACTGTATTGAGCCGGGTACAGGACAGCGGACAGGAGATACTCTCACCGAAAAGGACGAGAACTTCTTTAATAACATCAGCCCGAACGGAACGATTTCCGGCGATGATATTCGCCTGCTTATCGGTCGTATCTTGCAGTACGGCTACCGTGGAGGAATTTCGACAAGCTGGAAGTCGCAGAATGAAAGCGACGCAAACTGTATCGCCCACGCTTATGCCACTCAGATTTTGATTTGGGAAACGATTGTCGGAGAAAGAGACGCAAGCTTTAATCACGTTTCTACCGGTGGGTACAATGCCGTGCTTGAATGTGTAAGCTCCGCACACCCACTCCGCAGTAAAATCTTGTCGTACTACAACAGTATGGTAACAAGCGTTCAGAATCACACCAAAGTGCCGAGCTTCTGCACAAGGTCAAGCGGTTCTGCAAAGGTAAACGAGCTTGAATGGAACGGAAGCAAGTATGTTGCAACTCTCACCGATACAAACGGTGTGCTTGGCAATTACAACTTCTCGGCAAACATTGACGGCGTTTCGTTCTCTGTCAGCGGAAACAAATTGACTGTTTCAATGGAAAAAGCTCCGAGCAAGGAATTTACTATCACAGCCGCAAAAAAGAACGGTGTCCGCAGAGGTGTGGTCGTATGGTCTGATGGTATCCACCAGAATGGCAACGGCATTCAGGATGTTGTCACTTACGCTCAGGAGGTCAGCGACCCTGTCAGCGGCTTTGTCAAAATGAAGGTCAGCTACGGCTCTTGTCAGATTGTAAAGACAAGTGAGGACGGAAAGGTTGACGGCATTCAGTTTACCATCAGCGGTAACGGAGTCAATCAGACTGTAACTACCGCAAACGGCGGTAAATTCCAGCTTGATAACCTTATGCCCGGTGTTTACACGGTAACAGAACAGTCTATCGACAAATATGTTCCGCAGGAGGTTCACAGAGTAACTGTTGTTGCCGGTCAGGTGTCAAAGGTCAATTTCAATAATGTTCTCAAAAGAGGTAATCTTCGGGTCATCAAATCTTCTGAGGATAACTTGGTTGAGGGCGTTACCTTCCATCTTTACGGCACATCTCTTTCCGGTATTGCTGTCGATGAGTATGCCGTGACAGATAAGAACGGTGTTGCTTCTTTTGATGATGTGCTTATCAGCGGCACTACCCCATACACCATTGAGGAAGTGGATACCGCAATCCGTTATGTTGTGCCTGCAAATCAGACCGCACCGATTAACTGGAAAGAAGTAACCACAAGAAACTTCACGAACATTCTCAAAAAGTTCAGCGTAACCGTAACAAAGAGCGACCGAGAGGAAGGCACACCGCAGGGCGACGCTACCCTTGCCGGAGCAGTTTACGGCATTTATAAGGGCGAAACCCTTGTGGACAAGTATGTGACGGATAAGAACGGTCAGTTTACCACAAAGGAATATATCTGTGATGATGACTGGACAATCCGTGAAATCACTCCGTCCGAGGGCTATCTGCTTGATACCACAATCCATAAGGTCGGTGCAGAACCGCAGCTTTATACGGTGGAACACAATCAGACAGCAAATGATGTTACCGAACAGGTTATGAAAGGCAATATCGCCATTATCAAGCACACCGATGACGGCGAAACAAAGATTGAAACACCGGAAAACGGTGCAACCTTTGAAATCTATCTGAAATCTTCCGGCAGCTTTGATTCAGCAGAAGAAGATGAAAGAGATGTCATTGTCTGTGATGAAAACGGTTTCGGGCAGACAAAGGATATGCCTTACGGCGTATATACCGTTCATCAGACCTCCGGTTGGGAGGGGCGTGAGTTAATGGACGACTTCGATGTGTTCATTTCTCAGAACGGACAGACCTACCGCTATCTCATCAATAACGCAAACTTTGAAAGCTATATCAAGGTGGTTAAGGTGGACGCAGAAAGCGGTAAAAACATTCCTTATGCCGGTGCTGGGTTCAAAATCTTTGACCCGGACGGCAATCAGGTAACAATGACCTTCACTTATCCTACTCCGACAACGATAGATATTTTCTACACTGATGCAAACGGACAGCTTGTTACACCGGAGAAACTGGAATACGGCAAGGGATATTCTCTTGTTGAGGTTCAGGCTCCTTACGGATATGTGCTTGACAGCACACCGGTGTACTTTGATGTGGCAGAGGAACATTCTTCCGATGAGGGTGGTGTTACCGTGATAAAGGTCGATAAGCCCAATATGGCACAGAAAGGTACTGTCAGCATTGAAAAGACCGGCGAGGTGTTCTCAGGGGTAAATATCTCCGGAGAGGAAAATGCCGATGTGATTTATCAGCCTGTCTATGAAGTGAAAGGTCTTGCAGGTGCGGTTTATGAGATTACCGCAGCAGAAGATATTATCACTCCTGACGGAACACTCCGTTATGCAAAGGGCGAGGTCGTAGATACTGTTACCACAGATGAAAACGGACTTGCCAAGAGTAAGGAGCTTTATCTCGGAAAATATACGGTGGTTGAAATTACCGCACCGGAGGGTATGGTTATCAACAAGGAAGCACACGAGGTCGAGCTTACCTACGCAGGTCAGGAAGTCGCCGTGACCGAAACGGCAACCAGCTTCGTAAACGAGAGACAAAAGGTTACGGTAAGTCTTGAAAAAGCTATCGAGAAGAACGACATCTTCAATATCGGCAACGGCGATGAAGTGAAGAACATCAGCTTCGGACTTTTCGCTGCTGAGGAACTTGTTTCAACAAGCGGTACTTCTATCCCGGCAGACGGTCTGATTGAGATTATCTCACTTTCCGAAAATGGTAAGGCTGTTATCAAAACCGAAATTCCTTTCGGAAGCTACTATGTTAAGGAGCTTGCCACCGATGAGCATTATATTCTCTCCGACGCCAAGTATCCGTTCACTTTCAGCTATGCCGGTCAGGATACCGCAAATGTTGAGATTGCAGTCAACGACGGAAAAGCGATTGAGAACAAGCTCATTTACGGTTCTGTTTCCGGTAAGAAGATTACCGAAAACGGCGAAGCACTGGGAGGTGCTGTAATCGGTCTGTTTAAGGCTGATGAAACTGAATTTACAAAAGAAAATGCTTTGATGACTGCTACCTCTGAAAATGACGGTAGCTTTTCTTTTGACAAAGTACCGTATGGAAACTGGCTTGTAAAAGAAATCGAGCAGCCGGAGGGCTTCGTGCTTGATGAAACTTCTTATGAAGTTAAAATCTCCGAGGTCGGTCAGGTCATTGAGGTTGAAATCGTCAATGAATATGTTCACGGCAATATCAAGTTGACTAAGGTCGATGAAGATTACCCGGACAACAAACTGACGGGTGCAATCTTTGAGGTTTACAAAGATGTAAACGGAGACGGCAAATTGGACGACGGCGACGAGCTTATCGGTACACTCAACGAAACTTCTACGGGTATTTACGAGATGAAGGAGCTTCTTTACGGAAAATACCTTGTAAGAGAAACCAAAGCACCGGAAGGCTTTGAGCTTGATAAGGGTGTGTACTCTGTTTTCATTGAAAAAGATGAAACCACCTACGAGGTAGAAAACAAAGCCGGCGTCGGCTTTATTAACACGGCAATGAAAGGAAACCTGAAAATCGTTAAGACTTCCTCTGACGGTAAGGTTGAAGGCTTCACTTTCAGAGTTACAGGAGTGAACGGTTACGACCGAAGCTTCACGACCGATAAGAACGGCGAAATCATTATCGAGGGACTTCGTATCGGCGATTACACCATTTCCGAAGTTCAGGATAGTGTTTCTGCTTCCTATGTGCTTCCTGCGGATAAGATTGCAACCGTAAAGGTCGGCTCTACTACCGTTGTGGAAATGCACAATGAGCTGAGAGACACACCAAAGACCGGAGATAACAGCAATGTGGGCTTGTGGACGGCACTTGCGGGACTTTCTGCCCTCGGTATTGTAGGCACAGCCGTTGTTGCGTACAGAAAAAAGAAGAAGGAGGACAATGAGTAATGGACGCTAAAACAATCGTAGCAGTTGTATTAGTCGCCTTTATTATCGGCGGCTTTATCTTCTTGCAGATTAAGAACAGAAAGAAATAAGGAACACGAAAGTGGGCGGAGTGAAAACTTCGCCCACGGTTCTTTTACGGAGGTGCATTATGAATAAGCAAAAGACGGTTGACAGCAAGGTGCTTGCAATACTCAGAGAATGCCCCGAAACGAGGTATGACGATATGCAGCTTATCCTTTGCTATTACAACCGATACAGCTATATGAGAGTCGGCGATTTGTCGCTTGAAGATATAGTCAACAACTATAAAGGCTACGGCTTGCCGTGCTTTGAGACTATCCGCAGAGCAAGACAGAGAGTGCAATCCCTATTCCCCGAACTGTCAAGGCAGTGCAGTGGCTGCGACTGCGGAAACATCAGAATTGTGATTGAAGTAAGCTGAGGTGTGGATATGAACGAGGAAAAAAGAAAAATCGGTGAATACACAGTTCTTTGCTCGGTCAATGTGGGCGAAAAGGAAATTATCTTGGCTTCCAATGAGCAAAGCACGAACGGCGATAAATTTTTGTGCGGCTTTGCAGAGCGAAACGACCTGTTTGAACTGTGTTCGGAATGTATGGTGAGCGATGACTATATCGAAATCGTACACCTTTTCGGAAGCCGTGTGGCAAATGAAGCGGAGCTTTTCAAGGAACAGGTCGAAAAACTGGATATTCCAATCACGCTCATAACCGAAGCCGATTGTATCCCCGACCACTATTCCAAAGACATCAACGGCAAAATCATAGCTATTGACCCCAAGGTATTAAAGCCCGAATTTCAGAGAGCCGACAGACAACTCTACTATGTTACGGGCGGTTTCGGTGCGTCGGCGAACAGCCGAGGAAGTGCCGTATTTTGCACCAATCTTCACACCGGCAAATCAACCCGATATGAAAGAATGGATGTAATGGGCGAAGTAAAGCCTGAGCGTCTGCCTGAGTGGGCAAAGGAAAAGGCACAAGAGCTTTTACACAAGAAGCGAAACAAAGTCAAAGAACGATAAGGAGGACAAAGCAATGAAGGAAAAATTCACTTTTCAGCAGAAAACAAAGCTTCTGACGAAACTGTTTGACGCAGGCTGCAATACCGAAAAGAAATTGCAGCAGCTCGATATGGAGAGCATTTTGAAAATTCCGGGTATCACTATTCCGGATATGAGCCTGATTATCGAGCTTCAGAAGCAGACCAAAGCCAATAAGCTGTTCTCTTATTTGGGAGGTGGCACTGATGAGCAGGCAGGAACAGAATGACCGTCATATCATTTGGAGCGACATTAGCCTTGACCTTGATGATTGGCGAGAGTCTTTGGAGGAACTGTATCCCGGATATTCCGATGATGAGCTTTACGACATTATGGTAAAATCCAATGCCGAAAATCTTTATGATGAACGAGTAAATCTCAATATTCAGCTTTCACAGCCGATTATCGTAATCGGCGACCTCGGCAGATGGAACGGCAGAGTGTCGGGCTACAAGATGATTGATTCCGGCAACATTAAGGACTGCCTTTACTCCGATACCGATTACACCGAATGGTATGTGGATAAGTACGGCGACCTTAGAGCCGATGCCGTTCATCACGACGGAACAAACCATTATCTATACCGTGTATTCAAAGACGGTGTTACCGATACGCAGATTGAAAATCTGCAAGATAAAATCTACAACGGAAAAGCCACAAGAGCCGACATCACACGAGTTACCAAAAGACTCGGCGATGATATTGCCGGCGTATATGGTTTTTCTATTCCAAAGCAAAGACAACCAAACGAACAAGCGAGGTGATGAAAATGGATTACAGAGTATTGACCGAAGCAGAGCGTAAATACACCTTCAGCCAAAGTCAGCAGCTCTCTATGCAGACCGGTCTTATCGGATATTTGCGAGCCGACTTTGGTTCTAACGGGAACGAGTTTTGGACGACTTGGAACGATTTCAGAAAAGACCTGAAAACCGATGAATTTAAGGCTGAATTTGATGATGTGATAAACGGATTGCGTGACGGCGATGTTTTGTCCGGCAGAAAGGCTATGTCCTCTTACTGTTATTCCACTCCCGACAGTTCCTTCAATGATGACCGCAACCACTACGGCATTCGTCTTGATACGGAAAAGTACAGCTATCTTATGAGGTTTAACCCCAACAGGGGCGAGTACAATCTGTACTGCTATTGCTATCAGAAAGAGTGGCTGAACAGCCACTTGAAAAATGCCGAGCGTGGTATCCGATTTATCGACCCGCACTATCAGGAGCAGTTTCGCATTGCGGACGGAGAGAAAATTTCAATTAAGCTCGGCGACGAAAAAACAATGGAGAGGACTTGCAGATATATTGATGACTACCATTTGGAGGTCGGTACAAATCTCTACCACATCTGCGAATTTGCCGAGCTTTGCGAGAGAAACGGTCATACCGTAGAACCAGCCGCAAAAGAAAACACGAAGCCTGCAAAGGACAAAGAAAAATCACGATAAGGAGGTGCAGACGAGGTGGCAAGGAAATTTGACCTGATTTCAGAGCTGTATGAAAGAACCTGTTTTGCGGTTACAGACAATCCGGTAAACTGGCAATCGTTTCTGAAAACAGCAGGCAGAAATTTCAGGCTCCGATTTGATGAACAGCTTCTTATTTATGCCCAAAGACCCGACGCAACAGCCGTGCTTGAAATCGAACGATGGAACGGTACTTTCGGTCGTTGGGTAAACCGAGGAGCAAAGGGTATTGCCGTATTTGAGGACGCAGACAGAAGCCGTCAAAGGCTGATTCATTACTTTGATATATCGGACACCCACGAAAGCAGATATTCCCGCCCTGTTCCGATTTGGGAGATGAGACCCGAATTTGAAGCAGAGGTTATTGAAACGCTTGAAAACACTTTCGGTGCGGTAAACGATACAACGAGTATTGAAAATGTCGTCAAAGAGAGCATTGCCAATGCCGTCGAGGACAACATCGCAGACTATATCTCCGACTTTATGAGTTTGGGTGCAGGAAGCGATATTGAGTATTTGTCTGCCGACGAAGCAAATGCCTTGTATTTGGAGCTTGTCAGAAACAGCGTATCATATATGGTTATGGCACGATTGGGACTGGACGCAGACAAGGTTTATTCTCCCGATGACTTTGTCGGGATTTCAAACTTCAATTCACAGGAAGTTCTCAATGCGGTGGGTATTGCTACAAGCGACATTGCTGAAATGGCGTTGCTTCCTGTCAGCAGAACAATCAGCACGCTCAGTAAGGAAAATCGCATAATTGATGAACAGGGGCAATCCGAATACAATAAAGACATCAAAGACGAAAGGAGTCAAAGCGATGAGCGAAATCACATACACGATGGTGGGAGATTACAATCTTCCGAACCTGAAGCTGCCGGAGCAGACGGAAGTGACTCTCGGCAGATGGTCGCAGATGAGGAGAACTTATCTGAAGGAACATCACAAAATCCTGTACTACAATCTTCTGACGAAAGGGATTCTGAACAGTCACTTGGCGGAGGTTCAGCAGAGAGCCAGCGAACTGGAGGAAACTCTCGTAAAGCAGATGGCAGAGAAAGCGGGACTGACGGAGCAGATGAAAGCGGAAGATATGATGAAATGGGTTCGCCTGATGAACAACATCAGGAACTCGGCACAGGAAATCGTGAAGAATCAGGTAATATTCGCTTAGAGTATTACGACAGAAACCACGAGGACAAGAGCCTGCCGTTTTTCGGTGGCGATGATACTATCCGAGAAATACTCGGCACTACCCCGCATTTGTCCGCTTCAAAGGAAGAAATCAAAGACTTCTATGAGAGAAATACGGATAATGCGACCCGTACCGAATATATCAAGGGTATTTTCAACAATGATTACACCCAGCTACCTTTAAGCGACGGCAGGCTTGTCGGCTACAAAACATTTCAGAATGTCCTCCACTTGTGGGAGGGCGAATACGAAAACAGAACCGCTCAGAGTTTCTACGACTGGGGCGTTATCGCACAGCATTTTGAAGCAATGAGACTTTTGGGAGAATTGACCGATACAATGAAGCCGCTTCCGTCTATGGACGGTCAGTTGACTCTCATAATGGGCAATCAGGCAGAGGAACAAAAAACCTCTGCCTTTACTTTTTCTCAGGAAATCATAGACGCAGTTCTCACCCGTGGAAGCGGAGTTTCCGAGGGCAAAATGCGTATCTATGAGCAGTTTGAAAAGAGCCTTTCTGCTAAAGAGAACGCCGACTTCTTGAAAAACGAATACGGTTGGGGCGGCTCTTATCCGGTCATCATCGGTGCAGGCATTGACGAACAGCACGACGGAAAAGGTATCACAATTTCAAAAGGTATCGGAAGCGACAAGCCGCACATTACACTTTCTTGGTCTCAGGTGGAAAAGCGTATCGGAGACCTTATCCGAATGGACAGATACTTAAATCCAAAGGAAAAAGAAAAGTACCCGGAATGGCTTGAAAAGCAGGAAGAACGGCGAGCCAAGCTTGCAGAGCAGAGAAAAAACCGAGAGATACTCTCTACCGCACCGCCTGAGCCTGAAAACAAAGTGGACGAAACGGAAGCACAGTATGAATATCATCTCGGCGACAGCGTGTATATCGGGGCTTCTCAGTATGAGATTTTATCCTTTGACGAAAACCGTGTAATGCTCTATGACTTTGATATGCCCCTTTTCAACAAGGAGCTTCCAAGGGAAGAATTTGACCGAAAAGTGCGTGAAAATCCAATGAACGACCACTTGAAGGTCAGTGTATTACCGGC
>OLRE01003107.1_pt1 | contig 12255 bp, 8 predicted proteins | sample 1672461 | NCBI WGS metagenome assembly OLRE01 (sample SAMEA3136688, study PRJEB25190) | human gut metagenome | biome: human gut; feature: human-associated habitat; material: faeces | place: Austria | collected 2013
CCCCCCCCCCCTGCTTTTTGCCTGTATCATCGCCGCATTGAAAAAGGACGCCGCCCCAGCCGGGGCGGCGTCCTTTTTTCGTCAAAGTGCCAAAAAACTCAGACGGCAAGCTGTGACTTCTGCCAAAAAATATGTCGATTTGTGAAATTCTATTGCCAAAAATATATGGGGGGGGGGTATAATCTATTTAGAGTTCCCGCAGGGTGCGGGAGCCAAATAACGATACAGGAGGAAGCAATATGATGTGGGCCAAAAAAATTGCCGCCGGTGTTCTGGCTGCAGCACTGTCTCTGACGCTGTTGACTGGATGCAGCGGAGGGGGACGCAGCGGGAGCGTGATCAGTGAGGGGGAGACCATCTCCTTCGATACCAGTGCAAGCTATCGGCTTGTTCAGTATACCGGAAACATCTATCTGGCTCGTGAGCTGGAATGCACCAACGAAAAGGATGGCACAAAAATCTATGCCGGGCAGGCAAATAAGGCCCGCTGCTTTGCAGGCACCCACGAGGCGATCACTATGGATGTAAGAGCTGTATCCGACAATCCGAATATGGGAACAGACGCAGACGGCAACGTGATCCAGCCGGGCCTTTACACGGTGAATTATAAAAATAAGACCTACAAAGAGGGCGGCACCTTCGGCAGCGTGGAAAAAGTGCTGGCCGCTACGATCTTCTGCAACCGTGAGAAGGAGGATGGGACCCTGAAGGAGGTGCGTGCGGCCACCGGCACCAAAAACAAGCAGGAGTATTATGTCGAGCTGCTGAAGTTTGATTTTGGCACGGCGGCGGTGTTCTACACCAAGGATCACTGGCTAGCGCACAAGCCCGAGGAGACCGACCCTGAGGCGCTCAAGTATATCGAGGTATACCTCCCCGGTGAAACGACTGCAAGAGCCTCCTTTGAAGTCAAAGCGGTGCCCTTCTATGGTTCTTATGAAGAAACTCCGCACAGCGGCGTGACAGAGCTTCATAAGGTCACAGAGTGAGCTTTTTATAAAGAATAGAACCATCCATTTCCGCTTCCGCCCCGGGCGTTCCGCATCGCCCGGGGCGGATTTGGTTTGTCCTCACACAAAAAGGCCCGCTGCGCTTGCAGCGGGTCTTCCGGCGTTTCTTTATAGGGTATTATCCGAGCCGTTCTCGCTCTGCTCCGATGCATAGAGCACCATCAGGTGGTTTGCGGATGCTTCGAGCTGGCTCTTGGCCTGACGGAGGTTCGCTTCTTCCGTCTCGTTCATCTTCTCGGGCTTATCCTTCCGCAGGCAGCGGCGGAGGTTGGCCACATCGGCTTTGATGCGGTTCTTCTCCTCCTTGTCCAGCTCCTTCTTGCACTTGGAGAGGGCCTCGTCCACCTTATAAGCCAGCACCTCGGCCTGATTGTGAAGGTCAAGCCGCTCTTTGCGGCGGCTGTCCTCGGCCTCGTAGGCGGCGGCGTCGGCCATGGCGCGCTGGATCTCATTCTCCGAGAGGTTCGTGCTGCCGGTGATGGTGATGTTCTGCTCCCGGCCGGTGCCGAGGTCTTTGGCCGAGACTTTCACGACGCCGTTGACGTCAATATCAAAGGTGACTTCGATTTGGGGCTTGGACGAGAAGCTGGCCCGGATGCCGTTCAGCTTGAACTTGCCGAGGCTCTTATTGTCGCGGGCGAAATGCCGCTCCCCCTGCAGGACGTTGATCTCCACACTGGTCTGCATGGGGCGGGCTGTGGTGAATATCTGGCTCTTGCGGGTGGGTATCATGCTGTTGCGGGTGATGAGGGGGGTCGCCACGCCGCCCAGTGTCTCGATGGAGAGGGTCAGCGGGGTGACGTCCATCAGCACAAGGCCCTGCGCCGCCGCACCGGAAGCGCCAGCCAGCTTGCCGCCGCCCTGTAACAGACCACCCTGCACAGCGGCACCCATCGCCACGCATTCGTCGGGGTTGAGGCTGTGGCTCGGCTCACAGCCCAGCAGCTCCTTCACCTGACGCTCGACGGCAGGCATCCGGGTGCTGCCGCCCACGAGAAGGACTTTGCCCAGCTGCGAGGCCGAGATGCCGGCATCCCGCAGTGCGTTCTGCACCGGGGCCACCGTCCGTGCCAGCAGGTCGCCGGTCATCATCTCGAACTGGGGGCGGGAGATGGTCAGATCGAGGTGGTGGGGGCCGTCCTTGCCCACAGCGATGAAGGGCAGATTGAGCTGGGCCGAGAGGGCGCTGGACAGCTCTTTCTTGGCCTTTTCGGCCTCTTCTTTCAAGCGTCCCATGGCGGCGGGGTCGCGGGAGAGGTCGATGCGGTCCGATTTCTTGAACTCTGCCACGGCGTATTCCACGATGCGCTGGTCGAAGTCGTCGCCGCCGAGGCGGGTATCGCCGCCGGTGGCCAGCACCGTAAAGGTGCCGTCTTCGATCTCGATGATGGAGACGTCGAAGGTGCCGCCGCCGAGGTCGTAGACCAGGATCTTCTGGGGCGCTTCGTTGTCAAGGCCGTAGGCCACAGCGGCGGCGGTAGGCTCATTGATGATGCGCAGGACGTTCAGGCCTGCGATGCGGCCCGCATCCTGGGTGGCCTTGCGCTGGCTGTCGTCAAAGTAAGCGGGGACGGTTATGACGGCCTCCGTCACCGGCTCACCCAAGTAGCTCTCGGCGTCGCGGCGTATCTTGGTCAGTATCATGGCGCTGATCTCCTGCGGAGTCAGGTCTTTGCCGTCGATGTGGACGCGGTAGTCGCTGCCCATATGCCGCTTGATGCTGGACACCGTCCGGCCGGAGTTGGTGGCAAGCTGGCGCTTTGCCGCGCCGCCCACCAGACGCTCGCCGTCTTTGGTGAACGCCACCACGCTGGGGGTGGTGCGCTCTCCCTCTGCGTTGGTGATGACGACGGGCTTGCCGCCCTCCACCACTGCCACGCAGCTGTTCGTGGTGCCAAGGTCAATACCGATCACTTTGCTCATTCTGGTCGTCCTCTCTGTTTTTGCGACGCGCATATTTTTCCTTCAATATCATATCGGTTCCGTATGACGATTTCTTAGAGCATTTGTAAAGATTTTGTGTTTCCGCTCATTCTCTCTCGAGCAGCTGGCGGATGGCGGCCTCCGTCTCGTCCAGCCAGCTCTGGGCCGTCTCGTCCCCTTCTTCTTTGCGGACGAGGAAGCCCTGCTTCGCCTCAGCCAGCTGAGCCAGCGCCTTTTTGCGGGAGATATACTGGGTCTCATACTGGGCCACCCGCAGGCAGACCTGCGGCATATAGGCGATGTCGGGGGTGGAGGCGCAGAGCTTCTGGGCCTTGCGGTAGGCCCGCAGGGCCGCACCGGCCCCTTTTCCCTGCACCATGGCATCGTCGCCCAGCGCCACCCATGCGGCCACATCGCCGGCGTCGGCAGCTTTTTTCCAGAACTTGCGGGCCTGTGCAGGGCTCTTGCGGCAGCCCCGGCCCTCGTAGAGCATCTCGCCCATCATGGCAAGGCCCTCGGCGCAGCCCTCTTCGGCAGAGAGCTGATAATAGTGCATCGCGTCGTCCCAGCGTTCCTCGGCCATGGCACGGTTGCCGGCCCGCAGCTCCGCTTCGCCCGGCTCATCGGTGTCGTGGCTGGCATGGAGCAGACCGTTCAAAAGTGAGCAGTCCAGCGTGGCAGAGCTGGTCCATGGGTCGATGACCACGCCGTCGATGCTGTCCGAGTCCAGCGCCATCTGCATGGCGGAAGCCAGAAGCCGTTCCGCCATGGGGCGGCTGGCCGTGCCTTTATCGGCCTCCGCCATCTTCACTGAGGTGAACACCGGCAGGTAACACCGGCCCTTCTGGGTACGCAGGGTCCAGGGCTGCAGGTCTTTCGCTTTCTCCGCCGGGACAGGATGCTCCGCCCACGGGGCGGCCCCGTCCGGCTGGTCGGACGCAGCTTCCAGCGGCACCAGGACCCTGGTGTCCAGCTCGAGGGCATAGTTGATGGCGTTCATCAGCGCCCAGAAGCTCTCCTCGTTCTGGCCCTTATAGAGCGCTGCCACAGCCCGCTCTATCGCCGGACAGCCCGTACCCAGCGGCCCGTATTCCGGCAGCTTTTTGCGGTCTGCCGCGCCCACCGGGCGCAGCCGCAGCCGTGCCGCACCATCTTTTGCCATTGCATCCACCATTCTTTCCGTTGAGATTCCTTTCCAGTATAGCAGGATTTTCCGGTTTTCTCAATCTCCGCAGCTGAAATCTGCATCCAGAGCCGGTTTTCTTTGGCAAAAAACATAGCATTCCTGTTGGGAGTGCGTTATAATAAGGAGCGTCTCGACTAAATGTATGAAAGAAAGGGAGTATCGAGCCTTGAACAAAATGCTTCGCTATCTTAGCGATTACAAGCGCGAGAGCGTGCTTGCACCGCTTTTCAAGATGCTGGAAGCTACGTTTGACCTGTTCGTGCCGCTTGTGATGGCCGACATCGTCAACGTGGGTATCGCGGCCCACGATTTCCACTACATCCTCGTGCGGTGCGGCATCCTGCTGCTTCTGGCCATCGTCGGCCTCACGTGCAGCCTGACGGCCCAATACTTCTCGGCCAAAGCCGCCGTGGGTTATTCCACTGGCCTGCGTCATGCGCTGTTTGAGCACATCCAGACGCTGAGCTTTTCCGAGATGGACACCATGGGTACCAGCACCCTCATCACCCGGATGACCAGCGACGTCAATCAGGTACAGAGCGGATTGAACCTCTTCCTCCGTCTGTTCCTGCGCAGTCCCTTCGTGGTGATTGGCGCCATGATCATGGCCTTTACGGTCAACTTCCGCGCCGCCCTCATCTTCGTGGTGGCTATCCCGCTGCTGAGCGTCGTGGTCTTCGGCGTCATGGTCATCACCCGTCCGCTCTATAAGTCGGTGCAGACCCGCCTCGACCGGGTTCTGGGCCTCACCCGCGAAAACCTGACCGGCGTGCGCGTCGTCCGCGCCTTCGACAAGGAAAAGAGCGAGGTGGACCGCTTCGAGGACGCCAATGAGCTGCTGACCAAAATGCAGCTCCACGTAGGCCACATCTCCGCCCTGATGAACCCGCTGACCTACGTTATCATCAACCTTGCCATCGTGGCGCTGCTGTATGTAGGCAGCATCGAGATAAGCATCGGCGGCATGGCCTCCGGCGACGTCATCGCGCTGGTCAACTATATGAACCAGATCCTGGTCGAGCTGGTCAAGCTGGCCAACCTCATCGTTCAGGTGAGCAAGGCTCTGGCCTGTGCAGGCCGTGTGCAGGCGGTTCTGGACACCAGGCCCGGCATGGAGTTCCCGGCTGAGCTCACCGGCAATGTTCCGGCGGAAAAGTCCGACGACGCCGTCCGTTTCGACCATGTGAGCCTGACCTATAAGGGCGCAGGCGCACCCAGCCTCTCTGACATCAATTTCACCGCCAAGCGCGGCCAGACCATCGGCGTCATCGGCGGCACCGGCAGCGGCAAATCCAGCCTCATCAGCCTCATTCCCCGCTTCTACGACGCCACCGAGGGTAGTGTGGAGATCATGGGCCGACCGGTCCGGCAGTACCCCCGCGCCGACCTGCGCGGCAAGGTGGCTGTGGTCATGCAGAAGGCCCAGCTCTTCGGCGGCACCATCCGCTCCAACCTGCTCTGGGGCAGCCAGAATGCCTCCGACGCCGACCTCTGGGCTGCGCTGGAAACGGCACAGGCTGCGGAGTTCGTGAAAGCCAAGCCCCTCGGCCTCGACGAGCCGGTGGAGCAGGGCGGACGCAACCTCTCCGGCGGTCAGAAACAGCGTCTGACCATCGCCCGCGCCCTCGTAGGCAAGCCGGACATCCTCATCCTCGACGACAGCGCCAGCGCACTGGACTACGCCACCGACGCGGCCCTGCGCAAAGCTCTGGCCGCTCTGCCGGGCGATCTGACCGTCTTCATCGTCAGCCAGCGTGCCGCCAGCCTGCAGCACGCCGACCAGATCATCGTGCTGGACGATGGCCGCATGGTGGGCCTTGGCCGTCACGCCGAGCTGCTGGAAAGCTGCCCGGTCTACAAGGAAATTTACGAGAGCCAGTTCAAGAAAGGGGATGCGCAGAAATGAGTGCAAAAGCAAAAAGCAAGCTGACCCCTGAACAGCAGAAGGCCACCATGACCCGGGTGCTGCAGAAAATCAAGCCCTACGGCTTCTTCGTGGTGTGCAGCCTCATCGTGGCCGCTGTGAGCGTGGCGGCCCAGCTGTATATCCCCATCCTCTGCGGCAGCGCCATCGACATGATGCTGGGCAAAGGTGCCGTGGACTTCGCGGGCGTGCTGCGCATCATCTACGAGATCATCGTGGTGGCTGTTGTCGCCGCCTTTGCGCAGTGGCTGCTGAGCGTCTGCAACAACCGCATCACCTTCGCAGTCAGCCGTGACCTGCGCAACGCCGCCATGCGGAAGATCCAGACCCTTCCCCTCTCTTACCTCGACAGCCATCCTTCCGGCGACATCGTGAGCCGGATGGTGGCCGACGTGGATACCTTCGCAGACGGCCTGCTGATGGGCTTCACCCAGCTGTTCTCGGGTGTGCTGACCATCCTCGGCACCCTGCTCTTCATGTTGCAGCAGAATGTCCCTATCACGCTGGTGGTGGTCTGCATCACCCCGCTGAGCCTTGTGGTGGCCAGCTTTCTCGCAAAGCGCAGCTACAAGTATTTCCAGAGCCAGAGCACCGTGCGCGGCGAGCAGACTGCCCTTGTCAACGAGATGATAGAGGGTCAGAAGGTCGTGCAGGCCTTCGGCCACGAGGCCCAGAGCCTCGAGGCTTTTGACGAGGTGAATGGCCGACTGCAGAACGTGAGCCTGAAGGCCATCTTCTTCTCCAGCATGACCAACCCCGCCACCCGCTTCGTCAACAACATCGTCTACGCAGGCGTCGGCCTCGTGGGCGCGATCTATGCCGTAGCCGGAGGCATCACCATCGGTCAGCTGAGCATCTTCCTGAACTACGCCAACCAGTACACCAAGCCCTTCAACGAAATTTCCGGCGTCGTGACCGAGCTGCAGAACGCTCTGGCCTGCGCAGCCCGCGTGTTCGAGCTGCTGGACGCTGAAGACCAGACCCCCGAAGCGGAGAACGCCGCAAAGCTCGTGCCGGACGGCCACGTCCAGATCGAGGACGTCTCTTTCCGCTATCTGCCCGACCGCCCGCTCATCGAGGGCCTGTCTCTGGACGTCAAGCCCGGCCAGCGCATCGCCATCGTCGGCCCCACCGGCTGCGGCAAGACCACCCTCATCAATCTGCTCATGCGGTTCTATGATGTCAACGGCGGCTCCATCAAAGTCTCCGGCACCGACATCCGGGACGTGACCCGCGCCTCCCTGCGCGGCAGCTACGGCATGGTGTTACAAGATACCTGGCTCCGGGCCGGCACCGTGCGGGAGAACATCGCCTACGGCAAGCCGGACGCCCCCCTCGACGAGGTGGTGGCTGCGGCCAAGGCAGCCCACGCCGACAGCTTCATCCGCCGCCTGCCCGAGGGCTACGACACCGTCATCGCCGAGGACGGCGGCAACATCAGCCAGGGCCAGAAGCAGCTGCTCTGCATCGCCCGCGTGATGCTCTGTCTGCCCCCGATGCTGATTTTGGACGAGGCCACCTCCTCCATCGACACCCGCACCGAGGTGCGTATCCAGGCAGCCTTTGCCCGGATGATGCAGGGCCGCACCAGCTTCATCGTGGCACACCGCCTTTCCACCATCCGGGAGGCCGACGTCATCCTCGTGATGAAGGACGGCCGCATCGTGGAGCAGGGCGACCACGATACCCTGCTGGCGCAGGGCGGCTTCTACGCCAAGCTCTACAACAGCCAATTCGAGGGCGTGGAGACTTAACGCTTCAACTTATAGCAATTCAGCTTTTCAATGCAGCAGCGGTGGATCGCATATCGCAAAGATTCCGTCTGAATGCTGCACTCATTTCTTGACTTGCGATAAAATTTGCGATAAACGATTTTTGGAAGGAATATAATCGTGTCAAAAGATGAATATTTGATTACAGATCCACCCCTTAAAGCGCTGACTGTTTTTGCGATGCCGATGATCCTTGGCAGCTTTTTTCAACAAGTATACAATATGGCCGATTCCATAATCGTTGGTCAATTTGTTGGCTCCTCGGCACTTGCGGCTGTTGGTGCTTGTGCTGCACTGACCAATGTTTTTATTTGTGTGGCGCTTGGGGCTGGTGTGGGCGCAGGTGTGCTTGTAAGCCGCTGTTTTGGTGCAAAAAATTATGGTAGAATGAAAACCATTGTGTCAACGTCCCTGATCAGCTTTTTGATCTTAAGCGTTGTCCTTGGTGTCTTTGGCTTTTGCTTTTCCCATTTCATGATGAGCGGATTACAGACCCCTGCCGATATATTGGAAGAAGCAGTATTGTATCTGCGTGTCTACTTTGTGGGTTTCCCGTTTCTATTCATGTACAACATTCTTTCCACCATGTTCACTTCCATCGGTGAATCCAAAATTCCGTTGGGACTGCTGATATTCTCCTCTATCCTGAATATTTTTATGGATCTCTGGATGGTGGCTGGTCTTGGTCTGGGGGTGTTTGGTGCAGCCCTTGCGACCTTGATCGCACAAGGAATTTCTGCCGTGTTTTCGTTTTTGATCTTTCTGTCTCGGATGCGGCAATACAAGAGCTCCTTTAGCAGGTTCGACCGGCAGGAGCTGTATTCCATGCTTCGCATTGCGGTACCATCGGTTTTGCAGCAGTCCACAGTGTCTATCGGTATGATGATCGTGCAGGCAGTGGTAAATCCCTTCGGCACACAGGCACTTGCCGGGTATGCGGCAACGATGCGGGTAGAAAATGTTTTTTCGCTGATCTTCGTATCCATCGGCAATGCAGTTTCGCCGTTTGTATCCCAGAATCTTGGCGCAAAGAAAATTGAGCGTATCAAAAAAGGTTATCATGCTGCACTGGTATTGGATCTATGCTTTGCAGTTCTTGCTTTCGTGGTCATTGAAACACTGCACACACAGATCTCCTCGTTGTTCTTGGGAAAAGACGGAACCGCGTTGGCCTATCAGGTGTCCGGTGATTATATGAGATGGCTTGGTTACTTTTTCATCTTCATGGGCATCAAGATGGCAACTGATGGCGTTCTTCGCGGACTTGGAATCATGCGGCCGTTTCTTATTGCAAATATGGTAAACCTTGCGATCCGCTTGTCTGTTGCTTTGATTTGTGCACCGCGTTTTGGCATTGCTTTTGTTTGGCTTGCAGTCCCGGCAGGTTGGCTTGCAAACTTCCTTATTTCCTATGCGGCGCTCAGAAGATCGTGGCCAGAGGATAAAGCAGCGGTATCTCAATGATTTCATGCAGTGGAGAGGTGCTTTGTTCTGACGGGTTTCACTGTATTCTGTTTCTTCCTGTATACTGTTTCTGTTGTAGTTGGTTCATTGCAGTTTCAGCTTACAACAAAAAATGAGATAGGCAGCCCCTTTCGGGGAAGTCTATCTCATTTTTTTCGTTGGGGCTATTTTGCAACAGCCCCATTTTTGTTTGCTCTGTTTTATTTTTTGCGGGTCGGCAATAGTTTCTTTTTTTACCTGTTTTCGGCTTTCAGCACCGTTGCCTCAGCAGGCGGCGGTGTGAGGGTGGAGTGGGCCAGAATAAAGGCAGCGGCGCGGCTGGATGCGATGCGCTGGGCGGCGCGGCGGCGGTCGTTGGAAGCGAAGGTGTGCTCCCCGTCCCGCTTTGCGTCCCATTGGGCAAGCTCGTCGGCCACCTCGGCTTCCGTCGGCCAGAGCTCTTCTTTCTGCGCCACCAGCAGCAGCCCCATCCGGCTGCGCAGTTTGCGCTCGGCCTCGGCGTGGAGCCAGGCTCGGAATTCTTCCACCGTCTGGCCCTGCACCTTTAAGTACTGGTCGAAGTTGACGCCGTTGGCCTGCATCCGCAGATTGAACTGGCGCTGCTCGGCAAAGTAGTTGCCGGCCACCAGCTGCTTGGGCAGCGGGCCGGTGACGTGTGTACCCAGCTGGGCGATGAGGGCCTGTTCGGCCACGGCGCGGGCCTGCTGGCAGCGCTGGGCATAGATGTCCTGCGTCACCTTGGCGCGGAGGGCGCGCTTGCCCTCGGCGTCGGCGGCGCGGTCTTCGTCACCGTGGCGGCGGTTTATTTCAAGCTCGATGGTCAGCTCCCGGATGGGCCGGGGCTGGATGGGCTGGGTAAAGCCGGTGTACTCTCCCAGTTCCAGCGGCGGCAGGCAGAAGAACTGCGCCCCCGCCCGGAAGCCCTCGGCCCGGTTGAGCGCCAGAAGTTCAAAATCCGGGTCGGTGACGGGCTGCAAATCGTTTTCTTTCATCAGCTGGGCGAACAGGGGCGAGAAACCCTCCAGAATCGCCCGATTGACCGCCGCCGTCAGCAGGTCATCCTCGTCCTGCGGGGCGTCCGGGGCCGCCTTTTCGGCCTGCACCGCCGCTTCCAGCTCTTCTGCTGCGGCGGAAAAGACCACCCGGCAGTCACCGGGTTCTGCCATTCCAAAATGCTCGAGTTTCATTTTCTTCTCCCCCTCTCAGCGGACGATGCCGGCCATCAGCACCAGCAGCACGATGCCCAGCACGACATACAGCACCTCTGCACCCAGGACGGACTTGTCGCCCTCGACGTACATCTCGGCGGGGTCGTCGGGGTTATAATAAAGGGTGACGACAGCTCCCTGTGCAAGCTCTCTGCCCTTGGCAGACTTGGGGTAATGGAGGCGGTGGGTGCCGCCAGCAGTGGTGAACTCCAACAGGTAGGCTTTGCCGTCCCGGCTCTGGACGGTGCCTGCCACAGCGGCCTCGACCTTTTCGCCCCTGGTCATGAGCTTGCGGCGTCTCGACCAGCTCCGCCATGCCATGTAGAACATGATGCCTGCACCGATGAGAAAGATAATGATGTTGAACATTCGCAGTTTCCCTCTTCCGTAAATAGTCCCGCCGGGCCGCTGCCCCGCAGGGGTAATATTTATTGTATCATACTCCGCCGAATTTTTCGCCCCATTCGGCCTATACGGAATGCAACAATTTTCGCAAAAAAATTTGTCGTACTATTTTTGCAGAAAACGCTTGACTTTCTTTTCACCTGTGGTATAATAATCATCGTTCCGAGCCGAACGGCAGCGAACAAAACAGAATATGCGGATATGGCGGAATTGGCAGACGCGTTAGATTCAGGTTCTAATCGGGGCAACTCGGTGGAGGTTCAAGTCCTCTTATCCGCACTCTTGAACGACAGCTTTCAAAAAGGCTGTCGTTTTTCTTTTACCCGTAGTCCTTTTGGAAACTTTCTATCAGCGGATAAGAGGACTTGAACAGCAGCTTTTACAGAGAAAGGCCCCCCATGCAGATAAACGACCTCTTCGGCGCAGCAGCCGCCTTTGAAACCGTACGGATGCCGGACGGCACGGAAGCGGCCATTCCAACAGAACACGCCGCAGTTATCTATGTAAATGAACAGCCGGCCTTCCGGGTGGTATGTACACCCCAGCTTCTGCCGCAGCTGGCGCTGGGGCGGCTGCTGACCGAAGGATGGATCGCCTCCGCAGAGGAAGTGGAACAAATTGCCGTCTGCGCGGAAGGCTTGAAAGTCAATATCTACCTGAACCACCCGCTGACGGCCCGCCGCGCGGCGGCACAGGAAGTTTCCAGCTGCTGCACCGACAATGTCGCGCTGGGCAGTCCGGTGGAAGTGCAGCCGCTGCGCGCGGTGCCGCATCTGGACGTGCAGCCGGAGTGGGTGGACGCCCTCGCCGCCGCCATGAGCGCGGGCCTGCCGCTTTATCAGGCCACCCATGCAGTCCACAGCTGCTTTGTGCTGCACGAGGGCCGCATCCTCTGCGCCTGCGAGGACATCGGGCGCCACAATGCGCTGGACAAGGCCGTGGGCAGCGTGCTTCTGGCCGGTGTCCCCCTCAGCGAATGCGTGCTCTACACCAGCGGCCGCGTACCGATGGATATGGTGCGCAAAGCCATCCGGGCCGGCGTTCCGGCACTGGTCAGCAAGACCATGCCCACCGTCCAGTCGCTGGAGCTGGCCGCAGAATACGGCCTGCAATTCGTGTGCGGCCGGAAATGTCCATCAACTTTAAAAGAACGTGCAAAATAAAAGTTACAAAGCAAAGGAAGCTTACGGTTCGCGTTGACTTACTTCCGGCCTGATGATAATATATTAACGAAGAGACCGCTCCGCTTGTTGCAGCAGGCAGAGCGGTCATTTTCGTGTTTGGGAGTTTTCCCGGACGACCAAAAATCAGGCAGGTGATAACATGAAGCAGGCAACCAACCCGTTTGCGCCCGTTCCGCTGT
>OLRE01003110.1_pt1 | contig 12245 bp, 6 predicted proteins | sample 1672461 | NCBI WGS metagenome assembly OLRE01 (sample SAMEA3136688, study PRJEB25190) | human gut metagenome | biome: human gut; feature: human-associated habitat; material: faeces | place: Austria | collected 2013
CAACACAAAAATTTTATATTTTTTTAATTGTCTACTTGACGGGATGCACACCATCCCTTTAATAATCCTGTGACTACTTGTTTTGTACCAGTCCAAGCATTCGCATTCCAAGTCTTTGTCTGTCCATTCTCATTGATATTGCTGACATTACATGTATAGTTTCTATATTCACTATAATTTTCTTGTGAAATTGTATGGTTATCATTGTCATTTCCAGACTCTCCCATTGTCAAGCGGGCACTATCTGAACCAATTCCATGATAAGAAGGATTCGACGGCATATTGATAGAATAATATGTACTTCCGTTTGGATTCCAGTAAGTCCCATCACCTCGTCCAGCCATAATCGTATAATCATAGAACTTCGTCTGGCCTTTTACTGTTGTCTTTTTCGGAGTATAATATACCTCTACTGTAGAATCTTTTGACAATGTGATTTTAGAATATTCGGATTCATTCACATAATTCTGTCTGTTTTTTGTTCCATCAGTATTTGTATTCTCTACAATTACCTTCTTTACATTCCAATTGCTTGCTTTAGCATAATCGTTGATTCTTCCTCCAACTGGAATCTCTAATACATCATCGGAGTAAATCTTTTTCTTTTCTCCGTTCGCATCAGCGGTTGAATCATCATTATAATGCTTAATTGTTGCCGTAACCTTTGTACTTCCCTGCTGAACAATAACGTAGGTTGAAAAATGATTTGTCTCAAATACAACATCACCTTTCTTATCTACATCCCCGTTCATGTTCTCTACTTTATTATTATCATCAACATGGAATACTGCTGCGTTCTGGCCTGCCGAGATTCCTGGTACATCTACAGAAACCTGTACAGATGCGCCCGGCTGGATCTCCTCACCATACAGTTCAAAATGAATATCATATGCATGAACCTTTTTCACAGTTCTCTTTTCCTTTAATGCAGCCTCCTCGACCTTTTTCTCTGTCTTCTCACTTAATTCTACCGGTTCAACAACTAATTCTGCATCTTCCGGCAAATCATTCTTATCAGCAGCCGTTACTGTTACATTCACCTCATCGCTCTTATACTCTTTCACGATTGGTTCTGGCTTGGCAGAAGAGGTCGTTGCTTCTGTTGTTGTCTCTTCTGGCGCAGTCTCCGTCGTTGCTTTTGTCTCCTTCTTTGTTGTCTCTTCTGCTTTTTCTTTCTTACTTTCGTCCGCTCCAGTTTTTTTCTCTGCTTCTGTTGTCTCTGTCTTTTTCTCTGTCGTCTTCTCCTCCGAAGATTCTGACTGTTCCGAAGCATCCAGACTTTCCGTTTGTATATCTTCTTCTGAATCAGCGTCCTCACTCTGTACTTTTACATCGGAATTATCCGGATTACCATCTGCCGCAGCCGTCGTTGCTTCCTCTTTCCCCATAGAAGCAAATCCAACTATATGCGGTGTTGTGAATAACATTACTGCAACGATAAAGATTGCTACGAGCTGTTTCCACCTTCTTTTGTTTCCCTTCACATTCTTCATAGTATTCCCCGCTTTCTTAAAAATAATCACTATGTAAATTCTGTTTATTTATTAAATTTTATTTTTTGTTAAACTTTATCGCTTATAAGTCATATTCGTCTGACATCTTTTATTCTATAATTTTATCATAAAATCTTCTTTTCGCCAATAAAAATTCTCCTTATTTATATGTTTTTTACCGCAACTTTACGCTTGATATTGCACAAGTTTACTTTTTATAAATTGTATTCTTTGTATATATAGAACATCGTTCTGCTTTATTTTTAAATTCCCACTATTATTAAGATACGTTTTTTTCTCTTTTGTGACTATCTTTTATATAAAAAGACATTTTTTAGCTTTTCCTTTCACTAATGAATGATTTTTTTATCAAAAACTTAAAAAACATCGTATCACAGAGTTCATGCTGGAAAAATACCCGTTATAAACCGATATTTTACTCAAAGCACTTCCCTTTATCTCTGCAATACGATGTTTTTCATCTCATCTCTGTAAAATACTCCACAATTAAATTGCCGAGTATTTCCATTTACTCTTTTAACAAATATATTTTTCTGCTATTTTTTTTAGTTTGTCTGGATGTTTGGCATACCAGACTTCATAAGTCAAATTTTCATCGGAAATAACCTGTCCAAGTTCCACAAAAAATTCTGGAATGACGTCAGCAGCCATAACACCCCATTCTTCTCCAAAATGTTCTTCTCCCTGTGTATCTTCTCCATTTACATGGAAAGCAAATGCCGGCTGCATTTTCCCATCTACACGTTTTGATGCCCCGTGGAAACCAAGCTTTCCAATCTGGTGCGTTCCACAGGAGGAAGTACATCCGGAAATATGAATTCTTGGAAGTACTCCATCTGCAAAGTGATATGGTTCCACTGCCTCTATAATACTTGCTAGTAAGCCCTGAGAATCTCTAAGTCCAATCTGACATACGGTACTTCCAATACAAGATACCGATGTTTCAAATAAATTTTTTGCCCCATCTTCTGTAATTGCAACAACCTCTTTGGCCTGTGACGCATTCAGATTAATAATGTATAATGTTTCATCTGGTGCAATACGAACTTCTGCATTTGCGATATCTTCTATTATATTATAAATTTCTCCGAACTTCTTCACTGGCACGATTCCACCAATTGGGTGATATGCCACTGCATATAGTCCTTCTTGTTTCTGTGAAAGAATACGTTCGGATTTATCCGTACTATTATTTTCTATATTCTTTCTTGTATGTTCTACCTCTGTTTCTACTACTTTTATAAGAAGAGAATCTTTATATTCTGCCTTTACTTCTGCTAACTTTTCCTGATAAGCTTTGCGGTATCCATCTACACCTAACGTCTCCTGCATATATCTTGTTCTTGATTTCGCACGACTCTCATAATTGCCGTAAGTGGTAAATGTACGAACCATCGCCTCTACATAATAGAGAACTTCTTCCGGCTTTACATTCTCCGCCACCTTTACACCCATGCGATAATTATTGCCAAGTCCTCCTGCACTGTACACGTCAAATGTCCCGTTCTCCTTTGCCACAAATCCAAGATCACGGAAAGTCGCATGGGTCACATTTGCCGGAGAATTCGAGAATCCAACCTTTAACTTTCTCGGAAGTTTCACCGTCTTAATAATTCCCATCAGATAATCAGAAACACATTCCGCATAAGGCAGCACGTCAAAATACTCTCCCCGCTCCACTCCGGATAATGGCGAAACCATTGTATTTCTCGGGAAATCTCCACCGCCACCACGTGTGACAATGCCAACTTCCATCGCCTGCTCCATAATATCACAGACCGCATCCGCATCAAGATCGTGAAACTGCACCGTCTGGCAGGTTGTCAAATGTGCTCTTTTCACATCATACCTTTCAATAGAATCTACGAGGAACTTTAACTTCTCCTTCGTTACTCTACCGCCAGGCATACGCAGGCGAAGCATACTTGCTTCTCCACCTTTTTGTGCGTAACTTCCAAATCCGCCAGAAAAGCCTTTATAATCCTTTACACTAACCTCTTTGGCATAAAACTTTTCTGTCATTTCCCTAAAGTCTTTTAAATCTGCTTTAAATTCCTTCATCAAATCCTGATTCATATTTCCACTCACTCTCACTTTCTATTATTCTCTATAACTCATTATAATTTTCTCTCAATAATAACAATTAAAATTATATCATACTTCTCCTACCTGAAGAAGTAGTAATAAATTAAATAGTAATTTGCTAAGCTAAACAGACGAAGTCTGAGAATCAAATCATTTATATTTGTGATTTTCGTCGCGGCGTGTTGAATGTTCGCTTTTGCGCTCGCATCCAACACTTGCTCCCAGACCACAAATATAAATGATTTGATTCTCAGACTTCTGCATTCTGGCTGTTCAAGCAAATTAATGAGGAAATTTGTGGGAGAAAACAGGAGGAACAGCCCGACCAAAAAGACTAAAATTCTTAGAAATTAGCGACAAACTATTACTGATACATGAGTGAAACATCCTCACTCCCAGAAAGACGAGGGCATAATGTAACTAAAATCCTATATTTACTTCAACTGCCAAAGACAGCTTCCCAAGAGAGAAGGTACCCTATATTTGTGGCCTTAGAACGAGGATTGAATGTGAGCCTGTAAGCGAACATTCAACCCACAGTGATAGAGTCACAAATATAGGGCACCTTCTCTCTTGGGAAGCGTCTATTTTTCCTGCGGCAAAACGCAATTGTTAGCACTCATTTAAATTGAGTGCTAATTTTTTCTTGACATTCCCGCAAACTGGTATTAGTATAAGAATGGTATTGATAAAAATACAAAGGCAATATTCCAGACGGAAGTTTTTTGACTTAGTTCATAGAATATTAGCCTACATTTATATAATTAATTTTAAGGAGATGCTTATTATGGCTAAACAGGGAAGTTTATCAATTAACAGTGAAAATATTTTTCCTATTATAAAGAAGTGGCTCTATTCTGACCACGACATTTTCATCCGTGAGTTAGTAAGTAACGGATGCGATGCTGTAACAAAGCTGAAAAAGCTTTCTGTTATGGGTGAATTTGAAGAAGCTGACGATGAGAAGTATAAAGTAGAAGTTCGTATTAATCCTACTGACAAGACTCTTACCTTTATTGATAATGGTATTGGTATGACAGAGGACGAAGTAGACGAATACATTAATCAGATTGCTTTTTCTGGTGCTGCTGCTTTCATGGAACAGTATAAAGACAAAGCAAGTGATGAGCAGATTATCGGTCATTTCGGACTTGGTTTCTATTCTGCATTTATGGTTGCTGATAAGGTTACTATTGATACTCTTTCTTATAAAGAAGGCGCTACACCAGTTCACTGGGAATGTGATGGTGGTACAGAATTTGATATGGAAGATGGTGATAAAGCAAAGCGTGGTACAACAATTACTCTTTACCTCAACGATGAGAGTTATGAATTCTGTAATGAATACCGCTGCCGCGAAGTTCTTAACAAATACTGTTCTTTCATGCCAGTTGAAATTTACTTTGTAAATGAGGAAGAAGAAGCGAAAAAGGCTGAGGAAGCTGCTAAAAAGGACGCTGAAGAAAAGGTAATTGACGTAGACGTAAAGGACGCTGATGCAAAAGAAAATAACGCTGATACAGAAGATGGTGATTCCGAAGTAACTCTTGAAGATGAAGAAGAGGAAAAAGATGATGCACCTAAGCCAATCAACCAGATTCATCCATTATGGACAAAGCATCCAAACGACTGTACTGATGAAGAATATAAAGAATTTTACCGTGATGTATTCCACGATTATAAAGAGCCTTTATTCTGGATTCATCTGAACATGGATTATCCATTTAACTTAAAAGGTATCCTTTATTTCCCTAAAATCAATACAAAATATGATACAATCGAGGGAACAATTAAGTTATATAACAATCAGGTATTTATCGCAGATAATATTAAAGAAGTTATTCCTGAATACCTCTTATTATTAAAGGGATGCATTGACTGTCCAGACCTTCCACTGAACGTATCAAGAAGTGCATTACAGAATGACGGTTTTGTTAAGAAAATTTCTAACTACATCACTAAGAAAGTTGCGGAAAAGCTTTCCGGTATGTGCAAGACTGATCGTGAAAACTATGAAAAATACTGGGATGACATCAGCCCATTCATTAAGTTTGGCTGCATCCGTGACCAGAAATTTAACGATAAGATGAAAGATTACATCATCTTCAAGAACATGGAGGGCAAATATGTTACACTTCCAGATTATCTTGAAGCTGGTAAAGAAAAATACGAAAACAATGTTTTCTATATCACAGATGAAGTAGCACAGTCTCAGTATATTAACATGTTCAAAGAACAGGAAATTGATGCCATCTACCTGACACACCAGATTGATACAACATTTATCACTCACTTAGAGCAAAGAAATCCAGAAGTAAAATTCCTGCGTATCGACTCTGAACTGACTGATAACTTCAAAGAAACAATTGATGAGAACGAAGAAAAAGAACTCACTGAAAAGCTTTCCGAGAAGTTCAAAAAGGCAACTGGTGTTGAGAACTTAATCGTAAAAGTTGAAAAGCTGAAAAATGCCGATATGCCTTCTATGATCACCGTTTCTGAACAAACACGTCGTATGTCCGAAATGATGGAAATGTACGGAATGAGCAACAGCTCCACAGGACTTGGTGCAGAAGGTGAAACTCTCGTCCTTAACATGAACAATGACTTAGTTCAGTATGTTTTAAACAATGACGAAAGCGAAAATACTACTACAATCTGCCAGCAGCTCTATGACCTTGCACGTCTGGCAAACCATCCGCTGAAACCAGAAGAGATGACTGCATTTGTTGCACGCTCCAATAAAATACTCTCCATTCTGACGAAATAATTTCTGATTTGCCGCAGGCAAGGGAGACTCCCTCTGGGAATGAAATAATTCTTATTTCATTCCCAGAGGGAGTCTCCCTTGCTGCACAATCAGAAGTTAATAAAATCCATTATATTCTTTGTCGTTTTTCTTTAATTCCTGATTAATATATCCTCTTCCTAATTTCTCTGGAAGTGTTTTTTGACCAGAGAACAGATTCGTTCCTAATCCCAGGCGATTTCCATCAATCTGTACTCCCAAAGCTGCTAATGTTGTTGGAAACATATCCATTGTAGAAAAGTCTCTGTTTCCTGTCACATTTTCTTTATAAGTACAATCAGCGTTGATAATTGTATTATACACGGTTCTTTTATAATTGTCGTTTAAATTACTCCATATCGGATCGGACGTATCGACCATTGTCGTATGATCACCAGCTATAACAATTGTCGTATTTTTGTAAAAATCTTGTTTTTTTATCCATTCTACAAAGTCATATACCTGCTGGTCTGCACAGGCAATTACATTAGCATATTGTCTGTTATATTTATCTTTACAAAGCCGGCATTTATAACCTCGTGGAAAATGCGTATCCACCGTCAGCATTGTAAGATTAAATGGTTTGTCAGACGAAGAAAGCTGTTCGAGCTGTTTCTTCGCACGTTTATATAATATTTCGTCTTCATGGCCCCAAAATACTTTGTAATCCGGCGCAATGAATCCTTCTTTTTTCGCTGCATTATAATCTTCTATATGAAAATCTTTGTGGCTTGTAAAGTATGTATCTCTTCCGGCAAAGTCTCCCTCACTTCCACACAAAAACACCTGCTGGTATCCTTCTTTATTAAGAATATCTCCCATTGTTGTTAAATTAGGAAGAAAGTTTCCAAACATAGATCCCGAATTATGAAGCTTTAAATTAATTGCTGCTGTCTGTGCAACCATTCCTCCAACCGTATAAGCCGTTGCCTCTAAACAAGTTGGCCCGCCTAGCTTTCCATCCGCCTTATCTGAAAAATTTATATTTTCCTTCGCCAATTTTGTCAGATTCGGAATATAATTATCATCCATGATACCGCCATCTTCCTGATCGGCATAACTACTTTCCATTGATTCCATAAATATATAAATCAAATTTCTTTTTTGAGATGGAAAATCAAGTTTTGTCTTAGCTGGGTTTACATAATATTTTTCATAGAAATCCGTTTTCTCCTGAACACTTTTTATATACTCCCACATACCTACTTTTGTTCCCTGAATTTGTATTGTTCCAACCAGGACAATGAGCAGAATAATTTCCAGACAGATTTTAGTCCATGCAGGAACCTTTTTTACAGGTAAATCTTCAAGATTGTATAATACTCTTACCATAATAAGATAAACTATGCTAATCGTAAGCGTAACAAGGAGCGGCGGAATAATTCCTGTTTTTATAATACTGTTTATTACGCCACTGTCCGTTCCTTTTATCGGGCTGGTAAGCTGCAGCACAATAATGGAAAATGAAACATCCCCACATGTACTTTTAAGCCATGTAACCATACTACATGCCAGCAGTGTTATAAATAAGGCTATCGGAACTAATAAACCAAACGGAAATGATAATACTTTCAATATTTTGTTCTGATTCGTCCTCTTCTGAAGTTCAACCGCATGAGATAATAGCAAATAGCAAGCCGGCATAAGCAAAAACATCATAAAATAAATTATCATTGTTATCTGTTTTTTCTGCACACGCTCCCTGTAATTTGCATTTAATTCTATATGATCTAATACAAACTGCTGCCCTATCTTGCTTCCAAAACGAACTTTTATCCTTGTTATTCCAGTAGCATCTATCTCTCCAAATGCTATTTTTTCTCCTTTTTTTATATTAGCCCATACTCTTGGGTTCTGTTCATAAGTAGGCTTTTCTTTGGTCTGGTAAGAAATTTTTACATCTGTATCCTGCGCCACTGGTTCTTCAAAATATACTTTTACATTGGCAATTTTCGAGGACTGCATCTTATACTTTATAAAAGGTCTTGCTTCTTTAATAAGAAAATGATTTCCATTTATCTCATACCCACGAAATTCTGCTTTTTCCAGATTCACATTCTGCGGTTTTAATGCTTTTTCCTGCGGAATTCCAGAAATATGCCATGCAAAAAATAAACTAAGAAGCACAATGGCTATTATCCCTGCTACTTTACTGACAGATTTTTTTAAAAAATGTCTCCAACACACAGTAAGGCCAAAGAGCAAAATGCCTGCAATCAGTCTTTTTAATACTGGTGCCATCAGGTTTTCCATTCCTTTTTCTTCTCTCATAAGATAAAGGGCAGTCATGATTCCTGCACAGAGGATTATTGCAGCCAAAACAAATCCTACTACAGCTTTTATATAATTCTTTTGTTGCTTATTCATCTGTTTCAATCTTCTCCTAATAAAACTGATTATACATTTTATCGTTTCGTTTCAGTTCTTTATTAATATAATTAGCACCTAATTCTTCTCTCAACGTCTCTTCTCCTGAAAATAAATTAGTTCCTAATCCAAGTTTATTCCCATCAATTTCTACACCAAGAGCCGCCAATGTTGTTGGGAACATATCCATTGTAGAAAACTTTCTCTTTGTCGTAACTTTTTTCTTATATGCACATTGCGGATTAATTATTGCATTATATACCGTACGCTGATAGTCATTGCTTAAACTTTTCCAGAACTTACTTCCTGTATCTACCATAGAAGTATGATCTCCGGCAATAATAATTGTCGTGTCTTCATAGAAGTCCTGTTTCTTTATCCACTGTACAAAGTCGTAAACCTGACGGTCTGCACAGGCTACTGCATTCCCGTAAGTGGTATCGTATTTGTTCTCACATAAATCACAAATATATCCATTAGGGAAATGTGTGTCTACCGTCAGCATAGTAAGATTAAAAGGTTTACCTTCCTTAGATAATTTTTTCAGATTCTTTTTTGCTCTTTCATATAGAACTTTATCCTCATGACCCCAGTACACTTTATAATCTTTTGGGATATCTCCTTCTTTTATTGCGGCTTTATAATCTTCAATCTGATAGTCTTTATGTGTTTTAAAATAGGCATCTCGCCCTGCAAAATCTCCATCACTTCCACACAAAAACATCTGATTGTATCCCTGTTTGTTAAGGATATCACCAAGTGCTGTCAGGTTAGGAAGGAATGAGTCAGATACTGCCCCAGAATTCATTACTTTTAAGTTAATTGCAGATGTCTGTGCTACCAATCCACCGGCAGTATACGCTGTTGCTTCTAAACAGACAGGTCCACCCACTTTTCCATCTTTCTTATCAGTAAACTGTACATTTTCTCTTGCAAGCTTCGTCAGGTTCGGAATATAATTATCATCCATAGTTCCACCATCTTCCTTATCTGCGTAACTGCTTTCCATAGATTCCATAAATATGTAAATCAGATTTTTCTTTTCCTTAGGAAATGTCATCTTTACCTTTGCAGGATTCACATATTCTTTTTCATAAAAATCAGAACTCTCCCTCACACTTTGTATGTAATCCCACATACCTATCTCTGTTCCCTGTACCTGTACAGTATGCAGAAAAAATACAACCATAACTACTTCTATACAAATCTTACTCCATCTTGGAATTTTCTTCACTGGAAGATCTTCTAATGCATACATTCCCCGCACAATGAAAAGATAGCACAGTACAGCTGCTACGGCAAGAAGTACCGGAGGAACTACTGCAGTCTTGATGATACTGTTTATAATTCCGCTATCTGTTCCTTTTATCGGACTTGTAAGCTGTAAAAGAATAATGGAAAATGAAACATTTCCACATGTCATCTTCACCCATTCTACTAAATTCACTACAAGGAAGGTGGCAAATAGTGAAAGAATTGTTATAAATCCAAATGGAAAAGATAAAATTCGCAGGCAAATATTTTTATCCGTTTTTTCCTGCCACTTCTTTCCTGCTGCTAATATAAAATATCCTGCCGGAATCAGCATGAAAAGCACAAAATATTTCGCCATGCTGACTTTCTTTTGATGCATGCGTGCTGCATAATTTCCATTAATTTCGGTATATCCATAATCAAACTGTGTTCCAATCTTTCTTCCGATACCAATTTTAATTCTCGTAACATCTTTTACTTTCATTGAAACACAGCCTACTGTCTCTCCCTTATGAACTTTTACACGCATTTTTCTTGTTTTATTATCAAATCCATGCTGTGTCTTTGTCTCATACAGAACACGCACAATAACTTTCTGTGTAACTGGTTTTGAAAAATGTACCGTAACATTATCAAGATAATCTACATTAATTTCTTTTACAATATTTGCGTTTGCCTCTGCCACTGTAAAATGACCATCTTTAATATCATAACGATCAAATTCACTTTCCGGTGTTTCTAATCGCTGCGGCTTCAACTGGCTTTCCTGCCAGATTCCAGAATTCTGCCATGAAAAAACTCCCGCAACAAAAAGAAAAACAATAATACCTGCTATCTTTCTATTTCTTTTCTTTAGCAGATGACGTACTGCTATTGCAATTCCTAATAATACTGCTATTTCTACAGTCAGTTCTACTTTTTTTACCAATTCTTCAGCAGAAAGGCCAAGCTCTCCTTTTAAATAATTAGCCCCTGCAATTCCTATGCACGCAATAAAAAAAGCGGCCAGAAAATAGATTACTGCCGCTTTTTTCCCGCTCTGCATGTTCCCCTGATTTTCCATCTTTTCCTCCTTATGTATTTTATGTAATTTGCTATATTACATTTTTTAATCTTGTTTTTGTTTTATACTTCTCAAACGTATTTCATAAATGCTTTCTGCAAGATATGAACCACACACGCTCTCTAAAACAAACCAACCAAGAATTATAGCATGAAAAGATAGAATTGTAAATGCAGGTACTACATAAAACGATACTATTTGAAATATTTATCTACGCCATTCGCAATTCCCTTCGCAAGTTTCTTCTGGTAAGAAGAAGAATTCAACTGACGGTCCTCTGTTGGATTTGTGAGGAAACCACACTCTAAAATCATTGTAGGAATCTTTGCCCAGTTAATAGTTGTATAATAATCTGAGCGGATTGTTCCGTGACTTTTCTTATTCACAGCTTTTGCTACGGAACTTAACAGGCAGCTTCCAAGACGGCGTGAACTGTTAAATATCTTCTTTCCAACATAACGTGAACTTCCGGGAACACAAACCAAAGGACCTCTCGCACTTGCTCCTGATGCATTACAGTGAATACATATATGGATATCCGCACCACTCTTATTCGCTTTCTTCGTTCTCTGCTGGTTAGAAAGTGGACAATTATTGGTTGTTCGGAGCATTATTACTTTATATCCTCTCTTCTTCAGCTCTTTTTTTGTCGCTTTTGCAATTGCAAGATTAGTCTTATATTCTGGGGTATGCGTACGTACACCAGCAGTACCAGATGTCAGTTTTGCTTTTCTTCTGGAAGAACCTGGCGCTAATCTTTCTGTAGAAGAGATTCCTCTCTGCTGGTGTCCAGCCGCTATAAATACAGTTCTCTGCTTCTTTGCTTTTGTCTTTTTTTTCTTTTTTGCTGTCTTTTTTGCTGTCTTTGTTGTTGCTTTCTTTGCCTGTGTAGTCGCTGCCGCTGCTTTAGCAGATACTTTCAATGTACTTGTCGGAATCATAGTAAAAGCCAGCATAAAAATCAGCAGCAAGCTAAACGTTTTTTTCATCATTTTTTTCATCATTTTCTTCACTTTTTATTCCTCCCTGTAAAATTTATAAGTCCATTATACACTCTGCAAAAATATACGTCCACTGATTTAATTTACTATTTAATTCGTTAGACAAACAGACGCCCGGGAAGAGAACCGATACCCTATATTTGTGACTTTAGTCGCGGCGGTTTAAATGCTCG
>OLRE01003111.1_pt1 | contig 12245 bp, 9 predicted proteins | sample 1672461 | NCBI WGS metagenome assembly OLRE01 (sample SAMEA3136688, study PRJEB25190) | human gut metagenome | biome: human gut; feature: human-associated habitat; material: faeces | place: Austria | collected 2013
TCGTGGAGGCCATCAGCATCTATCTGGAACAGGAGGGACATCAGATTCTGAAAGCTTATGATGGTCAGCAGGCCCTTTCCATTCTGGAAAAAGAAAAGGTTGATCTGCTGATTATTGATGTTATGATGCCAAGGCTTGATGGAATCCGGGCTACCTTAAAAATCCGTGAAGAGCATGCTCTTCCTATTATTATTCTTTCTGCGAAATCTGAAGATGCGGATAAAATTCTTGGACTGAATGTCGGCGCAGATGATTATGTAACCAAGCCGTTTAGTCCCCTTGAGCTGATTGCCAGGGTACGTTCACAGCTTCGCAGGTATACCCAGCTCGGGGCAGCTGTTTCCATTGAGAGTCAGCATGTTTATACAACGGGCGGACTTATGGTGAATGATGACCGGAAGGAAGTGCAGGTGGATGGCGAGGTTGTGAAGCTTACGCCTATTGAGTATAATATTCTGCTTCTTCTCATTAAGAATCAGGGACGGGTATTTTCCATTAATCAGATTTATGAAAATATCTGGAATGAGGAGGCGATTGCGGCGGATAATACCATTGCGGTACATATTCGGCATATCCGGGAAAAGATTGAGATTAATCCGAAGGACCCGCGGTATTTGAAGGTTGTTTGGGGACTTGGATATAAGGTTGAGAAAATTTAATTGTTTCCCGGACGCGCTTGGACAGTTGGTATTCCACGCAGGTCGGGATAGTGCTATTAAGAAAGGGGTTTATAAAATATGAAGAAGAAAAAATGGTACCGCAGTGTGTCCATGAAGGGGAATCTGCTGGTTTTGCAGTATTTGCTGCTGGGGGCGTTTCTTTTCTGCGGGGTGATGTTTGTGTCACTGCAAATGCAGGGGCTTCGGGTTTCGGACTCGGGGAAGGAGTATGTAGATTCCCAGGCATTTGCTAATAAGTTTTATGGCGCTTCCATGGATGTAGCACATGCAATTTCGGGGACATTTGCTTATGGGGACTTTGAGGAAGATACTAATGAACAAACATCAACTTCCTTAACTCAAGGTGATAATTCTACAGGCGCTGCCGTGACTTCTGGGGCAGTTTCTGCAGACAGCCGCGTTGTAGATCTAAGTGAGGTGGCAGCGGATGAATCACTTTCCTTCACCAACACATCCGGACTTGCCTACTCTCTTTCTGATTTAAAAGAATGGGCACAGATTCCGGATTATGATTCTGAAAGTGCAGCCCCAATTGTAGTCTGCCACAAGGCTTCCGCTTCTGAGGAATCCTTCTCACTTCCTATGGAATATTATTACGCAGATGATTTCCTGAAAAAAATCAACGCAGGGGAATTTGCACTTTCTGTCTACGCGGATATTGATGATTCCGGGAATCAAACATGGTTTACCTACCAGGAACCAGATGAATTTGCAGAAGATGATACCAGTGACTACAAGAGATCCATTATCGAGAGTATCAAGACTGCCATCCGCTCTGGGGATCTGGATCCGGACTTTTTCTCCAATATCCAGGTGAAATCAAAAGACGGCGCTACCCTCTACGATCAGATTTATTCTTATCAGGGCTACTACCAGTTGACCGAGTACTTTGCCCCACAGGGTGCTGACAGCCTTTTGGATGTACTGAATTCCAATGCCAAATGGAACAACGGTATTGACGAAGCATTTGAAGATCTTTATACCATACTTTCCCAGCTTGGTGTTTACAATGATATGAAACAGGAACTGGACGCTTACGCACAGGGGCTGTCCAACATGAGCTACCTCTATATCAATGAGGATACAGGCAAAATACTTTCCAATGACAGCGACCTGGTGAAAGAACTGGATTACAAGAAATCCAGCGGAGTTTCCATTACAGCTTCTGGAACCCAGGCATCCACAGATTCAAAAAATATCAATTCTGCTGAATCCCAGAATTCCACAGCTTCCAAAAGCATTAGCTCCGCAATTGATTACTACCAAAATCTGCACGAGATTCTGGATTCCAGGGAAGAAGTTTCCTATATACTGATTCAGACTAAACCCGAAGAATTCACCAGCAATCTGAAGGGACTTGATATCCGTGACACCTTTCCTGGCAATGACATTACTGCAGACAGCTGGAAGGAATCGCTGCACAACGCTCTCCTTGAAGAAACTGGCAACTATATTTTTGCAGCTTATGTAAACCAGAAGCTGCCTGTCTCCGATGTCTTTTCTTCTGGAAAAACATTTTTTGATTCTTATTCCAGCTATACAAGACCAGTATTTTGGATTGGAATTTTGTGCCTCCTGCTGTTTGTGGCTTCCTTTGTATTTCTTACCGCAATTGCAGGCAGAAAAAGTACAGACGAAGAACTGCATCTTTGCTTCTTTGACCGCTGGCCTACCGAGCTTGCTGCCGGACTTGTAGTAATTGCCTGGCTTCCGGTTATTGTCTTTGGCTTAACCCATCTGCCAATTGCAAGTTACCAGATTGCACGGCTGCAAAGTTCTCTGATCGATGCATACTTCCTTTTCAGACTGACGCTTTTCGGACTTTACACTTTATTCTGGTTCCAGATCGGCTATCTTAGCCTGGTAAGAAGAATCAAGGCAAAGCAGCTGTGGAAAAACAGCATCCTGAGACGGCTTCTTCTCCTGATCGTAAAAATCATCAAAAAAGCCGCTCACAAAATCCGCGTTCTGGCTGATTTCTACGCCAGAAATACAGCAGCCAGATTAAAGGTAACCTTCGCATTCCTGGTCTTTGTTTTCCTGAAATACTTCATCTGCGCAGTATTTCTTGACAGCGGTCTTTTGTTCTTTGGCTTCAGTTTCCTGGTGGATCTCCTGATTCTGGGATTGGGCATAACAAAGGCTTATCACCAGGAACAGATTCTGAAAGGTCTGAAGGAAATCTCCGGCGGAAATCTCCAGTACAAGATTCCTCTGGACAAACTGTCCGGTAATAACAAACGCATTGCCGAATACATCAACAACATCGGAAGCGGACTTGACGCAGCCGTAGAAAACAGTGTAAAAAATGAGCGTATGAAAACCGAACTGATCACCAACGTTTCCCATGACCTGAAAACCCCGCTGACCTCTATTATCAGCTACATTGATCTTCTCAAACGTGAGAATTTCACAGACCCTAAAGTACTGGAATATCTGGATATTCTGGAAGCAAAAGCAGCGCGCCTGAAAGTACTGACCGAGGATGTAGTAGAAGCTTCCAAAGCAAGCACCGGAAACCTAACTCTGAACATGACCAACCTGGATTTCGTAGAAATGCTTCATCAGGTGATCGGAGAATTTGAGGAACGGTTCGAGGAACATCATCTCACCATGATGGTACACTTCCCGGACGAGCCCTCTGTGATCTGCGCAGACGGACAGAGAATGTGGCGTGTGCTGGAAAACATTTTTGGCAACGTAACCAAGTACGCAATGGAAAAGACCAGAGTTTACGCCGAAGTGCAAAACGCCAGAAACCAGGTGATCTTTTCCCTGAAAAATATTTCCGCCCAGCCTCTTAACTTCGCGGCAGAGGAATTAACCGAGCGCTTCGTCCGCGGCGACGTAGCCCGAAACACGGAAGGCAGCGGCCTTGGCCTTAGCATTGCCAAAAGCCTTACGGAACTTCAGGGCGGCAAATTCCAGCTCTACCTGGACGGCGACCTTTTCAAAGTAACCATCACCTTCCAGGCCCAGACCCCCAGTCAACCCACTCCCTCCCTGCCCGAGCAGCCAGAACCGGAAGTAAGATAACATCTTAAAGCAATCAGAGCCGGAAATAAGATAACATCTTAAATATTAAAAAAGTCTCCCGCACATTCTAATAATAAGATGTGCAGGAGATTTTTTATTCCTCTTGTCGATAACCAGCGGTTTTGCAATGTATATTCATGTAGCAGGTCATTTCAGGAGCGCTTTTAACGGAAACGAGATCCACTGCCTACGAAGACTTAACATCGAAGGCTCTCCTGAGATGTTTAGTCGTAGTTGGCAGTTAGCTCGTTGGAGTGTTGCGACGACCTGCGGTGAATATACATTGTGAAAGCGCGTCCGGCTAGCGATAATCTCAATACTCCAGTCTCGGCATGTTCTTAAATTTCTCAAACTCCGCGTCCGTACATTTCACATAATGTGTTCCGCCAATATGGTGATAAGTACCTTCCCCATAATTGATTCCTGAAGTCTTATAATCATAAGTCTCCGCAACACGGTTCTTCTCCACAGCCGGGTTCGGGGACGGGATTGCGGAAAGAAGGCTTCTGGTATACGGATGCATTGGATTCTCGAAAATCTCCTCCGTAGTACCTGTCTCAAGCAAATGTCCCAGATGAAGAACTCCGATACGGTCTGAAATATATTTTACCATAGAAAGGTCATGGGCAATAAACAGATACGCAGTACCTGTCTCCTGCTGAATATCCTTCATCAGGTTTACCACCTGCGCCTGAATAGAAACATCCAGCGCAGAAATACACTCATCCGCAATAATCAGCTTCGGGTTCATGATCAGCGCACGGGCAATGCCGACACGCTGTCTCTGTCCGCCGGAAAACTGATGCGGGTATCTTGCCGCATGCTCCGGAGCAAGACCAACCTTTGCCAGAATGGCTTTGATCTTCTCCTCTCTCTCCTCTTTGCTCTTGTACATATGATGGATATCAAGACCCTCACCCAGAATATCCCGAACTTTTTTTCGGGGATTCAGAGATGCCATAGGGTCCTGGAAAATCATCTGCATCTGTGTTCTTAATGCCTTATTGGTTTCCTTGTTCATCTTGCCGCCGATATCCATACCGTTGAACTTAATGGTTCCTGCGGTGGGGTCATAAAGGCGGATGACACTTCTTCCGATGGTGGACTTTCCGGAACCGGACTCTCCAACCAGTCCATAGGTTTCCCCAGGATAAATTTTGAAGGAAACGTCTTCTACTGCATGTACGGTAAAGCTGCTGCTCACCTTAAAGTACTGTTTTAATCCATCCACAGTAAGGATCGGCTCAGCATTATAATTTACAGCCATGTTCCTCGGCCTCCTTCTTCATTCTTTCAATTCGGTTCTTTAACTCCACTGGCATTTCCACCTTCGGAGCTCTTGGATCAAGAAGCCAGGTTGCTGCGAAATGATCCTTTGTGATCTGAAACATCGGCGGCTCTAACTTGTCATCGATCTCCAGGGCGTAGCGGTTACGGGGTGCAAAAGCATCGCCAGGCTTTTCATGAAGCAGGTTTGGCGGGGATCCCGGAATGGTGTACAGTCTCTCATCGTCCGTATCCAGGTCCGGCATGGAGGAAAGAAGTCCCCAGGTATATGGATGGCGCGGATCGTAAAAGATCTCGTTGGTAGTTCCTCTTTCCACGATTTTTCCTGCGTACATAACGTTGATGAAATCTGCAACCTTGGCAACAACTCCAAGGTCATGTGTGATATAGATTACGGAAATTCCACGCTCTTTCTGTACCTTCTTGATCAGCTCAATGATCTTTGCCTGGATGGTAACGTCAAGAGCGGTAGTCGGCTCGTCGCAGATCAGAAGATCCGGGTTGCAGGACAGGGCAATGGCAATTACCACACGCTGTCTCATACCGCCGGAAAGCTGATGGGGATAATTCTTCATACGCTTCTCAGGCTCTTCGATTCCAACCTCTCTCAGAAGCTCTACTGCACGGTCCCATGCTTCCTTCTTCGGGGTTTTGAAATGCCAGCGCATACCTTCCATAATCTGTTTTCCGATGGTCATAGTCGGATCAAGGCTGGTCATAGGATCCTGGAATACCATGGCAATTCGCTTGCCGTTAATATGTCTGCGGATCCATTTTTTGTCTTTTGTCAGGATATCTACTGTTTCAGGAGTTCCGTCTGCATGATGATAGCTGAACTCGATGGTTCCTTTTTCTACCTTTGCATTGGATGCAAGGATTCCCATTGCAGCTTTCATGGTAACGGATTTACCGGAACCGGACTCACCTACGATGGCAACTGTCTCGCCTTTGTAAAGGTCAATGTTGATGCCTCGGATAGCGTGTACCGTTCCTGCTGTTGTGGAAAAGGTGATATCCAGGTCTTTGATATTAAGAATTCTTTCATCTGACATTGAAAATCACCTCACATTTCTTTTAATTTCGGATCAAGTGCCTCACGAAGGCCGTCAGCTACAAGGTTGAAGCTGAGCATCAGAAGTGCCATAACAATGATCGGCGGGATGATCTGATAGGGATGAGTGGTAAAGAAGTTAAATCCGTCGGAGATCAGAGATCCCAGGGAACACTGCGGTACCGGAATTCCAAGTCCTACGAAGCTTAAGAATGCCTCTGTGAAAATCGCGGTAGGAATGGAGAACATTACCTGTGTGATGATCGGTCCGATAATGTTCGGAAGTACTTCTTTGAAAATAATGAAGAAGCTGCCTGCACCAAGTGTTCTGGATGCAAGTACGAACTCCTGCTCTTTTAATTTCAGCATCTCTGCACGGGCAATACGGCTCATGCCGATCCACTCCGTGAGCATCAGGGCAATGACGATGGTCAAGATACCAGGTTTAAATACCAGAAGCATCAGGGTTACGATAACAAGTCTCGGAATACCGTTGGCAACCTCCAGGATACGCTGCATGACCATATCCACTCTTCCGCCAAAATAGCCGGAGATCAGACCATAACTCATACCAATGAGCATATCGATGATGGCTGCTGCGATTGCAATGATCAGGGAAACACGGGCTCCAGACCAGGTTCTTGTCCAGATGTCACGGCCTAAGTTGTCGCTTCCGAACCAGTAATAAACATCGGTAAGGCCTTTTTCTTCGTAATTGTTAATGGTTTTGGTTCCTTTTGAGGTATTGAAATTTTCGTTTCCATCGAAAATACCAAATTTCTCAAGAGCTTTTACACGGGGTGCACAGTTCTTTTCATTTAAGTTCTGGCCGGAATATGTATAGCCGTTCATACCCGGACCAATGGCTGCCATGATGGTAATGAGGATGATCAGAATCAGACCAACAATGGCGCTTGTTTTTCTTACGAAGCGGAGCAGGACATCTTTCCAGAAGCTCTGTGCCGCAAAGTTGGAATCAATGCCGATCTCTTCTGCATTGTTTTTCAGGCGGAAATCAGATTCTACAGGAACGTATGCTGCCTGAACATTTTCTGCTGCGGTGCTTTTTTCCATGATGTCAGTCTCCTTTCTTTGCAAGTCGGATTCTCGGGTCGATCACACCGTAGAGAATATCTACAACCAGCATAATTACAATATACATTGCGGAATAAATAAAGCTTAAGGCAATGACCACGTTATAGTCATTGGACTGGATGGCATTTACCAGAAGGCTTCCTACTCCAGGGATTGCGAAGATTTTTTCTACTACCAGAGAACCAGTCATCAGGTCTACGATCAATGGAGCAAGAACGGTAATAATCGGGATCAGGGCATTTCGAAGTGCATGACGGAAAATCAGTGCGGATCCGGAAATACCTTTACTCTCTGCCAGAAGCATGTAGTCACTGCCCAGAACCTCCAGCATTTCGCTTCGGGTAAAACGTGCAATGGATGCCATAGTAAACATGGATAGCGCGATACTTGGCAGCACGCTGGACATGCCCGCATTGTTTGCCTTATACAGCATTGGGAACCACTGGAGACGGAAACCAAGGCTGTAGCTAAGACCAAGGGCAAATACGTAGGACGGCACCGACACACCGATAACCGATATGATGGTGGCCAGGGAATCCCATATGGTATTATGCTTCAAGGCCGCCAATAGTCCCAATAGCAGGCCCACAATGGCTCCAATGGTTACAGCAAGTCCTCCGATTCCAATAGAAATAGGAAGTCTTGTCTGGATCATCTGGGAAATCGGGGTGTTCTTGGAAATGTTGTAGCTGACGCCAAGGTCACCCTTTAACATATTCTTGGCATAATTTGCAAACTGGACAACTACGGGTTGATCCAGACCGTATTTTACGTACAGCGCGGCACGCTGGTCGTCATTTAACTTCTCATCATTGAACGGGGAACCTGGCATGAGCTGCATCAGGATAAACAGCACCAGCAGGATTACCAGCAGTGTAAAGAAGGAAGTTAAAACTCGTTTGAGCGTATATTTTTTCACGACAGTTCCTCCTTGGGTTCATTCGTTGCAATCCACAGAATAAACAGGTTGGTTCTTATTTGTTCTGCGGATGGCAACGGCATTATTACTTCAAAAGCCGCACCGGGTAAAACCCTAGTGCGGCTGAAGTTATTCAATTGATTACTTATTCAGATTTTACTGCATTTTTGTATACACGGTTCAGTGCGCATGGATGGAAGTCTACGCCAGTTACTGAGCTGGACATCATCTCTGCGTTTGCCTGTGTGTAAAGCGGGAAGATTACAGCGTCATCCATAACAAGTTTCTCTGCGTCATACATTCTAGCCCAACGTCCTTCAGCGTCTGTGCAAAGGTCACCAGTTGTGCACTCTGCGATGATGGAGTCATACTCTTCGCTGCTCCACAGACCATAGTTGTTGGAGTTGTCTGTAATCCACATTCCAAGGTAAGTCATTGGGTCTGCATAGTCTGGTCCCCAACGGGTAAGCGCTACTTCGTAGGTTCCGTTCTGCATATCCTCAACACGCTGTTTCTTAGGCTCTACTGTAAGGTTTACAGTTAATCCTGGAAGAGCTGTCTCCCACTGCTCTTTCAGAACCTGTGCAACCTTCTGAGGTGCATCATCAGCGTCAACGATCATATCAAGCTCAACCTCTGTCTCGCCAAGTTCCTCAAGACCTTTTACCCAGTAATCAGCAGCTTTCTCTGCGTCATATGTGCAAACATCGGAGAATTTCTCCTGATCTTCAGAGAAGTCAGATCCGTCTGGACCTGCAGCAAACTGCATAGGTACTGCTGTGTAAGTCGGAAGGGAACCATCTTTCAGAACGTCTGTTGTGATGGATTCACGATCGATTGCCATTGTCATAGCAAGACGGATATTTAAGTTCGCAAGCTCTGGAACAGCTGAGATGTTAGGGCTTACATACCAAAGATATCCAGCACCGATTGTCATGAACTCAGGATCATCTTCAACCTGGTCAACCTGCTCACCGTTTACAAGTGTAAGATCAAGGTCGCCTGTCTGATAGCTCATAAGAGCCTGCTGGGAATCCTGAATTACCTGATAGTTAAGTCCCGGAAGGGAAATGTTGTCTGCATCATAGTAGTCAGCGTTCTTTGTGAGGTGAATCTCTGTTGCAGCTGGCTCATAGGTATCAAGTACGAATGCACCGTTGGAAAGTGTTGTCTCCGGGCTTGTACCAAAGGTATCTGCGCATGTCTCAAAGAATGCTTCGTTTACAGGATAGAATGTTGGGAAGTACATCAGTGACAGGAAGTAGGATACCGGAACATTCAGCTTAACTTCCAGTGTCTTGTCGTCAACTGCTGTAACACCAAGTTCAGATTTGTCTTTCTCACCAGCGATGATCTCTGCTGCGTTCTCAACCTGGCCAATGTCGCTTAACATGTAAGCATACTCGGAAGCTACATCCGGGTCTACTGCTCTCTGCCATCCGAATACGAAATCGGATGCGGTTACAGGATCACCGTTGCTCCACTGTGCGTCGTCACGAAGATGGAAAGTATAGGTAAGTCCATCATCTGATAAATCATAGCTTTCTGCAATGGCCGGAACTGCCTGTCCGTCTGAGTCCATCTGCATAAGACCGTCGGTATAGTCTGCGATTACCTCAAAGGATGTTCCATCAGTAGCCTGCTGTGGGTCAAGGGACTGTACCGGAGTTTCCAGCATAACATTCAAGTCAGATGTGCTTTCTTCTGCTGCAAAAGCTACGGTGCCGGTGCTCATGAGACCTACTGTCATTGCGGAAGCTGTCAAAAGGGAAATTACTGCTTTTGACTTTTTCATAATCATTTCCTCCTCTTCTCGAAAATAGATATAAGATTGTTTAATTATACGTCTTATATCTGCTTTTCGTATAATAGCACATCACCGCTGTAAAGTAAAGAACTTTTTGTCTAAATTGTGAACTTTTTTCTGTACAATGTGGGCATGTGTGTTTGGGAGGCGGACTTTTGGGGGATTGTGTCCGTGATGACGGACTGGAGGGGAGTTTTGTTGGGGGAGTTGATTATTTGAAAATAAGGGGTTTAGTTAATCAAAATGGACGATTTCCCCCATGTGTGCCGGGACAAACAATGACGAATTTCGTGATTGTCTGTCCCGGCACACATGGGGGAAATCTGGTTGTTGAAAATATGCTGCTTTGTGGAAATTAATGTGTTGCTTCGCTGAAACTAAGTTTTAGTTTATTAGATTACGTAGTCGTCTGCGCTGGCGGCTTGCCAGTCGAGGAGGTCTCCTAATGTAATATTGTCTACTACTTCGTTGATGGCGTCGTCAATCTTCTTCCAGAGAATACGTGTTACGCAGGCGTCGCCTTTCTCGCAGCCGGCTCCGTCTGGGGCTACACAGTCTACGGGAGAAAGGCACCCTTCGGTAAGGCGAAGAATCATTCCTACGGTGTACTCCTCCGGTCTGCGCTGCAGGGAATAGCCGCCCTGAGGGCCGCGGACACTTTTCACATAGCCAGCCTTATTTAATACGGAAATGATCTGCTCCAGATATTTCTCGGAAATCTCCTGTCTGCGCGCTACATCCTTCAGCCTGATCGGTTCCCCATTATCATTGGTAGCCAGGTCAAGCATTAACTTTATTGCATATCTACCCTTTGTGGATATTCTCATTTCAATTCCTCCTGCTCTGTGATCCTGCCTGTGTCAGCGGCAGAATCCATCTACAGAAGATTATACCTTTTAATTCCTATTATTTCAATAGGAAATTACCTTTTATTCGTATCCGCCAAATGGGGCATCCCCTTCAATGTTGTACAGGATATAGCTGGTAAGAAGATCTGGATCATTGCTGCTGTATTCTACACCGCTCCAACCTTCTGGAACCTGCAGAGGAAGTTCTGAGGACTGGACTTCCGGGACATACAGATAAAATTCGGATCCAGGGACCAAACCGTATGGTTCTGAATAAACTTTCAGACAGTCATCTATAATTTCCTGGGTTCCAGATTCCTGTTCCAGCTGAAGATCTGTCAGCTGCATGGAGTATACGTGGTCGTTAAGTTTCTTTATCTCTGTAAACTTCCCGGTAAAATCACTGCAGTACATGGTGTAGCTGTAGCCTTCGCCTGCTGTCACATCGCTGTCTGAGAAAGAACCGCTGAAGCTTCCGTCCTGATTCAGATTCAGCATTGTGCTCCATGCACCTACACCGCTGGCGAAAACAAAATTTGAGGGAGTTCCCTCTGGAAGTGTATCTACTGCAGTCCACTGTTCCTTTGCTACTGTTTTCAGATAATCCAGTACGCCTGCAATAGTCATACTCTGCGCACCAGCTGCCGCCCGTACAGACAGACCGGTTTTTAACGTGAAATTCTTCTCACTGCCTGGGGTTCCTTCGTAAACTACAGGAACTGCAATGTCACCAAATGTCTTAATTGCCAGGATATCCGTGTTTCCATCCTCATTGTAGTCTACAAAGCTGATGGCATCTAACTTGGTAAAGCCATAGCTGAGCACTGGAGGCGTCACCAAACTGTCCAAGGTTTCCACAGGTTCTTCATTCTGGATGATTTTGAAAATTACATCTTTTTCTCCGTCAGCCGGAGCATAGGATGCAAACCATACATCTCCAGTGTATTCGGAAAGCTGGGTCTGGAAGGTCTGATCTTCAATAATGCCATTGCGCCAGTTGGGGGCTCCACAGGAAATGACGTCTGCATTTGAAAGATCATTTTCCTGATTCTGGTCTGCTGCATTTTCGGTCTGCACAGACAAGACTTCCGTATCTTCAGCCAGTACTGGCTGAGCGGCTGTCAATGTTAAAATGCCTGCTATTGTTATAAAAATTGGGGCTGGGAGTTTCTTCATGGAAATGCTCCTTTCTTATGAAAATAAGTCTGTAATGGGAATTATAAGAACTTCTTTTTTCTACTATATTAAATTGGGCATTATTAATTGTAACCTTTATTTTTCTCTGGACCGTGTTTGAAAAAAGGAATTCTGCAAAATATGCGGCATAATTGATATAGAAAGGATGATTTGATTTTTAAGAATTTGGACAATAAAAAACGATAACCAATCGGCTACCGTTTCATTTACTGTACCTTCAAAACTACATACATGTTACATCCTTGTTCGGAATTTGTCAAGAATCTTTTTTCAACCTTGCGAATAAATCGGAAGTTCCATCTCACTTCGTTCGATGGAACGACCT
>OLRE01003124.1_pt1 | contig 12178 bp, 8 predicted proteins | sample 1672461 | NCBI WGS metagenome assembly OLRE01 (sample SAMEA3136688, study PRJEB25190) | human gut metagenome | biome: human gut; feature: human-associated habitat; material: faeces | place: Austria | collected 2013
CACATAATAAATCAACAGCAGATTGCTCTGTATATCTATGGTAGAAAGCATACTTTTCTCTTCGTCAGAGGCTTCTGCTTTCAGGGCCTGCAAAAAAGCATCTTCTGCCTGCATATATTCTCCCACATTCATATAAAATGCCCCCAGAAAATTCCAGGCCATACGCATGCTGGCACACGGTTCCCCTGTATCTTTATATTTCCGGCAAAGATGTATATACAATTCCAGATACCGCCGATACACTTCCTGATTACTGCTGTGATCCGACATTTCCATTAACGCAAGACATAGGGTTTTCACCTCAAAAATCTGCAGCTGTTCCGGATTCTCCTGTTCTTCAAAGTCTCCAGATTCTATCCGATCGACGAAATGCAGTAACTCTTCTCTTCCTTTGCGTCCTCTTGAACAAGAAAATTCACAGATAGCCCGTCCCCGCTTTGCCAGCTCTGTGTAATAGTTTTCTTCTCCCAGACTGTTCTTTCGAATCTGAAAACACTGCTCAAACGCATGCATGGCATCTTCTGCACGTCCCAGATTCTGCAGGCTGTTTCCATAAAACCAGTAAAAATCACCCGCATATAGAGAAATGTCATCCGTAAAAAGCTGCTGTTCTGCATCGCCAATTCTGCAGACAGCTTCAGGACCATCTCCACCCATCTGTGAAATAGCCCTGACTATTACTTCTTTATGATTTGTATTCGCACGTTTTCGGCTGTAAGTGCAAAGGGCTTCCAGCACTTTGACAGCTGTTCCGTTTTTTCCAATGTTTTGCATATATGTAGCCGTACCCATGAATAGAAAAAACATTTCCATAGGAATACCCACAGCTGCTGTCTCTGCTAAATTCCAGCTGTAATTTTGCTCTATGATGCACCAATCTTTCTCCAGGCATATAGACTTTAACAGATCATATGTATCGCTTCTTACCGTTTCAGAGATCGTGCTCTCATATTCAAAACTTTGTACATGCGAAACAAGTTCTTCGATGTCTTCTTTCACCTGTTCGACCAGATCCCGGGATCCCTCACGAATCAGTTTACATTCTGCTTTTATCCGTAGGGAAAACAGCGAAATAAGGACGATGTCTTCATCGTCCTCTTCGCTGGAAGTGTCTTGGTCTGATTTCTCATCTGTTTCCTGTATCACCGCCGCAAGAGCTGCAATGAACCGGTTCAGTTTTTTCTCTTTTTGAGCTTCGATGAGCTCGGTGAGGGATTCATATTCCTGTTGTGCTTTCATCAGCTTGACCTCCCTGTATTATAGGTATTTTTCTGCTGTCCTGTCATTCGCTCTATGTTCTGACTGCGTTTTTATCTTTTAAACATAAGTCTCAGCTGTATATACCTGACTGCCCCAAGCAGAAACATAATTAAACCGATAACATATCCGACAATCAGATATACCACAAACAGAACCACTCCGATTGCAATATTACCAGAGAAAAAAGCTCCGATAGTAGTGAACCCAAACCAGTTTTTCAAAAAATTCCATCCCCATACGTAGGCTGCAATCACGATAATCCAGTCACCACTGCCTCCAAACAGCATCGCAAGCAGTCCAACAACAATGACCAGGGCTGTGAGTAAAATTCTAGGCTGAAGATACGTCAGCTGTTCTTCCGGGGTATTTCCAAATAATCTCTGAAACATATTTTTTCCTTTCTGAATCGTATTGAATTTTCTGCATTTTTCCTGTTATTTTTTCCATTATCTTTTTATAGCCACATACACCATCCTTTCTTCATCTTGTAGAACCATTATTTCTTCACTATATAATTCTCCATAAATATCATTTTCCCGTCAAAAAAATTTTATTTTTTCTGCATTATTTCATCTAATTATCTCTAAGACTAAACTGCACCACATTTCCATCCGGAAGCAGCATTCTTGTCTGTGATGCAATTCCAGTCACCATGTCAACATTTACTTCATATAGTGCCTGTGATGCAGACGGGTTTCCCGGCATTCCGCATCGTACTGTTGTTTTATAGATTGTCCCATTTACACTGCCCTCCATAACTGCCAGATCTTCTCCTGGCGAATCAATCGTTCCCTGCACATAATGTTCTGCCAGTTTTTCATATACTTCTTCCGCACTCATGATGTTCTCATCCGAAGAAGTATCTTCCTGTAACGGTTCGTTCTTCGTCATCTCCAGCAGTTTCCAGTCTACACTGATTTCCGCACCGAGTTCTGCCGGACGCTCAATCTTATCCAGACTGTATCCATTCACATTGATCTTATAATAGTTGTCCTGTCCCCCTGCACTGCTGTAAATCACACCGCTCGTATAAATATACGATCCTGTGTTTTCAGAGAATGTATCATCCTCGCCAACTCTCTGAATACTTTTTCCATCCTGAGAGAAAACATCTACTATTTTATACTCTGTTCCCTCTATTGTTTCATAGCTGAACAGCAGCTCCTGTATTCCGTTGCCGTCGATGTCATAGTATCCATACCAGATCCGCAAATTTAAATCTACACACTTTGAAACTAAGAATTCACTTACTTCCGGAAACTGCGCTGAAACAGCATCTACCCCATCTGTTATATAAGCATCCACAGCATTCTGATATTTCTGGCATGGTAGAAATAGCAAAAGCAAATGGAGTAAATGTCTATCACTATCTGACCTATCTGCTGGAGAAACAGCCGAAAGATAGTATGAGCGACGAAGAGCTGGAACAGCTGGCTCCGTGGAACGAAGATGTAAAAGCGGAAATCAACCGCCGGACGAAAAGCTCTGCAGAATAATCAAACTTATGTGAATTGTCAAGGTACTCCGACCGCTTTTCAGCGGTCGGATATTTTTCTATAGATACCGGAAACTTAAGCGCTTACCATACTTTGAAGTTCTCTTCTACAATATCGTAATTTTTTCTCGCGCGTACCGGTAAACATTTCCCCAGTCATCCTCTACATAAAGATCCGCTCCGTCGATCCAGACCATTCGCCCATCGTTTAATACCTCATTCGTAATACTTTTCTCCATTGTAATTTTCACTTACCGGAAGCATACAATCTCTCTCTTGGCAAATTTTATGAAATCGCCAGCCATATTGAAATATAACTGGCGATTTCATATGATCCTTATTATCTTTTACTTCACTGCTCCATCACGATAATAACCACACGCATTAATGCTTCTTTCTTCGAAAAATAAGTACACCGGCTATAATTAAAATTGATACAATCATGCCTACAATATAAATCATAACATGACTTTGATCTCCTGTTTTAACATTCGCACTAGTCTTAACATTTTTAGCATTAGATGCAGATTTTTTTTCAGCATTAGATTTCAAATTAATTTGCTCTACATTATTTGAATCATCTTTATCTGGATTAGATTTATCTATGCTGCTTGAATTATTTTTGTCTGTGTCATCCGAATTAGGTTTATCTACGTTACCCGAAGTATCTTTATCTGGATTATCTTTATCTGTATCTTTGTCTGTATTATCCGGATTAGGTTTATCCGAATTATCCAAATCACCCTTCTCCGAATTATCTTGATCCGCATTATTTTCAGATACATTTACGATAAATTTAATCTGATCACCTTCAAGATTTGTTCCGGTAATAACAGAACTACCGCTATAACGTCCTATTAATTCTCCATCATCTGTTATATCAATACATTCGTTACTGCTTCTCCAACTATAGTTCAAGTTACTATTACTATCATCTGTTGAAAGATTCAGTGTTTCTCCTACAGAGATTTCAACTGTATTGGCTTTACATACTGTTATTGTTTCATTTTTCCTTTCAACCGTCCCATTTTCGGATTCTACTTCGCACTCTACAGAATAGGTGCCTTCTTTTAATGCTTTCTTTATAGGAATCTCTAATTCAATTGAATTTATTTTTTCTGTATTTCCTTCAATTTTCACCCTTTCTTCATATGAATTTTCCAAAATGTCCGATTCAACTCTAACCGTTGGAGTAGCCTTTTCTGTACTCAAATTATTTATAGTAACCGTCAGTTTCTCATTTTCAACATTTATATACACCTTCGCTGGTCCAATCTTTTCAATTTCACAAGAACCTGGATTTCCCAAAAGTCCGTTTTCAACAGCTTCTTCATACGTCAATTCATCAAGAGAATTTTCTACATCTATATTTAAAGATTCTGCTTCCGAACCTTGTCCGCCTATTAATCCTCCGGTATAACTAAGATACTGCCAGTCATTAATTGATTTTGCATACTTTGTTTCCTCATCTCCATTCAAATCTATATTTAATCCTGTTTCCAGCTTTCCATTTTGATTATAATCTAATGCTTTTCTAGCAATTGACGTGATACTACCATCTTTATCTTTTGTCCAAAAAAGCATTTTTTTATTATATTTCCACTTTGTGCCAATAGTCTTTCCTTCTGTTAAACCTTCTGGATCAATTCCCATATTTTCATCCAAATTTTCTTCGTCTATTGCCGGCAGTTCATAGTCCGAATAATTTATTTCATTCGTACCTACTAATCCCGTAGTTTGGAATAAATAATTCATGACACTTAAATAATTAATCTTGTTATTAACACTCTCATTGCCACCATGCTGAAGTCCTAATGTATGTCCTAATTCATGCATAAATGTTCCTGCTAACGAAGTGTCATTCCCACTAATCCATCCATCTACATCGGCAATTAACATAAACTGTCCTGGTCGCTCTGCAATTCCACTAGATGTTGTTTTTCCCTCTTTTCCAGCATACTTGTTAATAAACATTGCATATCTAAATACATTCCAACGCACACGTGAAAAATTATTTATAGCATATTGATTCCAGTTTTCGTTATTTTCTCCTAATTCCATTACATTTACATAATCAATAGCATTAGCGCCAGATAATGTTCCCCATTCTTTCCCAGTGACATAGTCAATTGAATCTGAACCAGCATCCAAATGTAAATTAATTCTATGCTTCTTAAATTGCTCATAAACCATCCTCAACGCTTCTGAACTTGGTTTAAGATTGATTTCTTTTTGTTTTTCATACTTTATTCCGAAAAAACTTCCTTCTATTTTGGGCTGGTACATCCAGTCTAGCTCCACAAATACATCTGGAACATTTGGATCGGCTCCCATCTGTTCCAAATGTAAATCAATGACACCATCTCCATCTGTATCTACACCATTAGTTTCCCATTCATCCGGCAAACCATCTCCATCACTATCTTGCATTGAATCAAATACCCAATCCGCAATTTCTATCATTATCTTGTAATAATCTGATGATGTTATGTCAATAAATTTTCCACCTGTTAAACTATATAATTTTTCATAAATATTTTGATACTCTGATAACCCGACAACTGTTGTATGAATATTGTTTCCCCTAAAAATATTAATGTATTCATCCATATCTTTTAGATTTGCATCATCACTACTGCTCTTATAATCTGCATCTGTTAATAAAAACACAAAGCGTTGAGCATCATCTCTCCATGTCGAGAAATTAATAATTTTTTCAAATGCGTCAGTCGGGGTTTCTGGATCATCTCCCCCTCCTCCTACATTTATGTCATTAAATTCCTCTATAACTTTATTTACATCCTTTGTCCATTCAGTTTCATCAAAACTATGTACAACTGTAGACTCTAAACCATCATATGTAATATCTTTATAATCCACAACAGCTATTTGCACATCAACATTTTTTTCTTGCAAATACTTTACAAATGCTGTTAAGTTTTCTTTAACCGAATTTATATAGCCCCTCATAGATCCTGTTGAATCAATGATAAACACAAAATCTGCCGGTTTTTCCACGTTCAAAACAACATTATCTGCATATGCTTCTATTTCAGCATCGGTAATTTTGTCTTGAATAACTTCTTGCGTACTAACAATACTATTTTCTCCATCAGTTTCCTCGATAGTTGATTCATTTTTTTCTTCTGCATATACCATTGAAAAGGAAGAAAAAACCAGTATAAGAGCCACTAACAAAGCATACATTTTTTTTCTTTTCATATCTTTTGTCCTCTCATATAACTATTTTCTTATCCAGCCACAGCTGGAACTATGATTAATTGGTTGATGTTTTTCTCGTTTATAACCAAATAAACCACCACCAGAACAACTCCCGCCACAACACTTTTTACTTCTCTTCAACTTATAAACTATTTCTGCTCTAAATACGTTGCCGCTGCAAAAAACGCTGTCGTTTTACTATAATTTAATGATAATTGCGCATATTGATTTGCTTCAACTGCATTTCTCTCTGTACGTTCCAAAGTTTCTAACATACTTCGATTCTGAGATATTATATTTTGATTCTGAGCTTCTATCCTATGCTGATTAAAAATCATATATCCATTCTGCTGAATAATATAATCTAATCTGCTTAAAATTTCTTGTATGCCCTTTTCCATATGTTCATGAAGCAATGCATTACTGAAGCTTTCCTGCGAAGAAGACATATAATCATATATATAAATCAAAGAAGCTATATTACGATATTGTTTTGGCAGAATGTTTTGACTGTAATATGCCGTCAATATTGAATCCACTTTATTAAATTCATTGCTCAAATATGATAAAGTTTCTGCATATTCTTGTTCCATCTTTGCAATACTATTAGCATTACTTTCCACACGCGCTCTTTCATCCGCATTATGCTTTTTGGCTTTCTTATTAGATTTTGATACTTTTCTCTCAGCAGATATCATCGACCGCAAAGCCACAATCATCATTAATACTCCCAGTATTGTTATACCTGCAATGATCAGTTTAACAATAGACAGTTCAAAAATCACCGCAAGAAGACCGCTGAACTCCCTCGTCATAAGCCATCCACCAAAACATGTCATGAATAATCCTGTTCCCCCCAAAAACCAAAAAAGAAATTTCTCACCACCATCCGTCTTATTATTTTCTCCTTGTAACTTGGGAGTCTTCATATAAGCCAACTGACTTTTCATATATTGCTCTTTTTGATTATACAATGCACTTATTTTTTCCTTTGCAAATTCCAGATCTCTTAAATCCCTTAGATACAACAATAACGCCTCTCGACTAATATCCATCTCTTTGGTTTCTCCCTCCTTAAGATGTGCTTATTATCTATATCTCCGTACAAAAAATTTTCCCAACAAAAATTTAAATTTTTTAATATTGTCACCACCTATTTATATACTGCATCCTGTTTCAGACTGCTTACAACCAGCTCAAATGCCTGCGGAAACCATGCCGTAAACCGATCTGGATTTTTCCCCAACTCCTTTGCAATCGCATCAATACTTTCCCATTGAACCTCCGCAATTTCATCGGGTTCAACATCTAAAATTGGTTGTTTTTCCATTGTAAGCAGAAAGACATGATCAATTTCATTTTCAGCACAAGTACTATATTTTTTGTAATAATGGAACCTTCCGACTTCCTTCAACTCATCTGCATAAGAGCTTATATCCAGACCGAGTTCTTCCTTCGTTCTGCGGATCGCAGCATCCATTAAATTTTCTCCATATCTCGGATGCGAACAACATGAGTTTGTCCATAAACCACCTGAATGATATTTTCCCAATGCACGTTTATGAATCAGCATCTTATGATCTGCCTTATGATAGATGAACAACGAAAATGCTCTATGCAAATATTTCTTTCTATGTGCATCCATTTTTTCACAGTAACCTATTTCCTCATCTTCTTCGTTAACTAATATTAATAAATTATTCATCCTATTTCTCCTAATGGTGATTGAAAAATGACCCGGAACCTGATCATTTACGATCTAACTTCAGTATGCTTTTATTGCTTCTATAATTTCCTGATAGTCGCAAAGTCCATTTCCTACATATCTTCCCCTTCCACTGTCATATTGTGCATCCTGAAATATATTTACTTCTTTCTCCGTGTCATAAACTTCATTCAGTTTTCTCTCATATTCTTCTGATGACACCTCTTCATTTTCCCAGAAATACCGATAAACAGGCATTCCATCGTCACCATATTCTACTTTTGAATTGTCTTCGGCTCCATACTCTCCGCTATAAAGCAGGACAAAATTCCCATTTTCCAGGGTATATATTTTGTCATAGTATTCATCCATATGTCCGCCGGAATCCCGGAACAGGTTTGCTCCCTCAATATAGCGGAAACCATAATTATCCATTTTCTGCTCTACGATTTCCCCATTGAAATAGCTGAGTATTGCGTCTCCTCCTGCAGTGCTTCCGAAATTAATATATAACTCTGGAACTCCATCCTCGTTCAGATCAAGCAGTTTATAAATTTCTCTGTGCGTTCCTTTTTCCGGATCTTCTATTTGCGTATTGGTTTCGATGTAATTTAAATATGCACTTTTCCAGGAATCTTCCTGGTCTGTTTTTTCACCCGTTAAATTCTTCAACACTTCGGCTATGTTTTCTCCCTCTCGCCAGTTATTGAGATACCAATCCTTTAAATTGCCATTCTCATCAGCATCAAGCTCAACATAATAAAGTTCTTCCTCTATCAGAGTAAGATAGGAATGGCCTGACTCAGATTCAGTATATGTTACCCATCCATTTTCCGTTAAAGCCTGATCAGCTTCCGTCATGCTGTCTCCAAGGGCTGTTCCATATAACGTTACGTAAGACGCTCCCTCATTCTTCATGCTGAATATGTTATTTTTCCACTCTACATAAAAGTCATCGACCATATAGGATTCCGAGTCCGGGAACTGCCAATAATCCACTGGCTGCATCGCCAGCAGCTCTTTCAGCTGGTCATACGAATTTAAGTAATCACTGACTTCGATCGTATCGTGGACCTCGTCCACCTGGAAGATATTATTTATCGCATCATAGCACTTAACCAGCACTTCTATCTGACTGTCGTACCATTCATCTGTTTTCATGCCATTTCCGCTGAAATGTTCCTGCAGCCATCGAAAAGAAGATACTCCCTCGGCATCCTTCATAAGTAACTGATGCACAAGATATTCTCCACGCGCATGATTCACGATTAAGCTCTTATAATAATAGCATTTTCCGTTTAATGCATTGACCTTATCTGCCGTCGTATCATTTGGTACTTCGACAGCCTCACTTGCTTTCACCAATGCATCTGAAATATCTGCAACAATTTTCATTTCCTGATAGCGATTATATGTATTATTCATGCCAGCTGCTAAATTCCCAAGACAAAGCATTCCATCAAAAGCCAATTTTACATCTGAAAATTGCTCTGTAATTTCAATTGCTTTATCCGTAAAAAATTTAACATTAGCATCTGTCTTGTATATATCAGATTGTTTTAACAGATCAATGCCTAAATTATCATAGAAAATGTCAACTCCAAATTCTCCCCATTCTCCATTTACGTCTGCCAAATACTCTACTCTTTTAGCGAGCAAATTATCACCCGCTTTTTTTAAATTCTCAGCCACATCTTTTAATTCTGAATTCTCACTGTATGAAACAATTGCATCCAGAAACATCGTTGATTCTGCATAATCCTGGAATATAATTTCATAATATTTAGCAAGTTCTCTGGTATCAGCAATGACCGTTCTGCTATCTAATATTGCGCCTGCTATCTCATCGACAGAATCGACAAGTTCTGTCTTTCCGATTATCTCTCCGATAGAATCAATAATTCCCATGTCTCCGATTATCTCATGTGCAATATCTATCACATCCAGCGCCAGATCTTTTGTATCGTTAATATTATCAAATCTGCTCTGGTTGGAAACCTGTTCAACAATTTCTCCTGTCTGCATACTGATTAAACAGCTAAGTATTTCGGCATATCTTTGTTCGTCCGGGTATCCATCAATCATTTTCGAAGAAACATCCAACGCCCACGAGAATGTATGATCCTCATTAATTTTATGCATCATCTTCCAATAAGCAATTCCCTCATCCGAACATAAACATTTTTCAAATAACGATTCATTCTCTGTATAATTTTGAGCAATGCTTTCTATTTGGCTTTCACTGTAATAAACTTCTTCATCCGATGCCTTAACATTCTGCAGCGTCATTCCTGCTGTCATACTGATGATCAACATTGCAGCCAGTATTCTCTTCATAACCTTTACTCCTCCGCCAGTGCGTTGATTGCGTCTGTAAATTCTTTTTCAAGTAACTGGTTAATGACCTCTTCCTTATAAATTACTGTTTCTCCATTTTCAACAGCAACCCTGGCCGTAATCTCAGTTTTACAGGTTTTAAATTTCTTTTGCTGCAAAGCTTCCTGAACAAATTCTTCCGGATCCTCTGATTCATTCGCTTCCAGATATAAACTCTTGTAATCCGGGAATTCTACACTTAACTGCACCGTTCCCTCAGTTTCCGTATCCATTTCGGTTTCACCAGTTTCTACTGTGATGCATTCTTCATTGAGTTCCCGCAAATCCTTCGGTGCTGATTCACTCACTGTTTCTGTAGTGCTTTCACTTTTTCCGCATCCCCAAAGCATGTTTGCACACAACAGCATTATAAAAATACGTTTTATCTTTTTCATAATTCTCTCTATTCATTCTAAATTTATATTTGTCAACAACGTTTACTATGTAATCTCAGACCGCTGCTTTCACCAAGCTCATTCTGTTTCCCACCTGCATCTTTCCCTTTAATCCAGGTACTTCTGAAAAAATGTCGCTGCCCCAAACCATGCACATGTTTCGGAATTAACAGCTGCTATTTCAGAATATGCTGCAGTCAACTTTGTATTGTTTTCAATATCAGACAGTCTGTTCAGTGTTTGCTGATTATTTTTCAGCAATTCATTATTTTGAGCTTCCAAAACAGCCATTTTTAAAATGATGCTCTGCTGGTTTGAAATAATCTCGTCAAGTTTAGACTTAATTGAATCTAAATCCAGATGAAAAAGGGCTGAGCTAAAATTTTCCATCGATGTATTCATGAAATCACTCAGATAATAAATTGCATAAATGTTTCTAAACTGCGTAGGCACGATATTTATGTCATAAGCTCTTTGTAATATTTCATCGACCTTTTCCTGACTTTTTTCCAGCCTGTTGTAGGAATCTGCAATTTGCTTTAATCTTGTTCTGTTTTTTTCAAATTCAACAGGCGCAATCGACTTAAATTCTTCTAAACTCGCATAGAAACGTTTTCGAATTTCCATCTTCAGCAATGTATCGGAAATACTAAAAATACCAGACCACCTAACCCAATGATATAATTTATTAATGTATTCAAAGTCATCTACTTTTATCCAATTAGTCTCGTGAAAGTATCTATCAACTTCTATTACATTATTGTATTTTCCTGTAACAGCAATATATACATCTTTACCATCGTAATACAAGTGACAGAATTCATCATCTCCCCAAGGGCCTTCTTTTATATGATCATATAATATATACGAAGCATAATAATTCCCATTTTGAATGTACCTGTATTCATCCGCCAAGCGATTTAATACTTTTTCTGGATAATCTTTATCAATTTTGATATAAAGATTATCTCCCACATGTACTTTATTATATTTTGACGAATATGGGACTTCCGTAATAATTTCATGACCTTCTAGTTCATAATTTATTCGCAATTTATAGTCATACCATTTTTGATAACTCATAAGAGTCGACTCATGAGTCCCTTCATCTTTTTCTATATAAGAGTCTAGACCAGATTGTATATAACATCGTTGATCATAGCGTTCTTTTACATAGTCAGGAACATAACTGCTACCATTCCATTCTCGCTCTCCAACAGTATTCACAAGCTGTTCTTCCACTTTGCGTTCTCTAATATACCCAGATCGAGCAGTGCAACTTAACACTTCTCCGATTTTTGCGCGCAACTCTTTATAAGACCTTCCTTTCATAATAACGCCCCCTTCATCATCTATATCTCCATGTGAAAAGTTTTCCCAACAAAAATTTTAATTTTTTTATATTCTTTGCACATCTACTCTTCCCTTTCTTAATCTTATCCGCGAAAAGCCCCTTCATGCTTTTCCAAATATAATTTTCCTTGTAAACTTTTCCTCATTATCCCTCTTTATTTCTTTTTCACTTCATCTATTTTTCACAAAAATTTTATCATAATATATCGTCAAGTGCAATATGCATTATTAATTGGTTGTTTCGTATTTTTTATCCATTTATAATATATAAATTACATTTATTACGGAGGTTCCTGATGCAACCGGAAATCAATTATACAATGGTCGGACAACGGATTCGTACTGCTCGCTTGCAAAAGAAGCTCAGTCAGG
>OLRE01003131.1_pt1 | contig 12168 bp, 10 predicted proteins | sample 1672461 | NCBI WGS metagenome assembly OLRE01 (sample SAMEA3136688, study PRJEB25190) | human gut metagenome | biome: human gut; feature: human-associated habitat; material: faeces | place: Austria | collected 2013
CTGCCGCCTTCACCGTCAGGCCGCCAAGTTCCATACCATTGACAGTGACCCCATCCGGCACTTCATGATTTTCATCAACCGTCTCAGCATAAACCATTCTGCCGGCTGACACTGTGAACGTCATTGCCATTAACAGTCCCAGTATTCCTTTCCAAGCTTTTTTCATCATATGTCCCCCACAGGCTCTCTCTATCCTGTCAGTCTTCGGTTTCAATACATCTCATGTTATTCAACGCCCTGTCTGAATAACTGCACATTCTAAACGAACTGGATAACCATGCTCAGAACCATGGAAATTACAATCAATGCAACAATAATCGTTGAAATAATCTTTGTTGTCTTTTTATTCATTTCTATCACTCCTATTAAAACGCTTCATGCGTCCATACTGAAGAATCGTTTTATCAATCCAACGGGACGCTTCACTCATTGTCATCTGCTCCATTGCATCGTTAAACTCTATTTTATGATATTTACATAAATCCTTCAAGTAGGCTTTTTGTTTTTTTGTCATGGGCTGCTGCTTTTTTGCCTTAAAGCCCATCTTCTCCGGTACAAAAAGCTTCGGCTCCGATGTTTCAAAATAATGGGCCAGCGTCTGATACAATTTAGCCGTCGCCAATGCATCATGGTAAGCACGATGTGCGGAACTGTTGATAATACCGTAATGTTCACACAATGCGCCCAGACTTCTCGACGGCAGATCCTTATGTACAGTTTTAGCAATCTTTAAAGTATCAATACCCTCATGCTCAAAAGGCAGATGGTACTTTTCGGCAGCCATTTTGGTAAAACGATAATCAAACCCCAGATTATGACCGACAACCACATAATCTTCGCAAAAATCGACAAAATCTCCCACAACCACCTGCAGATTTCTCGCCCCGGCCAGCATATCATCCGTAATGCCGGTCAATTCGGAAATCTGCTGCGTCAGCTTCTGATGAGGATTAATAAACTCTGAAAAACGGTCTGCCACTTTCCCCTGAATGACCTTCAGGGCGCCGATTTCTATGATCGTGTCTTTATCCGGAGACAGTCCTGTCGTCTCCAGGTCAAATACCACATAATCTTTAACCATTTGCTGTTTCCTCCATTTCAGCATTGCATTCCGACACAGAAATTGCCGTCATCTTTGCTGCATACGTTAATGGATTTCTCTCTTTATAATCAAACAGCAGTACTTCCGGTTTTCCTGTCCATTGCCCGGATGCCGCCGTTGCCCGGATATCCATGGCAAATCCTTCCATATGGGTCATTCTCTTCATCTGGCGGGCCGTGCATCCCTCATAGGATGGCAGATACCTTTCTGTCATTTCCCGATTCCTGTAAAAATCTTCACACAGCGGACGATAAAGAATCTCATGTGCCCATTCCGGCCGCGACTTAAGATTCTCTCTGGCATAGAGATCGTAAAGCATGGTGGCTTTTAGAATTTCTATGGCATCACCGTGTACCTCTTGAATATCCTTCTTTTTATCAGCTGCAGCCATATCATTGACCACTCTCCCCAGATGCCGTTCCTCTGCAAACTGCAGCAAAATATCATATCGCTGCATTCTGCCATGCTGTACTTTGTCAAATCCACACTGCTCGTAAAACGCTGCCAGATCTTCAAAAAAATCAAAAGGTGCCTTATAAAAATGCATAAGATATGTCACAGACTGCTCAAACTGATGGCTGTTGTAATAAATCTCCACCATTTCTTCCACACCTTTTAACTTCAGAATATCATCATAACTCATCCAGTCTGTTTTCAGTACCTCATACGGTGCCTTTTTTCGATAAACAATGCCATATGTTTCAGCCATATCATACATCCTGGAACCTTTTAATACCTTTAAAAAGCCCAACTGCAGCTGTTCCGGCTCCATCTGATACACATCATTAAAAGACTGTCTGAATCTGTCATAATCTTCATATGGCAGTCCGGCGATCAGATCCAGGTGCTGATGAATATTATGCCCGACATTCACGGTATGCACAGCCTTTGCCAGGCGATCCAGCCGCATGGTCCTGGAAACCTCCTGAATCGTCGCGTCATTGGTGGACTGGACACCGATTTCCAGCTGAACCAATCCCGGACGCATATCTGACAGAATCGCCAGCTCCTCATCATCCAGCAGATCCGCACCGATTTCAAAGTGGAAATTCGTTATACCGTTGTCATGGGCTTTGATATAACGCCAGATAGCCATAGCGTGTTTCTTATTGCAGTTAAAAGTTCTGTCCACAAATTTGACCTGCGGCACCTCATGATCAATGAAAAACTGCAGTTCCTTTTCCACAAGGGCCATATCTCTTAAACGCACCTTCTTGTCCACGGAAGACAGACAATAACTGCATGAAAATGGGCATCCTCTGCTTGTTTCATAATAAATGATCTTATTCTTGAAATCATTCATATCTTCATAGACAAAAGGTACTTTGTTCAGATCCATGACTTCACGCCAGCCGTTATCCACCAATTGTCCGTTTTCACGGTAAACAATCCCCCGAATGTCCTGAAGCTTTCCACTGCCGTCAATATAGTACTGCATCAATTCATGAAATGTCTCTTCACCTTCACCACGAATAACGCCGGTCACTCCCGGATTCCGCTCCAGACATTCCGCAGCATCATAAGATACCTCCGGACCACCGAACCAGATCGGCATATCCGGCCTTATCTGATGCAAAAGTTCCGTCAGTTCCTCCACCATTCCCATATTCCATATATAACAGGAAAAAGCGACCATATCCGCTTTCTCCTTGTAAAGATCTGCCAGTACATCTTCTGTATACTGGTTGATCGTATATTCTTTGATCTGAATCTGTTCTTTATATTCATCCGAAAAAGCCCGCAGACTGCACACTGCCAGATTGGCATGAATATACTTGGCATTAATCGCTGCCAGCACAATCTTCATTCTCTATCCCTCAGTTCATTTCTACATTTCTATTCTATGACTTATAGCTTTTCAGCCATTATGTCTTTTCTGTTTATCTCTTCTTCATCCATCACTCGCTTATCGGTCAGTCCCAAATGCAGTAAGCGCTTTGCGAATATCACTCATCTATTATAGGTCATCTCTCATAGAATACGCAATACTTTCTTTGCCATTAAGGAATGCCTGAAAATCAATTATATAAAAATCAGGAAGCTTTAAATTTTCAGTCCAATCGATAAACGGGGAACAAATGATACTTTTCATTTGCTCCCCGTTTCATATGTTTAAATCCTATTCTGTATTTTATAAGTTCGGACGAATCTGTTTTGGCTTATAGCCGGCATCTTCCAATGCCTGTATAATCTCTTTCTTGTGCTCTGTACCAAAGGCTTCCAGTGTGATCTTCAGTTCCACTGCTGCACTTCTGTTGGTGCTAAAGAACTGATTATGATCCAGCTTGATCACATTACCGCGCTTGTCAGCGATAACCTGTGATACGCGGACCAGTTCACCCGGCTTATCCGGCAGAAGAACAGAGATGGTAAAGATTCTGTCCCTTGCAATAAGACCATTCTGGACAACAGATGACATGGTGATAACATCCATGTTGCCGCCGCTCAAAATAGAAACGACTTTCTTGCCCTTCACATCTAAATGCTTCAGCGCTGCAACAGTCAAAAGGCCTGAGTTCTCAACAATCATCTTATGATTCTCAACCATATCGAGGAAGGCAACAACCAGTTCTTCATCATCCACTGTGATAATGCCATCCAGGTTCTTCTGGATATATGGGAAAATCTTGGTACCCGGTGTCTGAACCGCTGTACCATCTGCGATAGTATTGACCGGTGAAACCGTTGTCACTTTGCCATTCTCAAGGGATGCTTTCATACAAGCCGCACCGGATGGCTCAACACCGATGACTTTGATATTATTCTTCAGCATCTTGGCCAGTGTGGATACGCCTGTTGCCAAACCGCCGCCGCCAATTGGAACAAGAATATAATCTACCAGTGGTAAATCCTGAATCACTTCCATAGCGATTGTTCCCTGTCCTGTTGCTACGCGCAGATCATCAAATGGATGAATAAATGTATAGCCATGCTCTGCTGCCAGTTCATAAGCTTTCTCACATGCCTGGTCATAAACATCACCGTAAAGAACAACTTCTGCACCATAAGCCTTTGTACGCTCTACCTTGATCAGCGGTGTGGTCGTCGGCATAACGATAACAGCCTTTACACCATAACACTGAGCAGCATAAGCCACGCCCTGGGCATGATTTCCTGCAGATGCAGTGATCAGACCTCTTTTTCTCTCTTCATCTGTAAGCGTACCGATTGTGTAATAAGCGCCTCTCAGCTTGTAGGCACCTGTCAGCTGCATATTCTCCGGTTTAAAATATATCTTATTACCTGTGTGATCACTGAAATATTTGCTGTAAATCAGACCTGTTTCCTGTGTTACTTTCTTCACTGCCTCACAAGCTGCCTCAAAAGCAGGTAAAGTCAGCATATTCTTCTCAGCCTCTGTAATCTCACGAGACTTGATCTTATTGATTTTCTCTTCTAATGTCAATTCAGCACCCGTTGCCAATTCCTGTTTCTTTGTATTCTCTGCCATAATGCTTCTCCTAGTTCGATTATGCAAGTCATAAACTCAGTGGACTTGTCATTCCACTGGGATATAAAATATTGTACGGTTTATAATTATACAAAATATTCCAAAAGAAATCAACAAAAATATCCTGACATTCAAGCTCAAAGTCTGTCCTGTCAGGATATTTCTCTCATACAACTATTGATTTAATTAATCCAGTTCAGCATAAAAGTCAACAACTGCGCTGTATTTTTCAGGATCCTCGATGACGTTCAGAATGACTTCATCTTCTTCACAGGATTCATCGGAAATTGCCTTCATAAACAACATACGTTCCGGGTCACTGCTGATGCTGTCACCTTCGATTTCACTGATCAAAACGAACTTTTCAGTGTCCATATCGAATTCATCCAGAATAGCAAATTCCACTTCGCTGCCGTCTTCCATCTCAAGTGTCACTGTATCAAATTCGTCCATTTCTTCGTTTTCTTCGATTCCCATTTGGCTCTCCTTTATTTAAGACTTTCCCGCCGTCTTCATTAATTTCAAAGACGGCAGGCTGCCTTTTGTTCGATTTTCAATAAAGCGTCTATTATAATGTAGCTTCCAATGTCTTTCTGATGGCTTTAATGAATTCTTCACTGTTGGCAACTGTCACATCTTTCATGGTTGTGATCAGTGCCAGGTCTTTGGTCATTGTACCATTCTCAATCGTATCGATGGTTGCTTTCTCCAGCTTGTCGGCAAAAGCCATCAGTTCAGGAATATTATCCAGTTCACCACGCTTTCTCAGAGCGCCGGTCCATGCAAAAATTGTGGCTACTGAGTTCGTTGATGTTTCTTCACCCTTAAGATATTTATAATAATGTCTCTGAACAGTACCATGGGCAGCTTCATATTCATAAGTGCCATCCGGTGCAACCAGAACAGATGTCATCATAGCCAGAGAACCAAAAGCTGTAGCTACCATATCGCTCATAACATCGCCATCATAGTTCTTGCAGGCCCAGATGTAACCGCCCTCTGAACGAATGACACGGGCAACTGCATCATCGATCAGTGTATAGAAGTATTCAATGCCTGCTGCATCGAATTTGTCTTTGTATTCTGCATCAAAGATTTCCTGGAAAATATCTTTGAATGTATGGTCATATTTCTTGGAAATGGTATCTTTTGTAGCAAACCAGAGATCCTTATGGGTGTCCAGTGCATAATTAAAGCATGCTTTCGCAAAGCTTTCGATGGAAGCGCAGATGTTATGCTGACCCTGAATAATGCCCGGTCCGTCAAACTGGTGAATCAGTTCACGTGTCTCTTCACCTGCTTCATTGGTATAAACAAGTTCAGCCTTGCCTGCTGCCGGAATCTTCATCTCTGTTGCCTTATAAACATCACCATATGCATGTCTTGCAATGGTAATTGGTTTCTTCCATGTTCTGACAGTTGGTTCAATACCCTTGACAACGATTGGTGCACGGAAAACCGTACCATCAAGGATTGCACGGATCGTACCGTTCGGGCTCTTCCACATTTCCTTCAGATTGTATTCCTTCACACGAGCAGCGTTCGGTGTGATTGTTGCACATTTGACAGCAACACCGTATTTCTTTGTTGCCATGGCAGAATCAATGGTTACCTGATCGTTGGTCTGATCTCTGTATTCCAGCCCCAGATCATAATATTCTGTCTTCAGATCGATAAATGGAAGAAGCAGTTCGTCTTTGATCATCTTCCAGAGAATTCTTGTCATTTCATCGCCGTCCATTTCAACCAGCGGTGTTGTCATTTTAATCTTGTCCATCATCATATCCTCCCGTAATATGTAAAGTTCAGACCGACAGCGGCAACTGCTACCGCCGCCTGTCTCAATATAGTAGCATTAACTTACTCAGTCTCTTAAGCCTCTTTATAGTAGTTGATCAGACAACCTGCAAGAATGATCTTGCGTTCATCATCTGTCAGCTCACCCATCTTCAATGTAATCGGTTTCATCTCTTCGCCAACAACATAAGCAGGAATATCTGTCAGCTTATCCTCAATCGCCTTTCTAATGCCAGGAATGAAAATATAGTCATCATTGGCAAACGGCAGCTCATCTTCAGGATAGATAAATGGCAGCATGCCCCAGTTGATCAGGTTGGAACGATAACGCTTTGTTGCATAGCCTTTAGCAATATTGGCCCATCCGCCAAGTACCTTCTGACATGAAGCAGCCTGTTCACGGGCGGAGCCGTCACCCGGCTTCACTGCATAAATCGTACTGCCTACAGCTGTTTTCTTCGCATCCATATCCGGGAATGCTTTCTTAATATTCTCAATAACTGCTTTGACTTCATCAGACAGCTCTGTACCGCCTGAACATGGGCATCCGCCGGCCTGTCTTGCCTCTTCAAGTGCACGAACAGCCTTTGCACGACCCACATAAGCAGGATCTTTTCTTGATAATGTAAATTCAGCCAGACCAAGCGGGTTGGATCTGAAGGAAGATGTCTCACCGGATGGAATCAACTCATCGGTTGTTGTAACCGGATCATGGATTTCGGATACAACCTTAACGATCAGATCATCTGTCAAAGCGGTCATCGCAGGCCAATCCTTGATGTTTGGTCCAAAATGGATTTCCACTTCAGGATGAGCCACACCCTTGCTGTCATAAACTCTGTTGTCATAAATCGTCTTATCAAAATGATATTTTGGATGCTTGTATTCAATATCTGCCAGATCGGTTGCAGGTGTCAGGAAGCCTTTATTAGCTGCTGTTGCTGCGATAGAACGGGCATCCATCAGTGCAACAGAAGCTACCTGGCCATTCTGAAGCTTGGAGCCTTCACGGTTCGGGAAGTTACGTGTTGTATGACGGATACTGAAAGCATTATTCGCCGGTGTGTCACCCGCGCCAAAGCAAGGACCGCAGAAAGCTGTCTTCAGAACGGTACCTGTTGCAAGCAGATCAGCTGCCACGCCGTTTCTCAGCAGTTCCATATAAATTGGTGTACTTGCAGGATAAACATTCATGGTAAACTTGTCTGAACCGATGCTGCGGCCTCTCATAATATCCGCTGCATCGCAGATGTTCTCGAATCCGCCGCCGGCACATCCTGCGATAATCCCCTGGTCACAGTATAACTTTCCGTCAACAATCTTGTCCTTCAATGTGTAATCAACGGCACCGTCAAAGCTGACTGCTGCACGTTTTGCCACATCATCCAGAATATCTTCAAGATTGGCGTTCAACTCCTCAATTGTATATGTATTGCTTGGATGGAACGGCATAGCGATCATTGGTTTGATGGTGCTGAGATCAACCACAACCATACCATCATAGTAAGCAACTTTTCCAGGATTCAGTTCTTTGTAATCTTCCGGTCTGTTATGCAATGCATAAAATTCTTCAATCTTATCATCTGTACGCCAGATAGAAGACAGACAGGTTGTCTCTGTTGTCATAACATCGATACCGATACGGAATTCTGCACTCAGATTGGAAACACCTGGTCCTACGAATTCCATGACTTTGTTGTTCACATAGCCGTTGGCAAATACTTCACCGATAATCGCCAATGCCACGTCCTGAGGTCCTACACCCTTCATCGGTTCGCCCGTCAGATAAATGCCGACTACCCCAGGCATATTGATATCATACGTTCTGCAAAGCAGCTGTTTGGCCAATTCGCCGCCGCCTTCACCGATGGCCATTGTACCAAGGGCTCCGTAACGTGTATGGCTGTCAGACCCCAGAATCATGCCGCCACAGGTTGCCAGCATTTCACGGGCAAACTGATGGATGACTGCCTGATGTGGCGGTACGTAAATGCCGCCGTATTTCTGGGCACATGTAAGTCCAAACATATGGTCATCTTCATTGATCGTGCCGCCGACTGCACAAAGACTGTTGTGGCAGTTCGTCAGTACATACGGAATCGGGAATTTCTCAAGTCCGCTTGCTCTTGCAGTCTGAATAATGCCGACAAATGTAATATCGTGGGATGTCATCTTGTCGAACTTGATCTTTAACTGCTCTTTTGAATCAGAAGTGTTATGAGCCTGCAAAATATTGTAAGCCATTGTTTGTGCCGCTGCATCCTTCTTCTCAGGCACATATCCGAGTTTTGAATTAAGAATTGTCGTACTATCAGCAGTATCTTCAACAATTTCCTGTCCGTTTAACAGCCAGGCACCGTTTTGAAGTAATGTAATCATAGAACCTCCTGTCCTTGCTTTGCAAGTCATTTCAAAGCAATTTGCATCAATATTGGCTTAAATTGAATTTATTATACACTTAAATCCAGTCCTCTTGCAACTGTTACGGTGTATTTTTGCAAAATCTTTTAAATGTGATGTCATTGCATAATCCTCTGTGCTGCCCGATATCATCCCCATCGGTGATATAAACGAGCATCACTATAAAACAACTGCATAGTTTTTCCTGCACACACACATATTATTAATGCCATTGTTAAATTCACGTATAATCAAGCAAATGATTTTCTATTTTTAGATGATAGTTAAAATTTTTTGGAGGTTTTCTTATGGATATCTTAAACGTCATTCTTCTCTCACTTTTCTCCCTGATTGCCCTTTTCATCCTCACCAAACTCATGGGCTATCGGCAGATGTCTGAAATGAGCATGTTTGATTATATCAACGGCATCACTATTGGCTCTATTGCCGCTGAAATGGCCACCTCCCTTGAAAAGGACTGGTGGCTGCCCCTGACTGCCATGGTCGTTTATGCCTTGGCCGCCATTGTTCTTTCCTATATTTCCGTCAAATCCATGGCCGCCCGTCGAGTGATCTCCGGCAAACCTTTGATTCTGATGGACCATGACACGATCTATGAAAAGAATCTCTTGAAAGGCAAAATAGATTTATCCGAAATGCTGCTGCAATGCCGGGTCAACGGCTATTTTAATTTGTCGGATCTACAGACAATCCTATTGGAACCCAATGGCCGTATGAGTTTCCTTCCAAAATCCGACAAACGTCCCGTCATTCCCGAAGATATGTCTATGACTCCTGAACAGGAATTCCTTGTGGCTAATGTGATCATTGACGGTCACATTATGGAGAAAAATCTGCAGCACGCCGGCAAAGATATCCAGTGGCTGAATAAACAGATGCATGCCCAGAATATTTCTAATCTGAGGGAAGTTTTGCTGGCTACCTGCGACATGCATAATCAAGTGACTTTCTATCAGAAAACCCATCAGGAAATGACAAGCGATATTCTGGATTAACGTCGGTGTCATTGCTTTTTTTCCCTTTTTAAGCTATACTAAGAACAGTGATTTTAACCGGAAAGGAAGAAACATGCAAAAGAAAAATATATTAATCAGTGTGATCGACGGTCAAGGTGGCGGCATCGGCAGACAATACATTTCTGCCCTTACCTCTGTCCTTCCAAAGGATCTGCCTGTCACCATCCGTGCACTGGGGACCAACTCCCTGGCCACCTCCAACATGCTCAAAGGCGGTGCGAATGATGGTGCGACAGGTGAGAATGCCATCGTCCTCAATGCAGGGCGCTCCGATATTATCGTGGGCGTTGTTGCTATTGTTGTTGCCAATGCCATTCTCGGCGAATTAACACCGACTATGGCTCAGGCTATCGGGGCCAGCAATGCCCGACGGATTCTGATTCCTTTCGACAGCTGCAATACCCGTATTGCCATGCTGTCCAACGGGCCGCTTCAGGCCTTTATCGACCAGGCCGTTCGCATGACGACGGACTATATCGGCGAATTATTACAATAAACTAAGGAGATTTTTACAATGGAAAACACAAATGAAAAGACTGCCGGACAGAAGCTCCAGGAAGAACTGACATGGAAGTTTCCTTCTGTTGCCCTGGAAGCACCGGAACGTGTCAAAGAAGCTTATGATTTCTGCGAACCTTACAAAGCATTTTTATCCGAAGCCAAGACAGAACGTGAATGTGTGTTAAAAGCCGAAGCAATGTTAAAAGATGCCGGCTACACAGAATTCGACCCGAAGGCTTCCTATCAGCCTGGAGATAAGGTTTATTTCAACAACCGCGGCAAAGCGATTATCGCTTCTACCTTCGGTACTGCACCTTTAGATGAGGGTATTCGTCTGAATGCCGCTCATATCGATGCACCGAGACTGGATTTAAAACCAACACCTGTTTATGAGAAGAATGATATTGCTTACTTCAAGACCCATTATTACGGTGGTATCCGCAAATACCAGTGGGCAACAATTCCTCTTTCTCTTCACGGTGTGATCTACAAGAAAAACGGCGATGCCGTTATCGTGAATATCGGTGAAGATCCTGCCGATCCTGTTTTCTATATCAGTGATCTGCTTCCGCATCTGTCTGCCAGACAGAATCAGCGTTCCCTGGCTGAAGGTATTAAAGGTGAAGAACTGAATATTCTCATCGGTTCCATCCCTTATCCTGAGAAAGGCTTAAAGGACCCTGTGAAGTTAAAAGTTCTTCAGATCCTGAATGAGAAATACGGTATTGTTGAAGCAGATTTCTATCGTGCCGAACTTGAAATTGTTGCCGCAGGCCCTGCCCGTGATGTTGGTTTTGACAGAAGCCTGATCGCATCCGCCGCTCACGATGACCGTGTATGCGCTTATCCGGCACTCCGTGCAGAGTTGGATACACTGCATCCTACATATACAACTGTAACCATCCTCACAGACAAAGAGGAAATCGGTTCCGTCGGCAATACGGGCCTTCACTCCGATTATGTTCGCCATTATCTTGAATATCTTGCTGAAAATGCAGGTGTTTCTTATAAAGATATGCTCCAGCACGCACTGTGCCTATCCTCAGATGTCAGTGCTGCCTTTGACCCGACATTCCCTGATGTCTATGAAGCAGGCAACTCCTGTTATCTTGGCAAAGGCTGTGTCCTGACCAAGTACACAGGTGCAAGAGGCAAGAGTGGCTCCAGTGACGCCAGTGCAGAGACCATGTCCAAAGTCATCGGTATCATGGAAGCCCACAACGTTTACTGGCAGGCCGGCGAACTGGGCAAAGTCGATGAAGGCGGCGGCGGTACTGTTGCACAGTTCATCGCAGGTATGAACATCGATGTTGTCGATCTGGGCGTACCGGTTATGTCCATGCATGCACCAATGGAAATCGTATCCAAGATGGACGTCTACGAAGCCTACAACGCATTCGTGGCATTCTATAAGTAAAATTGTTTGTGAATACTCAATAGTCCTTGAAGGGAATAAAAATAATCGTCCACAGGCAGAAGCACCTGCCCGTGGACGATTATTTTTATTCCCTGGCTATTCTTTTATCCGGCGTGTGAGAAAGATAACCGGATACTGCCCCTGCAGAGTTTTGTACATATCATTCTCCAAAATTGATGATATTGATTCGGTTTATCTGCTCTCGGATGCTTTAGGGCTGAAAAGGAAGTAACGGTCTTTGTTGGCATCCGGTTCTTCCTGCTCCAGCCATTTCTTGAAGTCGCCGTCTGCATAGTATTTGATTTCTCTGTAACGACAGTCTTCTGCGAGAACCTTCATGGTTGTATGAAGGACGTTGCCGTTGACAATGACCTTGTCACGACGGCCGTCTTCCTGATATTTATCCGGCATTAATGACGGGTCAAGGACTGTGATATGCTCGCCGTCTTCTTCGATACCCACA
>OLRE01003132.1_pt1 | contig 12166 bp, 7 predicted proteins | sample 1672461 | NCBI WGS metagenome assembly OLRE01 (sample SAMEA3136688, study PRJEB25190) | human gut metagenome | biome: human gut; feature: human-associated habitat; material: faeces | place: Austria | collected 2013
TGTACGCCGGCGGCGATGCCGTGACCGGTGCCGCCACCGTCATCAAGGCCATGGGTGCCGGTAAGGCAGCCGCCAAGGCCATGGACGAGTACATCCAGAATAAGTAACCGTGCTTCCTGGCTCCCCTATTAGGAGAGCTCCGCAAGGCGCTGGCACAGCCAGACCGAAGCGGTGAGAGATTCAGCCGACATTCCGTTGCGGAGTGTCGGCTTTTTTGTTGTTGTATCCCACTTCTTATGCATTCTGCCCAAAAAACAGAGCAATATTTTGTCACTCAAGCTTGGCGGAATCTGATTGATTTTGACTGAGATTTTGCTATAATAAGGGGGTAAGGCGGTCATAACCCGCCAACGTCAATCAAAATCAATCATATAAATCGAACAAGGGGGAATGTTCCCGATGCTGGCAGAAGAACGATTCAGCCTGATTTTGGATCTGCTGGCGCGGCAGCGCACTGCCACCGTACAGGAACTGTGCGAGGCGTTGAACGCAAGCGAATCCACCATCCGGCGCGACCTGAACGAGCTGGGCAAGCAGGGCAAACTGAACAAGGTGCACGGCGGGGCCACCCTGCCGGACAGCCCCTTCCGCACCGACGAGCCCACCATGGCCGCCAAGGAAGAGCTGGCCGTCAGTCAGAAGCAGAGCATCGCTCAGGCGGCGGCAAAACTGATCCTGCCGGAAGATTTCATCTATCTGGATGCAGGCTCCAGCACGCTGGCTCTGGCACGGGCGTTGAGCGGCCCGGCCCTGAACGCCAGCTATGTGACCAACGGCGTGGCCCACGCCCGCCTGCTGGCCCAGAAAGGCTGCCGGGTGTTCCTGCCCGGCGGGCTGCTGCGGCCCCAGACCGAGGCCATCATCGGGGCGGCTGCGCTGACTGCCATCCAGCAGTACAATTTCACCAAAGCCTTCATGGGGGCCAACGGCGTGGCGCTGGGTTCCGGCTTCACCACCCCAGACCCCGAGGAGGCAGCCGTCAAGGCTGCGGCTCTCCACCGGGCGCGGGAGGCGTGGTTCCTGGTGGACGACACCAAATTCGCGCAGGTCTACCCCGCCGTCATCTGTGATCTGCACAGCGGTGCCATCCTGACGAACCGGTGCCCCAACCCCAAATACCGGCAATACACTCTGATAAAGGAGACCGAGGTATGATCTACACTGTAACGTTCAATCCTGCCATTGATTATGTCGTCCGTCTCGACAGGCCCCTTGAGGTGGGCGAGGTGAACCGCGCCGCCGGGGAGGACTGCGTGCTGGGTGGCAAAGGCATCAATGTTTCCGGCGTGCTCCGGGAGCTGGGCTGTGAGAGCGTGGCTCTGGGCTTTGTGGCCGGTGAGACCGGTGCCTGGCTGGAGCGTGGTCTGGCCGCGCAGGGGCTCCGGACCGATTTTATCCATCTGGCCGAGGGCATGACCCGCATCAACGTCAAGATCAAGGCAGGCACCGAGACTGAGCTGAACGGCGCAGGCCCCAGCATCCCGGAAAGTGCCATGCAGCAGCTGGAAGCCCAGCTGGACACCCTGCAGCCTGACGACATCCTCATTCTGGCGGGCAGCATCCCCAAGAGCCTTTCCCAGAGCACCTACGAGCGGCTGCTGGCAGGGCTGGAGGGCCACGGCGTGCGGGCCGTGGTGGATGCCACCCAGGATCTGCTGGTCAACGTCCTCCCCTATCACCCCTTCCTGATCAAGCCCAACGATCACGAGCTGGGCGAGATCGTGGGCCGGGAGCTGAAAACAGACGAAGAGATCACCGCCGCCGCCCGCGCCCTGCAGGAAAAGGGTGCCCGGAACGTACTGGTGAGCATGGCCGGAAACGGTGCCCTGCTGGTGGATGAGCACGGCGAGGTGCACCGCATCGGCTGCCCCAAGGGCAAGGTCGTGAACAGCGTGGGCGCAGGCGACAGCATGGTGGCCGGTTTTGTGGCAGGTTATCTGCAAAGCGGCAGCTATGAGCAGGCCCTCAGGCTGGGCACCGCCTGCGGCAGTGCCACCGCGTTCAGCCTTGGGCTGGCCAAACGGGAAGAAATTAAGAACTTGTTCGAAACCCTTTAACGAGCTCACCCTCTCCGTCATCGCTGACGCGATGCCACCTCCCCCAAAGTGGGAGGTCTTGACAGTCATTGCTATGTTGATGGTTTTGCCAAGGGCTCTCCCTTTGGGAGAGCTGGACGCGAAGCGGCCTGAGAGGGTGAGGACGCTACGATAGAAAGGAGAACCCTTATGCGCATTACGGAATTATTCACCGCAAAGTCCATCGAGCTGGATTCCGCGGCCTCCAACCGGGACGAGATCCTCTCCCGGCTGGTAGAACTGCAGGCCACCCACGGCAACATCACCGACACAGAAGCCTACAAGAAGGCGCTTTACGCCCGGGAGGATGAGGCCTCCACTTATGTGGACAACGGCATCACCGTTCCCCACGCCAAGACGAATGTGGTCACCCGGCCCAGCCTGGCCGCCCTGCGTCTGAGCACCCCGGTGCAGTACAACGCCGAGGATGACGGCAAGACCGACCTGCTCTTTGCCATTGCGGCCCCCGAAAACGGCAGCCTGCATGTGGATATGCTGGCCCGCATGATGCAGATGCTGATGAACGAGGACTTTGTGGAAAAGCTGAAGGCCGCCAGGACCCCCGCCGAATTCCTTGCCCTCATCGACGCACAGGAGGAGGCCCAGTTCGGTGAGGAGAGCTTCACCCAGCAGGCCATCCCCCAGAGCGGCTACCGCATTCTGGCCGTGACCGCCTGCCCCAACGGCATTGCCCACACCTACATGGCCGCCGAGGCGCTGGCCAAGGCCGGTGACAAGCTGGACCTGCCCACCAAGGTGGAGACCAACGGCTCCGATGGTGCCAAGAATGTGCTGACCCGCGCCGAGATCGCAGCCTGTGACGGCATCATCGTGGCTGCAGACAAAAATGTGGAGACCGCCCGCTTTGACGGTAAGCCCGTGCTGTTTGCCCGGGTGGATGACGGCATCCACAAGCCCGAGGAGCTGCTGAAAAAGGTGGCTCACGGCGAAGTTCCCGTGTATCACGCCAAGGGCGGTGCCGCCGCTGCCGAGGAGGAGACCTCCGGCGACAGCTTTGGCCGCAAGGTGTACAAGGACCTGATGAACGGCGTGTCTCACATGCTGCCCTTTGTGGTGGGCGGCGGCATTATGATCGCGCTGGCCTTCCTGCTGGACGATTACACCATCGACCCCTCCAACTTCGGCATGAACACCCCCATCGCCGCCTTCTTCAAGACGGTGGGCAGCGCCGCCTTTGGCTACATGCTTCCCATTCTGGCAGGCTTCATCGCCATGTCCATCGCCGACCGTCCCGGCCTGGCCGTGGGCTTTGCGGGCGGCGTGCTGGCCATGAACGGCACCAACTTTGCAGGCCTTGCCAACGGTGAGACCACCGGCATTTCCGGCGGCTTCCTGGCCGCTCTGCTGGCCGGTTTCGTGGCCGGTTATGTGGTCGAGTTCCTGAAAAAGATCACCGAAAAGCTCCCCGCCAGCCTGAACGGCATCCGCCCCATGCTGATCTACCCGCTGGGCGGCATCCTCATCATCGGTGCCGTGATGTGCGGCATCAACCCGGTCATGGGCATGATCAACACCGCCATGACCAACTGCCTCAACGCCATGGGCGGCACCTCCAAGGTCCTGCTGGGTGCCATCGTTGCCGGTATGATGAGCATTGATATGGGCGGCCCCTTCAACAAGGCAGCCTACGTCTTTGGCACTGCCGCACTGGCCTCCGGCAACTACGAGGTCATGGCCGCTGTCATGGTGGGCGGCATGGTTCCTCCCATCGCGATCGCCCTCTCCACCACCTTCTGCCCCAAGAAGTGGACCCCTGACGAGCGCCGCAACGGCATCGTGAACTACGTCATGGGCCTGTGCTTCGTCACCGAGGGTGCCATCCCCTACGCCGCCGCCGACCCGCTGCGCGTCCTGCCCAGCTGTGTGGCCGGTGCCGCGCTGGCCGGTGCCCTCTCCATGACCTTTGGCTGCGCCCTGCGCGCTCCCCACGGCGGCATCTTCGTGTTCCCCGTGGTCGATCATGCCTTGCTCTACTGCGTGGCTCTGGCCGCTGGCAGCGTGGTGGGTGCCGCGATCCTGAGCCTGCTCAAGAAGGACCGCACCGACGCAGCCTGATCTGCCATTCTCCTTCTTCCTTTACCATATAAAAAGGGCCCGTCTGCTCGCACCAAAATGCGGCAGGCGGGCCCTTTCGTGCTTATCCCTTGATGATCCGGAGCAGGGTCTTGTCCAGCTGGATGGTGCGGTTCCAGGGGTTCAGGATGATGCCCTGGATCTCCGGCACCTGCAGTGCGGCATCCAACAGCTTTTCAAACTCCACCAGAAAGGTGGACTGCACCGCTTCCGCGCCCTTCATCTCCTCTTCAAAGCTGGTAAAGGCATACCACCAGCTGGCCCCATCGGCCGTGCGGAGGGCCCGCAGCTGCATCTGCTCACCGGCCGGGTTCGGCTCCACCGCCACCACGACCTGTCCGTTTTCCCGCATCCTCCGCCGGATCACGGTCAGGGTATGCGCCAGCTGCTCCTGTGTAGGCTCCTGCTGTAACTGGCAGACTGCCTGTTCGATCTTTTCGTTGCCGTTCAGGCCCTCGTCCTTCTTCTGCGCCATAAGCTCTCCCATTCTTTTTGTTGTATTTTATGCTTGTATTATATCCGGACTTTACGAAAAATGGAAGCGCTGGCCAGAGATTCTTTCTTTTTTCGTCTGCTTTCGGGTGTTTTTTCAAAAATCAGTAGCCCCCGCCCCGAAAAAGTGTTACAATGTTTTCGTCTGGTATCATTTCAGAAACGACAGGACGCGCCGTTTTTCCGTGAGCCGTTTTGTCGGAATGGGAGAGATAATGTAATGAAACGAATCCTTCGTTCTGCCGTCAGTCTGCTGCTGTGCGTCGCCGTGGCGCTGGGCGGCACTGCCTGCGGCCGAAGCAAGCTGCCCACCACCATCACGATCTGGACCTACTACAACGGCGATCAGCTGGAATGCTTCAACCAGCTGGTGGAGCAGTTCAACTCCACCGTGGGCAAAGAGAAGAACATCCGGGTCGAAAGCTCCAGTCAGGGCAGCGTGAACGACCTGGAGACCAGCGTGCTGGCCGCCGCCGAGGGCAAGGTGGGTGCCGAGAAGCTGCCCAACATCGTCTCCTCCTACGCGGACACCGCCTTTACGCTGGATCAGATGGGCCTTGCCGTTGACCTGAGCCCCTACCTGACCGAAAAAGAGAAGTCCGCCTATATCGCCGGGTTTCTCGAAGAGGGCGACCTGATGAACAACGGGGAGCTCAAGGTCTTTCCCATAGCAAAATCCACCGAGCTGCTCTACCTGAACGTCACCGACTTTGTCCCCTTTGCCGAGGCCACAGGCGTGACCTATGCGGATCTTTCCACCGTGGAGGGGCTGAACGAGGCCGCACACAAATACTACGACTGGACCGATGCCCAGACGGCTGCGCCCAACGACGGCAAGGCCCTGTATGGCCGCGACGCGCTGACCAATTACCTGCTCTGCGGCGCACAGGAACTGGGTACGACCATCTTTGATGCCGAAAACGGCGTGATGACCCTGCACTTTGACAAGCCGACCCTCCGCAAGCTGTGGGATAACTACTATGTCCCCTACATCAAGGGCTGGTGCAGTGCCAGCGGCAAGTTCCGCAGCGACGATATCAAGATCGGCAGCCTGCTGGCCTATGTCGGTTCCTCCTCCAGCGCTTCCTTCTTCCCCACCCAGGTGCTGACCAGCGACACCGAGAGCCACGGCATCGAGATGGCCGCGCTGCCCTGCCCCAGCTTTGCAGGCTGTGAGCCGGTGGCCGTCCAGCAGGGGGCCGGCATGGTAGTCATCCCGGGCACCGAGGACGAGATCAGCGCCTGCGTTGCCTTCCTGAAATGGTTCACCCAGCCGGAAAACAACCTGCAGTTCTCGGTGCAGTCCGGCTATATGCCCGTGACCTATGCCGCCAACAGCATGTCCGCCCTTGAGAACAGCGGCCTGACGGTCTCCGACAGGATCCACAAAGTGCTGAGCCTGTCCATTGATGCCATCGATCGCAGCAAGCTCTACACCACCCATGCCTTCCCGGATGCCCTGCGCGCCCGCAATACCCTGCAGTACGCGCTGGAGGACCGTGTCACTGCCGACCGTGCCACGGTGCTGGAGCGGCTGGCTGCCGGGCAGACCCCCGAGGAAGCCGAAGCCGAGTTCCTGACCGACACCTATTTTGATGCCTGGTACGACCAGACTCTGGCCGCTCTCAGCGCCTTTGCGGGCTGAGATGCCCTTGGAACAACCACAAAAGGAGAGACCCTCAGATGCAGAACCGCAAGCCGCACAGTCAGAAGGCCCCTCAGACGGGCCATTCTATCTTCGGCACCATCCTTTTCTCCCTGCTGGCTGTGCTGGCGGTGGAGTTCCTGCTGCTGACCTTTGCCGTCCACGCCACCCGGCTTGGCCCCCAGCTGAACCAGAACGCCGAGGATATCCTTGCCATGCAGGTGGACAACCGCAGCCGGTATCTTCAGTCCATCTTCCACGATGCACAGGAGCTGACCAGCCTTTCCGATGCCATCAATGGCCTGACCCAGCAGCTTCTGGACGAGGGAGAGATCAGCCTGAGCACGCTGGACAGCAGCAGCGACGCGGCCTATCCCCTGCTGGAAGCCGCCGCGCCGGAGCTCATCAGCACCCTGCGCATCAAGTCGGTGACCGGCGTGTTCCTTATCCTGAACACCCATGATCTGGACAAACGGAAGCAGGACAGCCTCATGCCCGCCATCTACCTGCGGGATCTCGACCCGGATGCCGCTCCCTCCCAGCGCAACGCCGACCTGACCTTTGTGCGGGCACCGGCCCAGCTGGTGCAGTCCCTCTCCATTGCCACGGACAACAGCTGGGCTCCCACCATCCGCTACCGGGCACTGGGAAACCGTGGCTTCCTTTATCCCCCTTTCCAGGCCGCCTATAAAGACGGAGCCAGCCTTGCCGCCTCCGATTATGGCCACTGGACCTCACAATCCTATCTGGTACCCGGGGACACCCACGAGGCCATTGCCTACAGCCAGCCCCTGATCCTGCCGGACGGCACTGTTTACGGCGTGATCGGCGTGGAACTGCTGGCCGACTACCTGTGGGAGAACCTGCCCTGCTCTGAGCTGCAGAACAACGGCACCTATTTCCTTGCCGTGACCGATACGGAGGAGCTCTCTGCCTCTGAACTGCAGCTGCGTCCGGTGCTTCGTTCCCACTGCGACGGGCAGCCGGGTTCTGCGGACGAAAGCCTTACGCTGCGCCTCCACAGTGCCCATACCCACCGCTACCTCTTCAGCAATGCCCTCTACATTGCTTCGGTCTCCCCCTTGAACCTCTACAGCCGGAACGCCCCTTTCTCGGGCAAGCACTGGCTTCTCGTGGGCTCCGTTCCCGCGGTGCAGCTCTTTGCTTTCGCCCAGCGGCTGCAGCAGCTGTTCTCCTTCATCATGCTGATCACGCTGGCCGTTGGCTTTGTTTGCAGCTGGCTGATCAGCAGGCGGCTGGCCCGGCCCGTTGCCAAGCTCTCGGCTGAGGTAGCCGCTGCCGAAGCGGATTCCTCCGCCATCCCGCATCTTTCCACCACCGGCATCCGGGAGCTGGATCAGTTCTCCTCTGCCTTCACCCAGCTGAGCAAAGACGTGCTGGACTCTTCCACCCGCTTTTTGCGCATTATGAAATTGGCCAGCGCGGAGCTGGGCGGCTATGAGCTGCGCGATGACAGCGTTTATGTGACTGATAACTTCTTCTCCATGCTGGGCCTTGCACAGGAGCAGCCTGATCCGCTCACGCCAAAGGCTTTCCGCGCCCTGATGGGCACACTGGAGCAGCGGTGGTTCTACCGCCTGTCCCCGGCCAACAACAAGGTCTTTGCCATCCCCCAGCCCGACGGCAGCACCCACTACATCACCCTGCGTGTCACCCATATCATGGGTGAAAGTGCCTCCGAGGTGGGGCTTGCTGAGGATATGACCACCACGGTGCTGGAGCAGCAGCGCATTGAGCACGAGCGCGATTACGATACCCTGACCGGCCTGTACCGCCGCCGTGCCTTTGACCGCGCCTGTGAAGCGCTGTTCCAGCAGCCCGAAAAGCTGGGCTGTGCCGCCCTGCTGATGATGGATCTGGACAACCTCAAGCAGATCAACGACACCTACGGCCACGACTGGGGCGACCAGTACATCCGCCAGACCGGCCAGTGCTTTGCGGCCAATACGCCCGCCAACACCATCTGCTCCCGCCTTTCGGGCGATGAATTCCTGATCTTCTTCTATGGCTACCAGGATCAGGCACAGCTCCGCGCCCAGCTGGAGCTGCTGAGTGCCGCCCTGCAGCGCAGCGTGTCCATCCTGCCCAACGGCAAACAGCTGCACATCAGCATCTCGGGCGGCATTGCCTGGTACCCCACGGACGGCCACGACCTGCTCACCCTGAAAAAATATGCCGACTTTGCCATGTATCAGGTCAAGCATTCCCACAAGGGCCGCATGTGTGATTTTGATATCGGCAGCTACCATCAGGAGGCATACGCCGCCCAGACCCAGCAGGACTTTGAGCTCCTGCTGCAGGAGGAGCTGGTGTCCTACCACTTCCAGCCCATCTACTCTGCCCGCAGCGGCCGGGTCGCAGCCTACGAGGCTCTCATGCGGGTCGATCTGCCCACCCTGCACTCCCCCGCTCAGGTCATGCAGCTGGCCCATGAGACAGGCCGCCTGTATGAGATCGAACGGATCACTGTGTTCCATTCCAGCGAGATCTTCCAGCGCCTGCAGGCACAGGGCCTGCTCCAGAGCGATGCCCTGCTCTTCATCAACTCCATCGCCAATGTCAGCCTGACGGTTGAGGATGTGGAGGAATATGCTCAGCGCTACCCCGAGCTGCTCAAGCGGCTGGTGGTGGAGATCACCGAACAGGAAGATCTGGACCGCGCATGTCTGGAACGGAAGCGGAACGTTCCGGGCTTCTCCGGCTCCTTTGCGCTGGATGACTACGGCAGCGGCTACAGCAACGAATTGAACCTGCTGGAGCTCTCGCCTCGGTATATCAAGATCGACATCTCCATTGTGCGCGGGATCGACACCGACCGTGATAAGCAGCAGATCGTCTCCAACATTGTGGCTTACGCCCACGCCCGCAGTATGCAACTCATCGCCGAGGGCATTGAGACCGAGGCCCAGCTGCGCACCGTCATCGGTCTGGGCGTGGACCTGCTGCAGGGCTACTACCTCAGCCGCCCCGCCGCAGTGCCCGCCCCCATTGCACCGGCAGCGCAGACGGTGATCGACCAGCTCGAACACCAGCGGTTCAATCCTCTCGGTTTATGATCTTTCCGGCTCCCCTGTGGGGGAGCCTTTTGTGACCCCATTCAGAGAAAGGAGATACGATGAACCACGAATCCAGTTCCGCTCTCCCCGCCGCCATCCGGGTGCGGGGCGCGCGGGTGCACAACCTGAAGAACATCGACGTAGATGTGCCGCTCCACAAGATCGTCGGCATTGCGGGCGTGTCCGGTTCCGGCAAGTCCTCGCTGGCGCTGGGTGTCCTCTACGCTGAGGGCTCCCGCCGCTATCTGGAAGCCCTTTCCACCTATACCCGCCGCCGGATGACCCAGGCCGAAAAGGCGCAGGTGGACGAGATCCGCTATGTTCCCGCCGCACTGGCCCTCCACCAGCGGCCCGGCGTGCCCGGGATGCGTTCCACCTTTGGCACCATGACCGAGCTTTTGAACAGCCTGCGCCTGATGTTCTCCCGGCTGTCCCACTACCCCTGCCCCAGCTGCGGCTGCATGGTGCCGCCCAGCCTGAACATTGCGGCCGAGATCCCGCTCTACTGCCCCCGGTGCGGCGCACAGGTGCCGGTGCTGGGCGCGGAGCAGTTTGCCTTTAACAGCACCGGAGCCTGCCCAGACTGCGAGGGCACCGGCATCGTGCGGGTGGTGGACGAATCCACTCTGGTGCCGGACGAGAGCCTTTCCATCAACGAGGGCGCGGTGCTGCCCTGGCAGACCCTGATGTGGTCGCTGATGAAGGAGATCGCCGAAAAGATGGGCGTGCGCACCAACGTTCCCTTCCGGGAGCTGACCCCGGAAGAGCGCGACATGGTGTTCCACGGCCCCGCCAAAAAAGTGCACCTGCTCTACCAGAACAGCAAGACCGGCGCGGCCAGCGAAATGGATTTCACCTACTTCAACGCCGTTTATACCGTGGAGAACGCCCTTGCCAAGGTGACGGATGAAAAGGGCATGAAGCGGGTGGAGCGGTTCCTGAAGCAGGGCCCCTGCCCCGCGTGCGGCGGCTCCCGCCTGAACGCCGCGGCCCGGGCTCCCCGGCTGCGGGGCATCGGGCTGGCCGATGCCTGCCGCATGACGCTGGACACGCTGGTGCAGTGGGTGGAGGGGGTACCTGCCTCCCTGCCCGTGGAGATGCGCCCCATGGCTGAAAGCATCTGCGAGTCCTTTCAGGCCACCGCCGCCCGCCTGCTGGATCTGGGGCTGGGCTACCTCTCCCTTGACCGGGAGGCCGCCACCCTTTCCACAGGGGAGCGCCAGCGGGTGCAGCTGGCCCGCTCGGTGCGCAACCGCACCACCGGTGTGCTCTATGTGCTGGACGAACCCTCCATCGGCCTGCACCCCTCCAACATCGAGGGCCTGCGGGGCGTGATGCATGACCTGATCGCGGACGGCAACTCCATCGTGCTGGTGGATCACGACACCGAGATCCTGCGGGATGCCGACTGGCTCATTGAGATGGGCCCCGGTGCCGGTGAAAACGGCGGCACCATCCTGACACAGGGCACCGTGGAGCAGGTGGCCCAAAGCCCGGCTTCCCGCATCGGGCCCTTCCTTGCCGACCTGCACACCCTCTCGGCCCGCACCCGCACCCCGGAGGCGGAGCTCTTTGCGCTGGGCACCATCACCCTGCGCACCCGGGCCATCCACACCGTCAAGCCGCTGGAAGTCCGGCTGCCCAAGGGGCGGCTCATTGCGGTAACCGGCGTGTCCGGTTCCGGCAAGACCACGCTGGTGCTGGAAAGCCTGATCCCCGCGCTGGAGGCCGCCGCCAAGGGCGAAGCTCTGCCCGCCCATGTGGAAAGCATCACTGCACCGGGCATTGCGCAGGTCAAGCTCATTGATGCAACACCCATCGGCATCAATGTGCGGTCCACGGTGGCCACCTATGCCAATGTCCACGATGAGCTGCGCAAGATCTACGCCCGCTCCCCCCTTGCCAGGGAGAAGGGCTACAAGGCGGGCGATTTTTCCTACAACACGGGCCGCCTGCGCTGCCCCGGCTGCGACGGCACCGGCACCATCAGCCTGGACATCCAGTTCCTGCCGGATGTGGAGATCACCTGCCCGGATTGCGGCGGCTCCCGCTACCAGAAGGATGTCGCCGCCCTCTACCGCACCCGGAAGGACGGCACCCAGGCCGAGAGCCTGCCCCGCCTGATGGAGATGAGCGTGGACGAAGCCCTTGCCGCCTGTGCCGACCTCAAGCTGGTGGCCAGCCGGCTGCAGACCCTTTCCAGCCTGGGGCTGGGCTACCTGACTCTGGGCGAGGCCACCCCCAGCCTTTCGGGCGGGGAAGCCCAGCGGCTCAAGCTCGCCAGCGAGATGGGCAAAGGGCAGGCTGACACCGTGTTTGTATTCGACGAGCCCACCATCGGCCTGCACCCGCTGGATGTGCGCACTCTGCTGGGCGTGTTCCAGCGTCTCATCGACAGCGGGGCCACTGTGGTGGTCATTGAGCACGATCTGGATGTGATCCGCAACGCCGACTATCTCGTGGACCTTGGCCCCGGCGGCGGCGAGAGCGGCGGACGCATCGTGGCCTGCGGCACACCGGAGCAGGTGGCCGCCGATCCCGCCAGCATCACCGGAAAATATCTGCACCTGTAACCAAAAGAGGGACCCCGCCCAACGGCGAGGTCCCTCTGACTTTTTATGACAAATTTTAGGTATCCTGCAGCTCCCCGCGGCTGGCGGCCTTGAGGTAAGCAAAGATGAAGCCGTCCAGATCACCATCCATCACGGCATCGACATTGCCGGTCTCATAGTTGGTGCGGTGATCCTTGACCATGGTGTAGGGCATGAACACATAGCTGCGGA
>OLRE01003133.1_pt1 | contig 12153 bp, 10 predicted proteins | sample 1672461 | NCBI WGS metagenome assembly OLRE01 (sample SAMEA3136688, study PRJEB25190) | human gut metagenome | biome: human gut; feature: human-associated habitat; material: faeces | place: Austria | collected 2013
ACTTCACTCAGCCGGAGCCTGCAAATAAATTTGCGCATAAATCTTGACGGGACCTTTGAAGGCCTTACCAGGCTTGAAGGCGGGAACCTTGGATGCGGGTATTTTGACCTCAGCACCGGTAGCAGGGTTTCTGCCAATGCGGGCAGCGCGTTCCTTGGCCTCAAAAGAGCCGAAACCAACCAACTGCACTTTATCGCCGGCTTTCAGTGCCTTTTCCGTGGCGGCGAGGAAAGCGGTCAGCGCAGCCTCGCAGTCCTTTTTGGAAAGGCCACTTACCTCTGCCATGGTAGCAATCATATCAACCTTGTTCATAATGTGTAATCTTCTAATATCATATAGTATGGATAGAAAACACTATATCGAAATTGGTAGAGTTTTGCAATACAGCATTTCAGACTCCATTCCTGCAGAACATCAGATTTTAGGATTGCGATGGATGATGTGTGCCGACGAGCAGCAACAGATGCAGCGAAAAAGGAAATCGCAAGGTATAAGCCTTTCGATGACCCGGTATTCATGGACCTTCTTGAGCTTGTGGTCCGCAAGCTTGAGGTGAATGCTTTAGAGATCGATCGGGAATTCATTCATGAGCTTGACGCGCTCTACCTGTTCCTTGACGAGCAGTTGGATATCAGAAAACTACAAAAGCGACTTACGGAAGAAAACCGTGCCTGACGGAGAAGGGACATGCATAGTTTGCAATTCTGTTCTAAAAGCATCAATGCGATTGTAATGCAAGCACATTGAGAAGGGACGGCGTTTTATGGAGAAGAACTGCACCATAATGTCCGTTGCCTTTTTGAAATGTCTCACTAATTTGTTTATGGCATTTTGATACACGTTATTTAGTTATGATCGACTATAAATGCTATCTGCCAAAAAGTATGCTTTTTGGCAGGCTATTCGTATCCGCTCAATAATCGCCCATAACCAAAGAGCACTATCCGGGCATAGCCCGGATAGTGCTCAAATCAGTACAGTTTTACAAACTGGTCAATTGTGTAGGCACGACCGTCAACGATAATATGGGCGGCATGTACTAAGAGACGCCGCAAAGCCTTGAAATTGCTTGATTTTTTGGATGCGCAAAAGCGAATTTACGCCTAACTTACGCCAAAAATTCAAGCGCATTATAGGGTAACAGAAATCGGCACCTGCCTCAAAAAACAGGTGCCGATTTTTATGTTATCCGGCAGCATGGTGATTGCAAAAAGTAGGATCGACGAGACGAAAATCATTCAAAAAGCATTTGAAATTTCCATCCAAATCCGCTATAATAAAGGTACAGCGTGTGGCGTTTCTGCGTAAATCCAGTTGCAGAGCAGCCACGCGCCTTTTTTTGCGGAATCGGGTGAGAAATGGCAGGATGAGCGAAAACTTCATAGGCAAATCGTGTAGCAGAAATGCGTAAGTCCGGATGTTCTGGGACTTACGCATTTTTTATTTTTTGAAAGAAAGGTGATTTTTTTGGAAACCGGAAATCAGTTCTTGGGGACGGAGCGTGTGAGCAAGCTCATGCGGCAGTACGCCATCCCCTGCATTATCTCGCTGCTGGTGGGCGCACTTTACAACATCGTTGACCAAATTTTTATCGCCAACGCCAGCTACCTCGGCTCCTACGGCAACGCCGCCAATACGGTGGTGTTCCCGCTGACGGTGGTGGCGCTGGCTATCGCCGTCATGTTGGGCGACGGCTGCTGCGCCTTCGTCAGCATGGCGCTGGGCAGAAACGAGGTGGATAAGGCCAAGCAAAGCGTGGGCAACGCGGTGGTGTTATCTGTCGTCAGCAGTCTTGTTCTGACGGCGGTATACCTCATTTTCGCAAACACCATCATCGCCATGTTCGGCGGCACGGTGAATGAGGAGACCTTCCACCACTCGCAGGAGTACTTCTTCTATATCACGCTGGGCGTCCCATTCTATATGTTCGGGCAGGCCATGAACCCCATCATCCGTGCCGACGGAAACCCCAAGTTCGCCATGATCTCCACATTGGCAGGCGCTGCTATCAACATTATCCTCGACCCCATTTTCATCTTTGTCTTCAAATGGGGTATGATGGGTGCGGCAGTGGCCACGGTCATCGGTCAGGTGGCAACGGCGTTTCTTGCTGTGTGGTATCTGCTGCACATGAAGATCATCAAGCCTGCGTCCGGCGATTATGCACGGCGGGGGACTGTCTGCGGACGAATGCTGACGCTGGGTATCACCAGTTTTCTTTCGCAGATCAGTCTGGTGGCGGCCATGGCGGCCATCAACAATATGCTCCGTAAATACGGCGCCCTGGACGCTGTGTTCGGACAGGAGCAATACGCGCAGATCCCCATGGCTGTGGTCGGCATTGTGATGAAGTTCTTCCAGATCGTCATTTCCATCGTGGTCGGCATGGCGGCAGGCTGCATCCCCATCGTGGGCTATAACATGGGTGCGGAGAAGAAACTGCGTGTTCGGGAGTTGTTCACCAAGCTGCTGATTGCCGAAGCACTGGTGGGTGCGGTGGCGCTGGTGATGGCAGAGGGTTTCCCTCGGCAGCTCATCGCCATTTTCGGTGCAGCCAATGAGAGCGGCTACTATACGGACTTTGCTATTAAGGCGTTCCGCACCTATCTCTGCATGATGGTGCTGGCCTGCGTCAACAAGGCGTGCTTTATCTTCTTGCAGGCAGTCGGCAAGGCGCTGACATCCACGCTGCTGTCCATGTTCCGTGAGGTGGTGTTCGGCGTGGGATTTGCCCTGTTGTTGCCTGTGTTCTTTGGTTTGGACGGCGTACTGTATTCCATGCCGGTGTCGGATATTCTGACCTTTATCATCTCGGCGATCATCATCGTGAAAACCTATCGGGAATTGAATGTGGAAGGAGTGCAGAAAGTATGAAAAACAGAGTCATTACCATCAGCCGCGAATTTGGCAGCGGCGGACGCACCATCGGCAAAAAGGTGGCGGAAAAGCTGGGTATTCCGTGCTATGACGCAGAGATCATTCAGGAAATGGCAAAGGAAACAGGTTTTGCGCCGGACTATGTAAAAGAAGCAGGAGAGTACGCACCGGGGAGCTTCCTATCGGCAGCTTTTTCCAACCGAATGTTCGGCCCCACCAACGAGGATATTCTGTGGGAGCATCAGTACAAGGTCATCACGGCGCTGGCGGAAAAGGGTTCCTGCGTCATTGTTGGCCGCTGTGCCGACTATATTTTGCGGGACAAGGCAGACTGTCTGAAAGTCTTTATCCACGCGGATATGAAGTTCCGTGCGGAGCGCATCGTCAAGGTGTACGGCGAACGGGAGCAGTCCCCGGAGGAGCGCCTGCGGGATAAGGATAAACGCCGGGCCGCCTATCACCGCTTCTACACCAACATGAAGTGGGGACACGCTCAAAATTATCACCTGACGCTAGACAGCGGCGTCATCGGTATCGACAAGTGCGTGGACATCATCGCGGAGCTGTATTGAAAACTTTCCAGGAAAAACGTTTGAAATTCGTTTTGAAAATCGTTAAAATATAAGGCAACACCGCATAATTCCCGCCTTACGGCTTAAGCACCGATCCGGGGGCTGCGGCACCCCGCTCGCCGTATCGGCACTTAGAATTATGCAGTGTTGCCTTAAGGTCGAAGTCTCCGCAAAAAGAGGCTTCGGCCTTTTTGTATAAACCGGCAAAGTGTGCTATAATAGACAGAAATAACGCAGCGGGGGAGCCGCCATGAAAAAATACGCAAAATATCCGGCACTGGCCGTTACGCTGGCAATTATGGCAGTGATCTTTGTCTTGTCCTCGCAGCCGGCGGAGCTGTCCACCAAGGTCAGCCGCGCCGTTACCGAGACCGTGCAGGCCGGCAGGATAAAAGCCATCACGCCGCTGTGGTTCAGCACCACAAACCTGAACGCCAACGTCCGCAAGTGGGCGCACATCTATATCTACTGTGCCCTCGGCGCCAGCATGGCCGTGACCGTGCAGCTGTGGCTGCACCGCGTTACGCTGCGGCAAAAGGCACTGCTGGCATCGGCGCTGTGTATGCTGTACGCGGCCGGTGATGAGTTCCACCAGTATTTTGTGCCGGGCCGTGCCGCGCAGTTGAGCGACGTTGCGATTGACGCCATGGGCTTTCTGCCCTGCGTGGCGGCGGTGTATCTGGTGCTTTGGGCTGTCAGGAGGCTGCGCAATTAACAGGACTCAACCCAAAATTATATGGGTAATAGAGGTATTTTAGGTTGACCCGCCGCCCATACTCCCACCGGGGGGGATGTGCCTTGTCTCTGCGTCGGTTGTATGGGCTTTGCGCTGTGCTGGTGCTGCTGGCGGGCGTCGTGCTCTGCCGCACCTACTGGGTGGGACAGCAGACGGCCTATGCCGCCAGTGCGGGCGGGCAGAGTGTCCAGACGCTGGCCCTGCCGCGCGCCCGGGGCGATTTCTATGACCGCACGGGCCGCAGGCTGACCGGCCTTTCCCCGCGGTATTACGCACTCTGCCTGCCCGGAGACGCCGGGTACACGGCGCTGTTTCCGTATGTCCCGTATGCGGAGCAGAGCCTTTTGTATGAGCGCCGCAACCTTGCAAGCCCCTTTTTGATACAGGTGGACCGCGACCTGACCGCGCAGGGCATCACGACCTGCACCGTGCCGCAGCATTTCGGCGGCAGCACCGCCGCGCACCTGCTGGGCTATCTGGACAGCGAGGGCCGCGGCGTGTCCGGCCTGGAAAAAGCCTACGACGATCTGTTGACCGCCTCCGGAGACGCGCGCACTGTGACCTGCTTTATGACCGCGCAGGGACGCCTGCTGACGGACACAAGCCCGCTTGTGGCGGTGGAAACACCCGGCACAGGGCAGGGCGTGCGGCTGACGCTGGACGCCGACCCGCAGCGCGCCTGTGAGGGGCTGGCCACGATGTATCTGCCGCGCGGCTGCATCGTCGTGATGAACACGGCCACCGGCGAGGTGCTTGCCTCGGTCAGTATGCCGTCGTTTGACCCGCAGAATGTCGCCGCCAGCATTGCCGCCAACGATACCTCGCTGCTCAACCGGCCTCTCCGCGCATTCAGTGCCGGGTCGGTGTTCAAGGTCGTGCTGGCTGCAGCCGCCTACGAGAGCGGCCTTGACTGGTACACCCACGACTGCACAGGTGAGGTCGAGGTTGCCGGGCAGACCTACCGCTGTGCACTGGGCCGCGCCCACGGCGTGGTCAACCTGCGCGGTGCGCTGGAACAAAGCTGCAACACCTATTTCATCGAGCTGGGCCGCCTGCTGGGGGCACAGCGCATCCGCAAAATGGCAGAGACACTCGGCTTCGGCACGGCCACGCCGCTTGCGCCCGGCCTGCAAGGCGCATCGGGCACACTGCCCGATGCCGCCGCGCTTGAAAACCCAGGTGAGCTGGCGACGTTCAGCTTTGGTCAGGGGGCGCTGACCGTGACGCCGCTGCAAATTACAGCCATGATGAACACCGTCGCAAACGGCGGCGTGTACAGGACACCGGCCTTTGTACAGGGAATTGTTGACGCCGACGGCACGCTGACCGGGCAGACCCGGACGGCTGACACCCGCACGGTCTTTGATGCGGCCACGGCACGGGTGCTGCGCAGCATGCTGGCCTCCGTCGTGTCGGAGGGTATCGGCAGCGAGGCACAGCCCAAAACCGGCACGGCAGGCGGCAAGACCGGCACAGCGCAGACCGGCCAGTACGACGAGAACGGCGAGGAGCTGCTCAACTACTGGTTCAGCGGCTTTTACCCGGCGGACGACCCGCGGTATACCATTACCGTTTTGCAGGACGGCATTTTAAAGCCCGAAACCTCCAGTGCCGCGATATTTGCAAAGGTTACCGAAATTCTGGCTGTGTGGGAGAACTCCTAAGCCTTCCCCCTCGGGGGAAGGTGGCCCCGCAGGGCCGGATGAGGGCAGACCTTGCCGCCGCAGCACTTTACCGGGCAGCAACGGCATATCCACCCCTCATCAGTCAGTGGTCGGGGCCACTGACAGCTTCCCCCGAGGGGGAAGCCAATCTCTCCGTCAACCAATTTCCTCCAAGGTATTGCACTTTTGCGGCAAAAAAGCTACAATAATTAGTATCTGTAGACCGCAAGCAACCGATGCTGAAAGGGACAAACCGATGCAGCATATTTTTATCATAAACCCAACGGCGGGCAAGGTGGACGCCAGCGTGGCGCTCATCCCGCAGATCCACGCCGCTGCCAGCCGCGCAGGGCTTCATCCTACCATTGAGGTGACCCGCCGCGCCGGGCAGGCCCGCGACCTGGCCGCCCAATACGCCGCCGGCGGGGAAGAAGTATACCTCTACGCCTGCGGCGGCGACGGCACGCTGAACGAAATATTGCAGGGTACCGTGGGCCACCCGAACGCCGCCATCGGCTGCGTGCCCTGCGGCAGCGGCAATGACTATGTGCGCAACTTCGGCACGCAGGCGCAGTTCCTGGACCTTGACGCACAGCTGGCCGCACAGCCGTTCGCAGCGGACGTCATCCGCACGCCCCAGGGCTGCGGCATCGACATCTATGCCGCGGGCATCGACGCCCAGGTCGCCAACGGCATCCCCAAATGGCGGCGCGTGCCCTTCTGCGGCGGCACAACGGCCTACACGCTGTCGATTCTCGAGGCCGTGTGCAGCACCTTCAGGCACCGTCTGCGCATCACCGCCGATGACCGCCAATTGGAGGACACCTTCATGATGCTGGCGGTCTGCAACGGCCAGCAGTACGGCGGCGGCTACTGCGCCGCGCCCCACGCCAGCATGACCGACGGTCTGCTGGATGTGGTGCTGCTGCGGCCCGTGCCGCGTTTAAAGCTGCCAGGGCTGCTGGGCAGCTACAAAAAAGGGGAGCACCTTTCGGAGGGTGACACCGTCACCGAAAAATTCGCCCCGTACATGACGTTTTTCCGTACAGGCAGCATTGACATAGAGGTGCTGGACGGTAACCCGCTCATCACAACGCTGGACGGCGAGTGCTCGCCCCAGCTGCGGATGCACGCGGAGATCGCGCACAGTGCGGCGCGCATTCTGCTGCCGCCGGAGCTTGCCGCAAACGCAAACAAGACGCCTGTTCTGCAGGCTATGGGAGAGTAAGAATGTCTGAAAAAGTTAAGATCAAGATCGCCCGCAATGTGGTGCATCTGCCGGCCATCGCCCTGCGCGGGCTGGTGGTTTTCCCCAACAATGTGGTCCATTTTGAGGTGGGCCGCACCAAGTCCATTGCCGCCATCGAGGCCGCCATGCACGCCAACAGCAGCGTCTTTCTCGTCGCCCAGCGCGAGATGGATGAGGAAGAACCGGCCCTTCACGACCTGTATGCCTACGGTGTCATTGCCGAAATCAAGCAGGTGCTGCGCGTCTCCGACGACCTCGTGAAGGTCCTCGTCGAGGGCAAGACCCGTGCCCGTCTGCTGGAGCTCGACGTCGGCGAAAAGTATCTGCAGGCCACGGTGCGTCCCGTGGCGGTGCGCGGTATCCCTGCCGACAAGCGCAACCAGGTCGAGGCTCTCGTCCGCAGCCTGAAGGACTGCTTTGAGGAGTACCTGTCCTACAGCCCGCAAATTTCCAAGGATGTCGTCTATAACATCGTTTCCTCCGATTCGCCGCTGTATTTGAGCGAGTACATGCCCGCCAACCTCTTGTTCAAGTATGAGGATAAGCAGGTTATCCTGAACGAATCGACCCTGCTGGGCCGCCTCGAAAAGCTGCTGACCCTGCTGCGGCAGGAATGCCAGATCATGGACATCGAGCGCGACCTGGACGACAAGGTCAACGCCCGCATGGACAAGGGCCAGCGCGAATACTACCTGCGTGAGCAGATGAATGTCATCAGCGAGGAGCTTGGCGACGCCGAGGACACCCGCGCCGAGGCCGATACATACCGCGGGAAAGTCAAGGCACTGAACCTTGATGAAGAATCCACCGAAAAGCTGCTGAAAGAGTGTGACCGTCTGGCCCGTATGCAGGGCAGCAGCGCCGAGAGCGGCGTTATCCGCAGCTATCTGGATGCCTGCCTGGCCCTGCCGTGGCACACCGCCACCGAGGACGACCTTGACCAGGCCCACGCCCGCAAGGTGCTGGACCGTGAGCACTACGGCCTGCAGAAGGTCAAGGAACGCATTCTCGAGCTGCTGGCTGTGCGCAAGCTGAACCAGGACGTCAAGGGGCAGATCATCTGCCTTGTCGGCCCTCCGGGCGTCGGCAAAACGAGCATTGCGCACTCCATTGCCGAGTGCATGGACCGCAAATTTGCCCGCATGAGCCTGGGCGGCGTCCACGATGAAGCCGAGATCCGCGGCCACCGCCGCACCTACATCGGCGCGATGCCGGGCCGCATCATCAGCGCCATCACGACGGCCAAGTCCACGAACCCGGTCATCCTGCTCGACGAGATCGACAAGCTGGCGGGCGACTACAAGGGAGACCCGTCCAGCGCACTGCTCGAGGTGCTGGACCCCGAGCAGAACCGCACCTTTAAGGATAACTACCTCGATATTCCGTTTGATTTGAGCGAGGTGCTCTTTATCACGACGGCGAACGATGCCTCCACGATCCCTGGCCCGCTCTATGACCGCATGGATGTCATCGAGCTGTCCAGCTACACCCGCACCGAAAAATTCAACATCGCCAAGCGCCATCTGCTGCCCAAGCAGCTGAAAAACAACGGCCTGGAGGGGCGCGTGACCCTGACGGGCAGCGCACTGTATGCCATCATCGACGGCTACACCCGCGAGGCCGGCGTGCGCAATCTGGAACGTACCATCACGTCGGTGCTGCGCAAATGTGCGCAGAAGATTGCGGCAGGGGAGGCCGAGAAGATCAGCGTTTCCGCAGCGATGGTCAAGGAGCTGCTCGGCCCCGAGAAGGTCAAGCCGACGTTTATCTCCCGCAAGGATGCCGTGGGCATTGCCAACGGTCTGGCGTGGACGAGTGTCGGCGGCGAGATGCTGCCTGTTGAGGTCGCCGTCATCCCGAACGGCACCGGCAAAATCGAGATCACCGGCAGCCTCGGTGATGTCATGAAGGAGAGCGCCCAGCTCGCCGTGACCTACGCCAAGGTCCACGCCGAAGAATACGGCATCACGCCCGACAAGTTCAAGAACACCGACCTGCACATCCATGCCCCCGAGGGCGCTGTGCCGAAGGACGGCCCCTCCGCGGGTGTCACACTGACGACGGCGCTGATTTCGGCGCTGTCCGGTATCCCGGTCAACCACGACCTGGCCATGACCGGAGAAATCACGCTGCATGGCAACGTGCTGCCCATCGGCGGTCTGAAGGAAAAGAGTATGGCGGCCTTCCGTGAGGGCATCTCGACGGTGCTCATCCCCAGGGACAACGCCAGCGACCTGTATGAGGTGGACGCCGAGGTCAAGGAGAAGGTGCGCTTCATCCCCGTGGGCACGCTGTCCGAGGTGCTGAAGCACGCCCTTGTGCGCCCGGGCCGCACCCCCGCCCGCGCTGTTCGTGGTGTGCCGCAGGCAACCTCTCTCATTGCCAACGACAAGCCCGCCGAGGGACATAAGGAGCCCGCCGCGGTGATGTAATTCGCCTTGAACGCCGCTCTGTAGGGACGGAGGCCCGCACCCGCCCGCGGGTCGATGACGGGCATCGCCCCCTACAGCAACCCCCGTAGGGGCGGATTCCATATCCGCCCGCACTACGCCGTGCCGCGTATGTAGGGGGCGGCGTCCTCGACACCCCGCAATACACAGCACACCCAAAACATAAAGGAACACCTATGAACTACAACAACAGCGAATTTCTCGCGTCCTACGGTCTGTCCCGCCAGCTGCCGGACAGTGACCGCCCTGAAATCGTATTTTCGGGCCGCTCCAACGTCGGCAAGTCGAGCCTCATCAATAAGCTCTGCAACCGCAAGAAGCTGGCCCGCGTCAGCGCCACGCCGGGCAAAACGGCAACCATCAACTTCTACCGTGTTGATACAGCCTACTTTGTCGACCTGCCCGGCTACGGCTACGCCAAGGTCTCCAACGCCGAGCGCGAGCGGTGGGACGATTTGATCAACAGCTATTTTGAGGCGGATCGTGCCGTCTGCCTGCTTGTCCAGCTGCTGGACAGCCGCCACGCGCCCAGCGCTGACGATGTGCAGATGCTTGAGTACCTGCACTACCACCGCATTCCGTTTGTGGCCGCGCTGACCAAGGGCGACAAGCTGAAAAAGAGCGAGATGGCCGCCCGCAAAGAAGAATTTGAAAAGATCTGCGCTCCCTACGGCTGCCAGGGCGTTGTGCTGACCAGCGCCGAGAACGGGCTGGGCATGGACGAGCTGCGCGCGCTGCTTGAGGCCAGCATGACCCCCGAGACAGAGGACTGACCGATGGCCTACAACGAGTTTGCCTATTTCTACGACGAGTTCAACGGCGAGGCTGACTATGACGCGCTTTACGGCTATATTACCGACGAGCTGAAGGCCCACGGCATCACAGACGGCATCCTGGCCGACCTGGGCTGCGGCACCGGCGATCTGACCCTGATGCTGACCCAGGCAGGGTATGATGTCATCGGCATTGACCGCTCCGAGGAGATGCTCAGTGTCCTGCGCGAAAAGGCCGACGAGCTGGGCCTGACGGGCCGCTTGCTGCTGCTGAAGCAGGACCTGCTGGACCTGGACCTGTACGGCACGATCCGCGCCGCGGTGTCTACGTTTGACACCTACAGCCACATTGGCCCGCAGGAAAATTTTGAGAAGGCCATCCGCAAGGCTGCCTACTTTATGGAGCGAGGTGGCGTGTTCATTTTTGACTTGAACACGCCCTATAAGCACCGGCACATTCTGGCAGGCCAGACCTTTGACATCGAGGCCGAGGACGCCGACTGCCACTGGTCGAACCGCTACGACGAGACGGCGCAGCGGGTGGATATTACCATCAACATTGACTACCACGAGACGGGGGAGCACTTCCACGAGGCGTTCAGCGAGTACAGCTACGCGCTGGACACCGTGTGCGCCTTGTTGGAAAAGTACGGCTTCGCCGTGGCCAAAGTCGCCGACGGCGAGAACTTTGGCCCGGTGCGCGGCGACAGTCCGCGCTGGATCATCACGGCTGTCAAGCAATACACACAAGAGGAAAAAGCTAATGGAACAGAATCATAACATGCTGCGCGGTATCTCCGAAAACGGCGGTATCGTGTTTTACGGTGTTGACTCTACGGAAATCGTCCGCGAGATGGAGCGCCTGCACAAGACCAGCGCCGTCACCACCGCTGCCCTGGGCCGCCTGCTGACGGCAGCCTCGATGATGGGCATTATGCTCAAAAGCACCCAGGACTCGGTGACGCTGCAGATCAAGGGCGGCGGCCCCGCAGGCCGCCTGCTGGCCGTTTCCGACGGCACCGGCAACGTCAAGGGCTACGTCGAGCACCCCGTTGTGGAACTTCCCCCGCGGGCTGACGGCCATCTGAACGTCGGCGCAGCCGTCGGCAAGGATGGCACGCTGGACGTCATCCGTGACTTGGGTATGCGCGAGCCGTACATCGGCCAGGTGCCGCTGACCTCCGGTGAGATCGCCGAGGACATCACGACCTATTTTGCTATCAGTGAGCAGGTGCCCACTGTCTGCGCGCTGGGCGTGCTCGTCGATAAGGACCTGAGCGTCCGCTGCGCGGGCGGCTTCGTCGTGCAGCTGCTGCCCGGCGCAACCGAGGAGGAGATCGAGCACCTCGAGAAGAACATCAAGGCCATGCCCAGCGTGACGACAATGCTCGAGGAGGGCAAGAGCGTCCGCGATATGCTGGAGCTGGCTCTGGCCGGCTTTGCACCCGATATTCTCGACAGCTACCATGTGACCTACAAATGCGACTGCGGCCTTGAGCGCGTTGAAAAGATGATCCGCTCCCTTGGCAAAAAGGAGGTCGAACGCATGCGCGACGAGGACCCCGTTGCCGAGGTGAACTGCCAGTTCTGCAACAAGAATTATAAGGTGGATCTGAATGAACTGCTCAAAAACTGGCCTTCCACCGCCGAAAATATGCCGAGCGAAAACGCATAAAAATTTATGCAAAAAAATGTAAAAAACGCTTGACTTTTCCGCTCATATAGTTTATAATAACAAACGTCGCCCGGAGAGAGCGATTGAGCAAAAACTCTCCAACATGCGGCCGTAGCTCATCTGGTAGAGCGCCACCTTGCCAAGGTGGAGGTAGCGA
>OLRE01003135.1_pt1 | contig 12145 bp, 10 predicted proteins | sample 1672461 | NCBI WGS metagenome assembly OLRE01 (sample SAMEA3136688, study PRJEB25190) | human gut metagenome | biome: human gut; feature: human-associated habitat; material: faeces | place: Austria | collected 2013
GTTGCAAGAATGCTCTTGAACTGGTCTAATTCAACCATAGCTTCACCTTCTTTCTAATATTTCTGTGTAACAGTCCAGTGTTTTCTGAATCGTTACATTTCTCCAACAATGCCGCCGGCCTGGAACGTGTTTGAAAAATCATTCCCGCGATCCGCACGGCACACAGACTTTCAAACTATACAATAGCATATTCCGTGGAAAATTACAATAAAAAGCGGTGTGGAAAGGAACAGCCACACGTTACCGTTTTCTTTATGAATAACAGGCATTCTCTCTGTTGCGATTTTTTCTCAAAAATGGATTTTAGAATAGGTTGAAAAATTTCTGTATTTCTTATATCATAAACTAATAGTCCGTTTGTGGGTCATGGTTCTATGATATAATGATTTTGGTTAAAGCGATTAATGAAGAGGTATCATTTTTGAAGAAAAAAGAAGCGGTATTTATTGGTGCACTATTGGTTATTTCAGTGGTGCTTTGTATTTTTGTTTATGCGGTTCCACATGGAACTCATGGGTCGATTCAGATTATGGTGGATGGGGAACTTTATGGGACTTATTCACTGGCGGAGGATCAGGTGATCCAGATTGGGGATACCAATGTGTGTGAAATTAAGGACGGCGAGGTAAAGATGACAGAGGCGGACTGCCCGGATCATCTTTGCATGAAGCAGCCGGCAGTGGGCAGTGCAGGCGGATATATTGTGTGTCTGCCAAACAGAGTAGTCATTCAGGGAGAGGGCGATTCAGATTCACAGGATTCCGAAAGTGGATTTGACGCAGTGGTGTAAGTGATGAATCAGAAAAAGACAGCGTATCTTGGGCTGTTTGCAGCCATTGCCATTATTTTCGGGTATGTGGAATCGTTGATTCCATTTTTTGCGGGAATTCCGGGAATGAAACTAGGGCTTGCAAATCTGGCGGTGCTTTTTGTGCTGGAGAGGTATACGTGGAAAGAAGCAGCGCTGGTTTCCATTGTGAGAATTTTTATTATCGGTTTTATGTTTGGAAGCGGCTCCAGTATTATGTATAGCCTGGCGGGGGCGACCCTTAGTTTGATTGTGATGGTTTTTGTGAAAAATAAGATTGGATTCGGGCAGCTGGGTGTAAGTGTGGCTGGTGGCGTTTCCCATAACATCGGTCAGCTGCTGGTGGCGATTCCGGCAACGCATACGGTGGGACTGTTGTATTATTATGCTCCGGCGCTGATGGTGTCGGGAGTGATTACAGGACTGCTGATTGGAGTGCTGACGAAGGAAGTGCTTAAGAGGATTCCGTAATATGTTACCACCGTACGCATCTGGGCTGGATATATTCCACGCGGGGAGGCGCAACATTCCGCGGAGCTAACTGCTAACTGCGACTAAACATCTCAGAAGAGCCTTCGATGTTAAGTCTTCGTAAGCAGTGGATCTCCGCTCCATTAAGGGCGCGCCTCGAATGCCCCGCTTAGGAATATATCCAGCCCAAATGCTGTTGGTTGAAAAAGAGCTCCAGGCGATAGTTTTTGACTATCCTCTGGAGCTCTTTTCGTTATTCCGTAAGCTATCATTTTCTATGAATCTATCATGGACAACTTATGCTTCATTTACTGTATATCCGTCTTTCATTAATTCGAATTTATCCATCAATCCACTTGTCACATACACATTTTTGCCTTCATCTACGAATACGGCTTCTGCATCATATTTCTCTAAAAGAGGTTTGGCCGCGTCCAGACCCAGGACGAAGCAGGCGGTGGAAAGGCCGTCGGCCAGATAGCCCTGGTCGCAGACGATGGTGACGGAGGTGAGACCATTCTGTACAGGATAGCCGGTCTTTGGATCCAGAATGTGGTGGTAGCGGATTCCATCTTCTATGAAGTATTTTTCGTAGTCGCCGGAGGTGGAAAGGAACTGGTTGGCGTCCAGGGTAATGGCTCCAAGATAGTCGCCTTCCGTGTCACGGGGATCGGTGAGGGCTACTTTCCAGGAGGAGCCGTCTGGCTTTTCGCCGTAGGTCATGACACTGCTGCCGCCAAGGTTCAGGATCATACCGAAGACATCTGGCTGGGTTTGCAGGTAATCCATGATCAAATCACAGCCCATGCCTTTTCCAACGGCACCAAGATCCAGGGTACAGCCATCAAGAAGGGTTACATTGTTTCCGTCCACCTGAATTTTCTCGTAGCCCACTTCGGGAAGAAGGGTGTCGATTTCGGATTGATCTGGGACATGAGGGTTCTCGCCGTCAATGTCCCACAGGCGGATAATTTTTCCAAGGGTGGGGTCAAAAGCACCGTTGGAATCTTGGGAAAGCTGGCGGATTTTCTCAAGGTCGGCGGCAAGATCATCAGAAACTTCCATGGTCTTGCCATCAGCATTGTTCAGCTGGGAAATCTGGGAGTTTTCCTCTGTCCAGGAAAGGAGGGTGGTTTCCATTTCGCGGAGCTTTTCGCCAATCTGGGTGTTGATGTCCTCGCCTGAGGTATAAAGGGTTTCGGAAACTACCGTGTCCATTGCGAAATCTGCGTTGGTGTATTTTTCTATGTCAGATGCATAAACAACTGTAGTTGTTTTTCCCAGTACTGTAGCGGAAATGACAGTGAGAAGCAGGCTGCCGCAGAGGATTCCTGCCGCACTTCTCTTTCTCAAATGCCTTCTCCCATTAAACATATCCAAGCAGGTAAGTGATTGACCTCTGGACTGCTTTTTATAATGTACCTTAATTAAATCGACTTCATTCTGAAATCTTACTTTACTTCTTTTTTTACTCATATCCTGTTCTTTCTGATTTTATTTTCTCTTACTTTCCAATAGCTTTCGTCCATCTTTTCTCAGCGCGTGTTTAAAAAAGGCTCTCATCTTTCACCTTCGGAATCCCGATCCGGATATTCTTCTTCGGGCAGATTCCCTGGCAGGCATGGCAGCAGATACATTCTCCTGAGAGAGGGGTATCACCGTCAATGTCCAGATGAGCAGGACAGCGCTTTTTGCAGGCTCCGCATTTCGCCGGACAGGTGCTTCTGTCACGGTTGAACAATGCAGAGGGTGCTATAGGCATTATAGCAAAAATTGCGCCCATTGGGCAGAGGAACTGGCAGAAAAATCTTTCCTGGGTGCACATTCCGACCATGATCAGAAGCAGCAGCACAATCCCCACCTTGTAGGCGGCGCCGGGAAGTCTGCCAGCGGTGAGCATGGAAAACACATCCCAGGGGCTCATGCCCTGAAGCTTGCTGTACCAGCCGGTAAGGATAGATACAAGGAGCACCAGAAGCCAGATATATTTCACCTTCTGCAAAATACGGATGGCTTTTTCTGAATATCCGTGACGGCCTTTTTTATGAAAAACCTTCTGGCGGATAAACACAGTCAGCTCGTACAATGCATCCCCAAGGGAACCAAATGCGCAGGCATATCCGCAGAAATGCCGTCCGAACAGGCAGGTTACCACCAGCAGCACGGCAGTCACATCCAGAAAGGAATTCCAGCTGATTGTCTGATGTGCTGCGATTGCCTGAAAAACGGACTTCGCGCCTGCGAATGCCGTGGAAAAAAGTGCCGGAGCAAAAATGAAAAACAGAAGCTGGATGCCGGCGCGGATCAGCCGGATTTTTCTCTGTCTCTTTTTCATTGATTTTCCGCCTTTCCAAGTGCATCATTTACAGCGTTGATAATTCCAGTGGAACTGAAGGTTGCTCCGGAAATGGTGTCAACATCTGTACTCTGGGCAGCCAAAATGGTACTGATCACGCCCTGTCCCTGGGAAAGGTATGCAGAGTCTTCGCCTGGTGCACTTACCACCTGAATGTCTGTGATCATGTCATTTTCAAGTGTAACCTGAACCTGGATGTTGCCGCCAAAGCCCTGGCCGTCTCCTGTATAGGTTCCGTTTTTATAAACAAGCTCTTCACTGTCTTCATTAGAAGAAATGTCCTCAGCCTCTGTCTCATCTGTATTTTTCTCATCTTTTTTCGCGTCCTCGGAAGCATCCCCGGAAGATGTTTCCTCCGCCTGGGCTTTCTGATTCTTCGCTTCCTCTTCTGCCTTTTTCTTCGCCTCTTCCTGCGCTTTCGCAGCCTCTTCAAGGGCACTTAATATCTCATCCTGCTGTTTTTCCAAGGCCTCCACTCTGGTTGTCAGACTGGCGATCTGCTGGTCTTTTTCGGTATCACTATCTTTTTTCTGCATGGAGTTGTAGCCAAGAACGACACCAACGATCAGAAGCAGACATAAAACTCTCATAATAAAACTCTGGTATTTCATGGGTTATGCTCCTTTTGCCTGATTTAATGCATTTCTAAATGCCTGAATAATTCCCTGGGAGGAATATGTGCATCCAGATACTGTATCTATACTGTCTGCGGACTGCTTTCCCATAACCTGTCCAAGAATTCCCTCCCAGGCTGTATCTGCATATTCTTCATCATCATAGGAAAAATAAGTTGCTCCCACAATCTGTCCTCCGGATATTGTTACGGTAACCTGTACACTGTCTGGTCCGTCATTGCCTTCTCCAATGCCAGTGTAGGTTCCATCTGTATATGCACCAGCAGGCACAGGCGTGGGTTCTGGCGTAGCTGTCGGTTCCGGCGTCACAGAATTCTCCGGTGTATCCGTCGGTTCCGGTGCAGAAGTTGGCGCTGGCGTTTCAGTAGGCTCTGGTACAGCTGTAGGCTCCGGCGCAGTCGTTGGTTCTGGAACAGAAGTCGGCTTTGGCGTATTTGTGGGATTCGGCACCTCAGTGGGTTCCGGCGTTACAGAAGGCTGTACCTCTGTATTTTTTGCCTGCTCCAATGCTATTTTGGACGCATCCAGAATTCCCATAGAAGAAAATGTTGCACCACTTACAGTGTCAATTCCTTCTGTACTCTGCTTTTCCAGTATTTTAGGCTGTATGGATCTCCATGCCTTATTGAAAAAGCTTCGGGTATCTGAGTTTGTATTGGTTACTTCCGTAATTTTTCCGTCTTTAATTGTCAGTGTTATGTTAACCTTTCCAGAATATCCCATTGCAGACCCTGTATAGGTACCATCTTTCAAAAGCTTTACAACCGGCTGTTCATCTGACGGATTATCCGGAGTCTTGGTAGGCTGTGGAATCTCCGTTGGAATTGGTGTTACAGTTTCATCAGGTACAGTAGTCGGGGTTGGAGTTATATCTTCTTCCTTTGAGTCTGTAGTTCCTGATTGATCAGCCTTTGAAAGAGCCTGGGATAAAGCTCCGAGAATTCCATTGGAAGAAAATGTTGCACCACTTACAGTATCAATTTCAGAAGTACTCTGTCTGGAAATCACATTGGACTTGATTGTTTTCCATGCTTTATTAAAAAATTCAGGTGTATCTGTATTTGTGTTGCTTATTTTTTTGATTTTTCCATTTTTTATTGTAACCTTTACCGTTACGGTTCCATCAAAGCCTTCTGCCTGTCCCTCATATACGCCATCTTTATAGCTGACAGAAGTATCTTTCTTCGGTTTCTTTGCAGGTTTTGGCGTTGGCGTTGGAGTTGGTGTGGCAGAATCACTGTTTCCTGCCTGTGAAAGGGCATTCTGTACTGCCTGGATAATTCCGTTTGAGGAGTAAGTTGCACCGCTGACTGCATCCACATTCGGGGACTGGCTTGATAAAACCTTACTTACAACGCCCTGTGCGGAGGCAAAATAAGAGCCTGTTTCTCCAGAGGCACTCAATATATCAACAGCTGTGATTTTCCCACCTGATACAGTTACCTGTACGGTAATCGTTCCTCCAAAGCCAGTACCGCTGCCCTGGTAAGTTCCATCTTTATAGCCGCCTTCCGGAACTTCTGTAGTTGGTGTAGTGGTGGAGCCCTGACCTACCCCTGAAGATGCAGCCGTTTTTACTGGAAGGGTCTTTGAGCTTCCTTTTTTTATACCACTTTTTTTCTTTGAAATTTTGGAAGTTTTTTTCTTTGAAGATGATGATGTATTTTTGCCTGCTTTCAGCAGACTCTCCTCTTCTGCGTCGTCATCTGCTGCCTCATAGGAATAGGCTGTTTTCAGAAGCGATTCCAGATCCTGGGATTTTACAACCTCTCTGGTTTCAGCAGTCACTTCTTTTCCACTGTTGCCAGCCTGAGCACCTGCTGCAGCCACAGCAGCAATAACCACTGCTGCCGGAGCAAGTTTCACCAGATTCTTTTTTTCAAAAGGATTCTTATCACTGTCTCGTTTTTTCATGCTGTCTCCTGTTAAAATATGTAGCAAAATAAGTTTCTTTTTACAAGCAAAAGCAGGGGCTGTTAAAAACGGCCCCCGTTCCTTTGCCTTGTTTCACACAAGTCTTATTTGTTACCAGTAAAAACTTTGTAACAATTATTGTAACTGTTCAGTACCTTCTGAATGGTTACCAATTATTTTACTTTTACTTTGAATTTCTTAGATACTCCATTACTTGTAACAGTGATGGTTGCAGTACCTTTCTTCTTACCTTTTACAACACCTTTTGCAGTAACAGTCGCTACTTTCTTGTTGCTGGACTTGTATGTTACTTTTCCGGATGGTGTTGCGGTTGCTTTGATTTTTACTGTTTTGCCTTTCTTGATTGTTGCAGAAGATTTTGCAAGCTTCAGAGAAGGTTTCTTAACCTGGATTACTACCTTCTTAGTGTAATTTCCAACCTTTACAGTAATGGTTGTCTTTCCCGCTTTTTTCGCTTTTACAACGCCTTTGGAAGAAACCGTAGCTACTTTCTTGTTGCTGGATGTAAATTTAACTTTTCCAGTTACATCATTTTTTACAACCGTAATGGTTGTAGAGGTTTTTCCTTTGGTGTAAATTGTGGAAGCTTTTGCAGTTGCTGTAATTCCTTTGGCCGGTGCTACAGTCGGTGCCGGAGTTGCAGTTGGCTGTGTAGGTGCTACAGTTGGCTGTGCAGGGGTCGGTGTTGCGGTCGGCTGCGCCGGGGCTGGTGTTGCAGTCGGCTGTGCCGGTGTTGCGGTTGGAGCCGGAGCTTTTACAAGCATGTTAAGAGCTTCTCTTAAATGTCCGATCTGCTCTTCTACGCCATAAGTTGTCTGATTCTTAATATTTGCAAGCATTTCCTCGCACTCTTCAAGCTCATTTGCAATGCTGTCTTTTGCAGCAGCCCAGCTCTCCGGAGTATAATCAGCCTCGTTCAGGGCTTTTGCTTCTGCGATAATGTTTTCCAGTGGTGTGGAATCTGCATCACCTGCAGGTTTTGCAATATTCTCAGCTTTTGCCTGGAATTTTACAACGTAATCCTGGTATCCAAGGGCATGAACAGTAAGGATCCAGTAACCAGTTCCGTCAGTTCCTTCCGGAAGCTTGCATCTTCCGGATTCTGTAAGGCCAAGCTGGATACCCATCATTTTATGCATCCAGTTATCAGCTGCAAATTTTGTTCCATAGTTTGCAAGTCTGTTTGTATAAGTGGAATCATTTCCATAATATGCCCACTCAACAGACTGCATATGTGAACCAAGATCGCCATAGTTTCCAGTCAGGTCAACTCTCAGGAACTCACCATAAGAACCATTTCCAGGTTTTACAGTTGCTGTAATTCCGTCTGCCACTTTCAGCTCTGCATCTTTGATACCAGACTCAGTTCCGTTCTGTCTTGCTCCGATTACAAAGCTTCCATCTTCAGCTTTTGTAGCTTTTTTCAAACCATTTGTATTTGCAGTTACATTTGCAACGGCTTCATAGGATTTCAGTTCTTTCTCGCCATAACCGCCGATCAGCTGTCCGCCATTTTTTACAATTGCATGGCTTTCTGCAAAAGCAGCAAGGTCAGCTCTCTTAATCTCAACCGGTACATATTTCAGGCCAGTTACGGTATATCCGGTTACATTGTTCCGGTTAAATACTTCTGATGTTCCATCGGCATAATAAACTGTTTTTCCGTCTGCGCTCCAGTGAGAAACTGTTTTTCCATTAAGAACCGCGATTGCCTGGAAGCTTCCTCTGTGAAGGCCATGGTTTGCAGTTGCTCTTGTTACAGCATCAAATGCTCCAAGGTCTGACTCACCTCTTCTGTCTTTTTCTTCAGAAGAAGCTGTGGAGCCTGCATTGTATACATCCTCGGAAGACCAGTATTCAGCCCATGTAAGACCTGCGTATACATATACGTTTTCGTTGTAAACAAATGTTACATCTGGGTATCCGGCAGCACTTACAACTACTGTATCTCCATCGTTTACAGCTGTTTTAGAATAATCAAGAGTTCCATCCTCCTGAACAATCTTCACAGCACCTTTTCCGCTTGCAGCATACTCTTGGTCACCAATTTTTACTTTTGAAACTGTTTTGGTAAATGCAACAAACTGCTCAGCGGTAATATCTGCCGCAGCAACCAGTTTTCCTTCATACTCATCATAGGAAGCCATTACAGTATCTGTTGTTGCTGTAAAAGTAGCGCTGACAGGAGCATATTTTCCATTTGCATCGGAAATTGTCAGAGTATGTGTTCCAGGTGTAAGATTTGTAACCTTTACTCCTGTCTCTGTTGTCGCTGCTTCCACATCATCAACTGCATATTTCTTTGAATAATCAGATGGAAGTGCTTCAGATAATTCAACTTTAACCTCTGCATCTGTTACCTTGATGTTGTCAACGGTTGCACTGACACCTGTTTTTACCGGAACATAAGTATCTGGAATATCAAAATTAATTTCCCCCTTATCCGTATAGTACGTTACGCTGGAAATAGTTTTTCCCATCATGGATTTGTAGTGGTCAGAGCTTATTGGGCAACCGTGAGATTCTGTTGTAAAGCCGGTGCTCCATGCAAGTTCTTTTCCTTTCCAGATATTCTCAAGATGACGGAGTGCATAAGTGGTTCCGTCTGTTGTATTGATGATTACACCATAAATCTTATCACCATTAGATGCATTTACTACTGCCTTTACTGCTGTCTCATCCAGCTCAAGCTGATAATCTCCATATTTGGAATTAAGCTTTAATTCAGCATTCACACTAACATTCTGTTCGGACATTCCCTGAACAGCGCCAAAAGAAATATTTTCGTTCTCATCTACGCTCATTTCCTTGTAATATGCAGGAGTTTCTGCCGGAACATAATAAGTATAGCTTGGCTGTTCAATAAGAGCCGCTGCACCAGTATATGTATTAGTACTTACCTGGCCTTTCATGTTCGTAGTAATCTCTATAGTAGTGCTGTCTGTAATCTGTTTAAAATTTTCCAAATCAGAAGCTTTATTCACTTTTACCGGAAAAGTAACACCTGCAAGTTCATTTCCTTCCGCGCTTGTATGATAAGCAGCATTTCCATTCATCACGCCGCTCATCTTTGTTTTTGCTTTCGTCGCGGATGTAAATGCATCTACTTTTACATCATTGTTTTTCAACTCAGATCTGTAAAAAGCTTCATAGGGAATGTTCATCAGTACGATCTGACCATCCTCCACTGTTTTCACAGCTCCCGCTTCATTGTTGGTTTCGCCCTCAGTGTCTGCTAAAAAAGCATCTTCTGTGTCTCCGGTTTCGCCGTCCTCAAATCCAGACTCCTCTTCTGCGGCTTCTCCAGATTCAAAACCATCCTCTGTGTCTGTACCAAAATCTGCTGAATCGTCAGCCTCTGATGATTCGTCATAGTCGTCTGAAATCTCATCAGAACCATATGCAGTCTCCTCAGATACCTCAACAGCTGCTTCTCCAGAAGTAAAGTCCTCTGCCATAACTCCAACCGGTGAACTGGTCATCGCTACAGCTGCACTCATAATGATCGGAGCAATTTTTCTTAATAACTTTTTGTCAGCCATCCTCTTCCTCCTTGTTTAACTTTTATTAGTATTTTCTAACCTTTGTTTATTCTACAGAATTGTGTTAGAAATGTCTATCTATTTTTAGTTTAGACATTGCACTTTTTTTATCAACAAGAGGGGCTGTTTCGTATATCAACATGCTGATTCCGTCTCCATATTTTATATAAAAAATACTTTTCTCTCTTTAGGCATAATGATATCGCTTACAGACATCACCCCCCATTTGCAGCAAAAAAGAATCCAGGCACGGAAGTCTTCTTACTTCTATACCTGGATTCTCCTACATTGAAAATTAAGCAACTGCCATATTGACTTGTCTGATTTTTCATCTGCTGCTCCTACGTCAGTCGCCGTAGCTACCGCTACACAGCCCCGGCCGTTGGGATGCGCCATATGCACCATATTTTCTTTCTATGAGAAAAAGCTCTCAGCCACGCTCATCTCCGCAATATATCCGACAGTTCCTGTCATAAAAATAGTTCCGTCTTCTTTAATGTCGATCTGGATCATACCACCTGGCTGGTTTACATTGATTCTGTTTTCCATCAGACCTTTTCGGTAGGCTGCAATGGCTGCCGCACAGCTTCCTGTACCGGAAGCTTTTGTGTAACCGGAGCCACGCTCCCAGATCTCGATATCCAGATTTCCTTTATCAATCTGGCGGCAGATCTGCAGGTTCACTCTTTCCGGGAACTCATCTGCATTTTCCACATATGGCCCCAGCTCTCTTACTTTTTCCTGAGATACCTGATCCATGAAAATAATGCAGTGTGGATTTCCTACTGTGAGACAAGTTGCCTTGTATTCTTTCTTGTTAAATGTAAATGGCTCATCGATCACCTCACGCACCTCGCCAGTTACCGGAATCTCTCTGGAAAGGAAAGAGGCTTTGCCCATGTTTACGCGGAACTCTGTCGCTCTGGCATTCAGACACTCTACTTCGATTGTTCCTGATAAAGTCTCAATGGCAAATTTTTTCTCTGTAACATACTCATTATCCATAAGATATTTTGCAAAAATACAGACACCGTTTCCACTGATTGCAGCTTCACTTCCATCGGAATTAAAAATATGCATTCCCATTTTTCCATTAATGTCAACTGGTCCGTAAAGCACACCATCCGCTCCAAGTCCGAATCCCCGCTGGCAAAGAAGCGCAACTTTTTTGCCCTGCAGCTGAAGCTGGTTTTTCTTCGCATCCAGTACCAGATAATCATTTCCAAAGCCCTGATATTTTGTCATGATAATGCTGTCTCTCATTGTTTTCAATTCCTTTCTGACGAAACGCCCGTGATCTTTTTTCTCAAATCACATCTTATATATCCAGTATAGCGTTTATTTTTCCCATGTACATAGAATAACTTGCGAAATATATTGCAAAAAATGCGGTATTTCATTTATAATAAAGTCATATTTCAAGCGCAGAATTGAATTATGACGCTACGCAAACGTAGCTGCAAACAAAGTTTGCGGTTCCATACACACTATAGTTAAAACAGGGGCCATAACATATGAATTCTTTCAATGAACCTACTGAAAAAACCGGCTATCTGGAGCAGGATTTCCGGCTTTTTCACATCAAGGACCAGACCAAGCGGGAATTTTCTTACCATTATCATGATTTTCACAAGGTGATCATCTTTCTTTCCGGAAAGGCTGCCTACCACATTGAGGGAAAGTCCTACTACCTGAAGCCCTGGGACATTCTCCTCGTGAACCGTCACGCCATCCACAAACCGGAAATTGATTTTTCGGTTCCATACGAACGTTTTGTACTATGGATCCGCGACGACATCAAATCCACAGAACTGCTCCGCTGTTTTCAGAAGGCGATTGACCGGAGTTACAATCTGATCCGTCTGGACTCTGACACTCAGGAAAAATTAAAGCAGCTTCTCTACGAACTGGAAGCTGCCCTAAAAGACGAAAAATTTGGCAGCGATCTGCTTGGCTCAGCTCTTTTTACCCAGTTCATGGTTTATGTAAACCGCATTTTTCTGGAAAAGCAGTACATTTACGACACTCGCTCCTACAGCAGTGATTCCCAGATAGAAGAGCTTCTCCGTTATATTAACCACAACCTTACTGAAGATCTTTCCATTGAGACCCTTGCACGGAAATACTACCTGAGCAAGTATCACATGATGCGGAAATTCAAGGAGGAAACCGGTTACACCATCCACAACTACATCATTAGCAAGCGCCTTCTTCTCGCCCGCACAAAAATTTCCGAAGGCACCCCCATCCTGAAGGCCGCCCAGTTAAGCGGCTTCTCCGACTATACCACCTTCTCCCGGGCCTATAAAAAACAATTTGGTATTGCGCCGAGCCAGACAATATAATTGCTATTTAGTTGATTAAAAGTTCTTCAATGCGGACGCATTTGGACAATGTG
>OLRE01003140.1_pt1 | contig 12134 bp, 10 predicted proteins | sample 1672461 | NCBI WGS metagenome assembly OLRE01 (sample SAMEA3136688, study PRJEB25190) | human gut metagenome | biome: human gut; feature: human-associated habitat; material: faeces | place: Austria | collected 2013
TCTCTCAGGATCATGATCTGGAGCAGGTATATCTGGACAGCTTCCTTACAACAGCCAAACTTGAAGGAAAGGATGCAACCGGAACACTGGATCAGTTAAGTGCCATCGGTGAAACCTTCAAAGTTTCCTTTATTATCAGTATGTCTCTGGATAAAGAAGAAGTTCCGGCAGCATATCAGGATAAGATTATCTGCGCATTATAATAAAATTGAATATGAACGTCCTATTTTGTACATAAAACATAAAAGAACGTAAATTTTAAAGGGATCTGTCGCAGGGCAGATTCCTTTTTTAATCGAATAACTGCTTCACAGTTATTCGATTATGAGCAAGTAGCGAATGCGGATTGCGAATATCCTCTTGATCGCAAGCCGATTCCTCATATGGTAAATCACGCAAAAAAGCATTGACATTACAACCGTTATAAGGTTTAAATTATATCCGGGAGGTTATCTGATCGGGAATATTGCCATCCGGCTAATACATCCGACCGATCAGACAAAAGAGAATCATGGAAAAAAATCTTACAACCGAAAATATCTTTAAAACTATTGTGTACTTTGCCCTGCCATACCTGTTATCTTATTTTCTTCAGACACTTTACGGAATGGCAGATCTTTTTATCATCGGACAGTTTGACCATGTTGATGCCATCACTGCTGTATCAAACGGAAGCCAGGTCATGCATATGTTAACAGTCATTATTGTAGGACTGGCCATGGGCGCAACCGTTACCATCAGCCGGGCTGTCGGCGCAGACAGGAAGCTGGACGCAGCCAGAGCTATCGGAAACACGGTCACATTATTCATGGCTGTTTCCATTCTTTTTACGCTCCTGCTTCTTTTCCTCGTCAGGCCCATTGTTGTACTGATCGGTATCCCGACAGAAGCGGTGACAGGTACCACACAATATCTTATCATCTGTTTTATCGGAATTCCCTTTATTACAGCTTATAACATAATCAGCTCCATATTCCGTGGCATTGGTGATTCCAAAACTCCCATGTATTTTGTGGCCATTGCCTGTGCTGCCAATATTGTACTGGATTACGTTTTCATTGGCTTTTTCCATATGGGACCATCCGGAGCAGCCCTTGGAACCACACTTGCCCAAACTCTCAGTGTGATCATTGCCCTGATATTCATTCGCCACAGAGAAACCGGAATCCATCTTACAGGAAAAGATTTCCGCCCGGATCCTCATGTGATGACGCAGATCCTGAAAATCGGAATCCCGGTAGCTGTACAGGATGGATGTATCCAGGTTGCATTTATTGTGATCACGGTGATCGCCAATCACAGGGGATTAAATGACGCAGCTGCTGTTGGTATCGTGGAAAAAGTGATCAGCGCTGTCTTTCTGGTTCCGTCTTCCATGCTGGCTGCGGTCTCTGCTCTGGCTGCTCAGAATATCGGTGCCGGGAAGCATGACCGTGCGGCAAAAACGCTCCAGTACAGCATCCTGATCACAAGTGTTTACGGAATCATTATCTCATTGATCGTTCAGTTTACCGCTCCACATATCCTTCAGGCATTTACCGGAGATGACACGGTCGTACTTCTTGGCACTCAGTATATCCATTCCTATATCTGGGACTGCATTTTTGCAGGCATCCATTTCAGCTTTACCGGATATTTCTGTGCATATGGAAAATCCTATATTGGTTTTATCCACAATATCATTGCCATTATTCTGGTCCGTATCCCGGGATCTTATCTGGCTTCCAGATATTTTCCCCATACGCTGTTCCCTATGGGAATGGCAGCGCCGGCAGGTTCTCTGCTTTCGGTTCTGATCTGCCTGATCGCCTATTTCTGGTTGAAACACCATGCCGGTCCTGGTCCTGTATCCAGATGCAAAGGAGATTCCAATGGAAGATAAAAAATTATTTCTTATCGGAGAAGTAGCCAAAATGTTCCATATCAGTATGGGGACTCTCCGCCACTATGAGCAGGCTGGTCTTTTAACACCGGAATATACAGACCCGGACACTAGATACCGGTATTATGGCACCAGACAGTTTGAGCTTCTCAACACCATACGTTATCTCAGAGTCCTGGATTTTCCACTCGCCCAGATCAAAACTTTTCTGGATAACCGTGATACCGATGTGATCGAAGAAAAGCTGGTCCATCAGAAAGAAGTGATCGCAAGGAAGCAAAAAGAGCTGGAGCTGATCTCCCGAAAGATCGACCATCGCCTGGAACAGCTCCGGGATGCCATGAATTCCAGGCTTGATGTGATCCAAACTGTCGAAATTCCCGAAAGCCGCGTTGTCTGGCTCCGGGATTCCCTGCATCCGAAAACATATCTGGATCTTGAGAATTCCATCCGAAAACTGGTAGAAAATCAGAAGGAATCTCTGGTTTTTATGGGAAAGATCGGAATCGGGATCTCCAAAGAACAGCTTTCCCAAAAATCTTTTCAGGATTACGACCGGATCTTTCTTCTTCTGGATCAGGAAGACCGATATGACGGAGAAACGGAAACTTTTCCCAGACAGACCTGCGTAACCATCCGTTTCTGCGGAAGCCACAGGGAAGCACCGGCTTATTATCAGAAACTCCTTGCATACATTGAAGAGAAAAAACTCTGTATCACCGGATTTTCCAGAGAAACCACGTTGATCGATTATGGAATTACAAACAATACCGATAAATTTGTTACGGAAATCCAGATCCCGGTGAATATCTGAAATTTATGCCTTCTTATGGAGTGCTTTTTTAGCTTCCAGTGAGGAGGCTTTGTTTATTCTTCATTTCTGTGGTATACTGAATGGCAGAATAAACATACAGGAGCGTTTCTTATGAATCATTTACTGGAAAAAATCAAACAGAAAAATGCATCCGCATTTACCCACAGCGGAAAATTTCATGCAGACGATGTTTTTTCTGCCGCACTGCTTTTATATCTGAATCCTGAGATCACCATCGCACGTGGAAACATTGTTCCGGAAAATTATGAAGGTCTTGTTTTTGATATTGGAAGAGGGCAGTATGACCACCACCAGAAAGACAGCCGTATCCGTGACAACGGCGTTCCCTATGCGGCATTTGGTCTTCTCTGGGAAAAACTCGGGCCGGAAATCCTCGGTGAGGAGCTGGCACAGAAATTCGATGAATCCTTTGTCCAGCCATTGGATATCAATGACAATACCGGTGAAAAAAACGAACTTGCCACGCTCATCGGCAATTTTAATCCTGGATGGGATTCCAAAGGCAGCAATGACGAGGCATTTTTCCAGGCAGTCAGTGTCGCCGGCATGATCCTGGAAAATAAATTTGAGCGTTACCTTGGAAATGAGCGTGCGGACAGACGGGTGGAAGAAGTTCTTGCAGAACACACCGAAGCCCTGGCTTCCGGTGAAACTCCGGCAGAAAATACCAATATCCTGGTACTTCCGGAATTTATTCCCTGCCAGAAGCGCCTTTCCGAAACCAATATCGCTTTTGTGATCTTTCCATCCAACCGGGGCGGCTATTGTATCCAGCCACAGAAAAAAGAATATTCCATGAATTATAAATGCAGCTTTCCTTCTTCCTGGCTGGGCCTGGAAGGAGAGGAGCTGGCTTCGGTAACCGGCCTTGAAAGTGCGATCTTCTGCCATAAAGGCGGTTTTCTCATGACCTGTGGAACTCTTGAGGATTCCATTCTTGCCTGCCGGAGCAGTCTTGCTGCTTTTCATGAGGAAGCTGTGATCGTAAGCCTTGGTGGAAATGATACGACTGACATGCTGCTTCAGAATCTTCCGGAGCTTCCTTCTGCCAGGATCGTGCATCTGCCGGTTCCTCCGCTTCCGGAACTGACTCTGAACGGGATCTACGGAGAACTATCCATGGAAAAAGCAGAATGGAAAAGCCATATAAAAGACCAGCTGAAAGAAATCCTCCGATACAGGCCGGAGGCAGTTTTCGCAGACAATGCCATGTTTTCTCTGTACCCGATCGTCCATGCACTGCGAAAAAAACATATTCCTGTCCTTACAGTAATAGAAAAAGACGGCCAGAAGCTTCTGGTGCGAATCCCATCTGGTTCATAAAATCTGTCAAGCGAAGCAGATATATTTATACTGCATATTCATACAGAAAGAAGGCATATTTATGCGCGAAGAAAAATTTAAAATGGAAAGGCAGGGACTGATCCAGGTAGGAGATAAAGTGAAAATCTCCGAATTTCTCTCTGCTACAAACTACAGCTACATTATTGAGCCTGCAGTAGCCATGTCCGGCTGCTATAGAAACGCAGACCGTATCAAGTCCAAAGAAGGGATTATAAAAAGCATTGAGCATACACCGCGTGGCTTTATTGTTACTGCAGAATTTGACGAATAAGCATACTGCTGATCAGATATCTGCCCCCTTTCAGGGTACATGCCTGATTCGGTTATGATCCGGCAGTTGACAATCTGCCGGATTTTCTGCGAAAAAAACGTCTAATTGTTTCTGGATTATTTTGCAAAAATCTGGTATTATAAAGAAGATATTTGTGTAATTTCTCTAATTATCAGGAAATTGCAAATTTTTAGAACAGAGGTGTAATATTATGAGCTGGTACAACGAAGCAATCTTCTACCATATTTATCCACTTGGACTTACAGGCGCTCCAAAAGAAAATGATTACGGAACTCCTGTACATCGACTGAACACACTGCTGCCGTGGATCGACCACATTAAGGAAATCGGATGTACTGCCTTATATATAGGTCCGCTTTTTGAGAGTGTAGGACATGGCTATGAGACAACCGACTATAAAAAACTGGACTCCCGTCTGGGAACCAACGAAGACCTTACAAATTTTGTAAAAGCCTGCCATGATAAAGGGATCCGTGTGATCTTTGACGGTGTATTCAACCACACAGGCCGTGATTTCTTTGCTTTCAAGGATATCCAGAAAAACCGGGAGAATTCTCCTTACGTAAACTGGTACTGTAATGTGAATTTCGGCGGTAACACAGAATACAACGACGGATTCTCCTATGAGAACTGGGGCGGTTACAACCTTCTGGTGAAATTAAACCAGCGTAACCCGGAAGTTCAGAACTATATCTGTGATGTGATCCGTTTCTGGGTTTCCGAGTTTGATATTGACGGAATCCGTCTGGACGCCGCTGATGTCCTGGATTTTGATTTTATGCGTGTTCTCCGTCATACAGCAGATGAAGTCAAAAAGGATTTCTGGTTGATGGGTGAAGTCATCCACGGAGATTACAGCCGCTGGGTAAACGGACAGACCCTTCACAGCGTAACCAACTACGCCCTTCATAAAGCTCTTTACAGCGGACACAATGACCATAACTATTTTGAGATTGCCCACACAGTAAAATATCTTCAGAATATGGGAGATCTGGATCTTTATAATTTTGTGGACAACCATGATGTGGAGAGGATCCATACCAAACTTCAGAATAAGGCACATTTTGCACCGGTACATGTGCTTCTTTATACTTTGCCTGGTGTTCCAAGTATTTATTATGGATCTGAATTCGGAATTGATGGAAAAAAAGAGAAATTTTCCGATGCAAGTTTAAGACCGGCACTTGATCTGAAGGATTATGCAGATGCCGTTACCAAAAATCCATGCACAGCTCTGATCGCTGCTTTAGGTAAAGTCCGTCAGGGTACGCCTGCTTTAAGTTACGGAAGCTATTCGGAGCTTGCTCTTACCAACCGGCAGTTTGCTTTTGCCAGGGATCTGGATGGGGTACGCGTGATCGTTACCGTTAATAATGATGACAGTGAGGCGGAGATGAATCTTCCAACCGGAAGCGCAGATGAATATGTTGGCGCTCTTACAGGTAAAAAAGTACGGGTAGAGTACGGAAGGATCCGTGTCAGTATTGCTGCAAACAGCGGTGAGATCTGGCTTCCAGCTGGAGATATGCCGGAATATAAACCGGTTCAGGTTGAAGTTCCAGAAACTGCCGCAGCAAAAGAGAACGAAAGCAATGCGCCTGAGACAGAAGAGAATCAGGCGGCTGAAGCAGGCTCTGTAGCAGAAGCTCCATCCACTCCTGAAGCGGAAGCTTCCAGCTCACAGGAAACAGCAGCGGAGGTACCGAATCCGGATAAAACACCGGAAGAAATGACCGTAGGCGAACTCCAGGCTGCTATCCTTGCAAAAATGGCAGGAAACGGACCGGTCACAGACCAGATGAAAAAAACCGTATACGACAACATCTGGCATGATTCCCTTGTAAACTGGCTGAAGAGCTTCCGCTAAAATTCAGAACATGATTTATAAATATTTTGTAATTTTGCGCAGATCACAGAATTTTCTGCTAATTTTATTCTTATTTTTTATAAATCTGTATATTGATTTTTTGCAAAAATATAGTAAAATAAACTCAATTTAATGATGATATACAAATCAAAGGCGATCTGGTTTCATACCGGACCGCCTTTGTCTGTATATCCGATGATATTACTTCTTATGCGGATCTTTTTGATCCCAAATACAAAAACAGTGAGGTTCTTCTGGATGATTTTCGCGTAATTATCGGCCTCACTGCCAAGAGCCTTGGATACAACAAGGTCATCTGGCTGAAAGATTGGATCGATCCTGATGAGACAAATATCCACTGCATCACACAGCAGCAGCCAACATGTATACTTTGAAGCAGGAGTTGCACTTCATACAGGTAAACAAAAAATGGCGGAAGCCTTAAACTTCCGCCATTTTCGTTTATCCATATTGATTATCGTTCATCAAACGGCACAAAATCTGTATGATGTCCCACATATTTGTAAGCAGGACGGATGATCTTGTTTGCACTGATCAGTTCTTCCAGACGGTGTGCACTCCAGCCAGGCATACGCGCAATGGCAAAGATCGGAGTGAAGAGTTCTTCCGGGATACCAAGCATGGTATATACAAATCCACTGTAGAAGTCTACATTTGCACAGACATTCTTGAACAGCTTCCTGTGCTCCATGATCAGCTTGCCTGCAATACCTTCAACCTTATCGTAAAGTTTGAATTCGTCTGTCATGCCTTTCTCCTCTGCAAGAGCCTGTGCAAAACGCTTCAGGATCACTTCTCGCGGATCAGAAAGGGTATAGACTGCATGTCCCATACCATAGATCAGCCCTGCATGGTCAAAGGCTTCTTTATTCAGCACTTTCTGCAGATATTCCGTGATCTCTTCGTCACTTTCCCAGTCTTTTACATTTGCCTTCAGATCTGTGAACATATTCTGGACCTTCAGGTTGGCACCACCATGACGCGGACCCTTCAGTGATCCAATAGAAGCGGCTGTGGAAGAGTAGCTGTCTGTTCCGGAAGAAGTTACTACATGTGTGGTAAATGTAGAGTTGTTACCACCGCCATGCTCTGCATGAAGCACAAGTGCGATATCAAGAACCTTGGCCTCAAGCTCTGTATACTTGCCGTCCGGACGAAGCATCAGCAGGATATTCTCTGCAAGGGAAAGTCCCTTCTGCGGATTACGGATAAAGAGTGTTTCATCTTTTCGGAAATGGCAGTATGCGTGATAGGAGTAAACCGCGATCTCAGGAAGCTTGGCAATCAGCTCCAGAGACTGGCGGAGCACATTCTCTACGGAAATATCCTCCGGATTATCATCATATGTATAAAGAGCAAGTACGCAGCGCTCCATGGCATTCATAATGTTGGCATTGGTTCCCTTCATGACAACATCACGTACAAAACGTCCTCCCAGATCTTCCATATCAGAGAGAAGTTCCAGGAACCTGGACAGCTCATCTTTACTTGGAAGTTTACCGAAGATCAGAAGATAGATCGTTTCCTCAAAGCCAAAACGTCTGTCCTTCAGACCGTTTACGATATCCTGTACATTGATTCCCTGATAATACAGTTCACCGTCTGCCGGAATACGTCTGCCATTGACCAGCTTATATCCGGTAACATCAGAAATTTCAGTAAGACCGGTAAGTACACCTTTACCTGCAGAATCACGAAGGCCTCTTTTTACATCATATTCCACATAGAGATTGGGATCAATGTGGTGATGCTTCAGCAGCTCCTGCTCAAAGAATTTCATTCTGCCTTTCAGCTGTTCGGAGTCCTCCAGACTCATCATTTCATGCTTTTTTTCCATAATTTTTTCCTCGTTTCCCCATTGTATATTAAAAAACACTGATACAGTTAAGATTGGTTACATCTTCGTAATCAGTGTTCGGGTATGGCATACATTTGTGTTTACCTGATTAATAATTCTACAGTAAAAATTCCGAAAATGCAAGAGGGTATTTTATTTTTTCGTGCATACCTCTGGTTTCTGCAACAAAGCTATGTTATGATTGTTCCGTAACTTTTTCTATAATAGAAGGGAGAATTTAAAAGAATGCAAAGCAGCATCAACAACATTTATCAGCTGGAGGGAAGAGTCCCTGTCGCAAAAGCGATCCCATTTGGACTTCAGCACATCCTTGCCATGTTTGTGTCAAACCTGACACCGATCACGCTGATCGCAGCCTCAGCCCAGCCTGCTCTTACCCAGGCACAGATCGCAATCCTGCTCCAGAATGCCATGTTTGTGGCAGGAATCGCTACGCTGATCCAGCTTTACCCCATATGGAAGATCGGTTCCAGACTTCCGGTTGTAATGGGAGTCAGTTTTACCTTTGTCACTGTTTTAAGTACGGTTGCAGCCAATTACGGTTATCCTGCCGTGATCGGTGCAGTTATGATCGGCGGTATCATGGAAGGAACCCTTGGCCTCCTTGCAAAATACTGGCGGAAGATCATCACACCGGTAGTTGCCGCTTCTGTCGTAACCTCTATTGGATTTTCACTGTTTACCGTAGGTGCCAGATCTTTTGGCGGCGGGTACAATGAAGATTTCGGCTCTGCGCAGAGCCTGCTTCTTGGTACTATCACACTTGCTGTGTGTCTTCTCTGGAATGTACTCAGCAAAGGATATCTGAAACAGTTATCTGTGCTTGCCGGACTGGTAGTCGGATACATCATTGCCATTTTTATGGGAAAAGTCGACCTTGGTTCCATCTTATCCGGAGGCTTTATTTCCCTTCCTCATCTGCTTCCTGTAAAACCGGAATTTCATGCAGGAGCCATTGTTTCCACCTGCATTATCTTCCTGGTATCTGCGGCGGAGACCATCGGCGATACTTCCGCACTTGTTTCTTCCGGACTGGACCGTGAGATCACTGGAAAAGAAATTTCCGGTTCTCTTGCCTGTGATGGTTATGCTTCCACGATCTCTTCCCTGTTCGGATGTCCTCCGGTAACATCCTTCTCACAGAATGTAGGACTGGTTGCTATGACGAAAGTCGTAAATCGTTTTACCATTATGACAGGAGCTGTATGTATGATCCTGGCCGGACTGCTGCCACCCATCGGAAACTTTTTCGCTTCACTTCCGGATTCTGTTGTGGGCGGATGTACCATTATGATGTTCGGTTCCATTCTGACATCTGGTGTACAGATGATCGCTTCCTGCGGTTTTTCCCAGCGGAACATTACCATTGTTTCTCTTTCCCTGGCCGTGGGAATTGGATTTACCACAGCAAGTGAAAGCGGGATCTGGGATATTTTCCCGTCTATCATACAGTCTGTTTTTGCGGAAAATGTAGTTGCTGTTGTGTTTATCATATCTATTGTTTTAAGCTGTATCCTTCCTGAAAACATGGATATTGAAAAGATCAAAGAATAGGGATGTAAAAATGTTTAAAATTCTCATTGCGGAAGATGACCGGGAACTTCGCCAGCTTTTCCAGCATATCCTGCTGAAAAACGGTTATACGGTAAAAGGGGTTTCCGACGGACAGGAAGCACTGAATGCCCTGGAAAAAGACTATTATGATCTGATCATCTCGGATATTATGATGCCAAACATGGACGGCTATGAACTGGTCCGTTCGCTCAGAGATGCCGGAGATTCCATTCCTGTACTTATGGTTACCGCCAAAGATGCTTTTGATGATATGCGTATGGGATTTCTGTCCGGTACGGATGATTATATGATAAAACCAGTTAATATCAATGAACTGGTTTTGCGGGTGGGTGCCCTTCTTCGTAGAGCACAGATGATCAATGAGCGGAAACAGCGGATCGGGGATACCATCCTGGAGTGCGATTCCCTGACGGTATCCACCTCCTCGGAAAATATGGTTCTTCCTCAGAAGGAGTTCATGCTTTTGTATAAAATGGTATCCTTTCCGGGAAAGATTTTTACCAGGCAACAGCTTATGGATGATATCTGGGGATATGATTCCGCAAGTGATGCCCATACTGTGGATGTCCACATCGGAAGGCTTCGGGAACGTTTCCGCGATAATCCGGATTTTAAGATCGTGACGATCCGTGGAGTTGGATATAAGGTGGTAAAAGCATGAAAAAGAAACCTTTCGAAAATTTAAGCATCCGCATACGTTTTATACTTATGATCATGCTGGAGCTTATCTGTGTATCTCTGATATCCTGGATTGTTATGGATGTACTGCATATTTCAGATGTTCCGTACATTGTATGGATCATCCTGGCCAGTGTGATCGCAGGGGGCGTTCTCAACAATTTCCTCAGTATCCGGTATTTTGGCCCTGTATTAAAGCTGGAAAAAGCCATGCAGCAGGTAGCAGAGGGAGATTTCTCCGTCCGACTAAAAACCGGAAAACATCTGAAGGAAATCCAGGACATTTATTCCAATTTTAATCTGATGGTCCAGGAACTGGAAGCAACGGAAATTCTGCAGACAGATTTCGTTTCCAATGTTTCCCACGAATTTAAAACACCCATCAGTGCCATTGAGGGATATGCAACTCTTTTGCAGGATAGTGACATGCCTATATCAGAAGAGCAGGAACAGTACATAGACAAAATCCTTTTTAATACCGGAAGGCTTTCACACCTGGCTGGAAATATCCTGCTATTGTCCAAAATTGAGCATCAGGCGATCCAGACCCGCCAGAACTGGTACCGCCTGGATGAGCAGATCCGGCAGTCCATTGTTATGCTGGAACCGAAATGGTCCGAAAAAGAGCTCGAATTTGATGTGGACATGGTAGATGTGGAGTATCTGGGAAATGAGAATCTCATCTGCCATGTATGGGACAATCTGCTTTCCAATGCCATCAAATTCAGTCCCTGTGGTGGTACGATCTATATCCGGATGATGCCGGAAGGGGAAAAGATCCGTTTTTCCATAGAAAACGAAGGGCCCCAGATCCGTGAAGACTCCATGAAACATATTTTTGACAAATTTTACCAATGCGACAGTTCCCATAAACAGGAGGGGAACGGTCTTGGACTTGCCCTTGTAAAACAGATCCTGAATCTGTGCAAGGGAACGATCTCTGTAGAAAATATTCCCGGAAGTGGCTGCCGTTTTACTGTTATACTGTAAAATAAATACTTTATTATATCTTGAAAATGAAAACAACGGACATCTTATTTTTACTACAATGAGGTGTTTCCGTTGTTTTTTATTTTGCACAAATTTTTTTATAAACTTCAACAATTGTTGAGAAACAGTTGATATTTGGTTGCAGATCATCTTTTAAAGTATAAGATAGTTATTTATAAAAAAACAGGAGATGTGAAATATGTTATTAAAAAAAGAACCTGCCTACAGGAAGGCAGAAAAGGAAGATTTTCCACTGATCCGGGAATTTATCCGGAGAAATTATAAAGACCGCTGGGAATTTGAGGAAGCACATACAGAAAAACGCCTGACCAGACTTTTGTTTTATACTTATATGATTTCCAGAGACAGTATTACCGTGGCAACCTACCGCGATCAGGTAGTTGGAGTGCTTATAACCGGCAAAGGATCCAAGGTCCGTTTTGCTCCGGTTTTTCGTCTGAAAAAAGGCTATCATTTCCTGCGCCTGAAACTTACCAGAGAAGGCCGCAAGAATCTGGAACATTTCAACAAACTTCAGGATATGAAAAAACAATTGACCATTTCCAGCGAAAACTCCGCTTCCCCAAATATCCTCTTTCTTTATGTGAGCAAAGATTATCGCAGAAACGGAATCGGTACCGGGCTTCTTAAACAGATTTTAGCAGAAAAAAATACCGATTGTTCTATATATATGGACCAGCTGGATCACAGAGCGTTTATGGAAAGCCATGGTTTCATAAAGAAAAACGAGGTTTCCCAGATGCGGGAGCTGAACAAAAAACGCTTCCGGGA
>OLRE01003147.1_pt1 | contig 12121 bp, 12 predicted proteins | sample 1672461 | NCBI WGS metagenome assembly OLRE01 (sample SAMEA3136688, study PRJEB25190) | human gut metagenome | biome: human gut; feature: human-associated habitat; material: faeces | place: Austria | collected 2013
TGATGCACTCGAAGCGGAAGCAATCTACATTATCCGTGATTCATTTTTTTATCCAAAAAATAGACAGCAAGCGCGCGATACATTGCTCCCGTATCTACATATATATATCCTTTTTCTTTCGCAACCCGTTTGGCAATCGTACTTTTTCCTGCACCAGCCGGGCCATCAATCGCAACATTATAACCCATATTTTCTCCTTCTCAATCTGCTTTATATTTCTTTTAATTACTGGATTGCATTTCCTGCCGCATATCCAGTCGACCAGGCAATCTGCAGATTAAAGCCTCCGGTCAATGCATCCAGATCCAGTACTTCTCCCGCAAAATATAACCCTTTTACAAGCTTTGATTCCATCGTTCCAGGATCAATTTCTTTCACATTAACTCCGCCTTTTGTAATAATCGCTTCCAGATAGCCGCGAAGTCCGGTAAGCGTCATACGAAAATGCTTGATCAAATGAACAAACCGTTTCCGTTCTTCTTTCTCTATACTGTTAACCTTTTTCTCCGGATCAATCCCGCCAAGTTCCAGCATGACCGGAATTAATTTAGTTGGAAACAGCTTTGTGATTGCATTTTTAAATTGCCGGTTATGATTCTCTTCAAAATCTCTCAGCACTCTCTGATCCAGTTGTTCTTCTGTAAGAGCCGGTTTCAGATCAATTTCCAATGTCAGTTCCTTTTTCTGTCCATTTTTATCCATGAATTTTTTGCCCACATAACTGCTGGCACTGATAATCAATGGACCACTGACACCAAAATGTGTAAACAGCATTTCTCCAAAATCTTTATATAATTCTTTCTTTCCATCCAATATCTTTGCTTCTACATTGCGAAGCGAAAGCCCCTGCAATTCACAGATCCATGGTTCTTTTGTCTCCATCGGCACAAGAGACGGAAAGCATTGTGTTACTTTATGCCCAACGTTTTCGGCAAATCGGAATCCATCACCTGTAGATCCTGTGGAACGGTAAGACAATCCACCTGTTGCAACAATACATGCATCTGCGGCTTGTGTGGTAGTATCTTTTAATACCACCTTATTAAACTTGCCTTTTTCAGCTTCTACACTTTTCACTTCTGTATTTAAGCAGACTTTCACGCCCACTTTTTTCATTTCCCGTTCCAATGCGCGGATAACATCAGACGAATGATCTGAGATCGGAAACACTCGATTTCCTCTCTCTATCTTCACTGGCACCCCTGCATCTTCAAAGAAATCTATCACATTCTGATTCGTATAACCATAAAAGCTGCTATACAAAAATTTAGAATTCGTCACAACTGCATCAAACAATTCTTCCATATCTGCGGCATTTGTAATATTACATCTTCCTTTTCCAGTAATAAATATTTTCTTTCCTAGTTTTTCATTTTTTTCATACAGCGTGACTTGATGTCCGTTTTTTGCCGCTGCAATTGCCGCAAACATTCCCGCTGCTCCGCCACCTACTACAATAACATGACTCATTTATATTATCCTCTTATTCTAGTCATTCATTTTGACTGTATCGCCTACCATATTCAGTTCATCTCCACTGTAGACCTGATACTCATCCCAGATATCTTCCAGCGCCTCCAGTGTAGTGATTACTTCTTTCTGCTTCTTCATGCAGAGTGCCACCACAAGAGCATTGAGCACGCTAAGTGGTGCTACAAGAGAATCTACGATCGAAGCCATATCACTTCTTGCAATCAAATTGCAGGAAGAATACAGGTTCATCGGCGAATGTACACTATCCGTAATCGTGATTACCTTAGCCTTTCTGTTACTTGCAAATTCCAATGCTTTAAGCGTTCTCATAGAATATCTCGGAAAACTAATCCCAATGATCACATCTTCATCATCAATTCGCAGCAATTGCTCGAAGATTTCACTGGAACTGTTCGTATGAACCGCTGTCACATTATCACAAATCAAATTGAGATAGAAAGACAGAAAGCTTGCAAGTGGTGCACAGCTTCGTATTCCGACTACATATACTCGCCTTGCATTCAGAATCGTGTCTACAGCCATTTCAAACGCCTCATGGTCAATTCCTTCCATTGTCAGCTTTATCTTCTCTATATCCGACTGTAGAACCGATGTTAGAATCTCTCCTTGACTGATCCGTCCATACGTCACTTCCATTCGTTGAATGGAATTAAGTTTTGTACGGACCATCTCGCCAAGCGCCCTTTGAAACTGGGGATAACCTTCATATCCAAGAGCTGTTGCAAATCTTACAACTGTCGATTCACTGACTCCAACCTCTTCACCCATTTTTGCAGCCGTCATAAATGCTGCTTTATCATAATCTTCACGGATAAAATCCGCCAGCTTTTTCTGCCCTTTACTGAACTTGTTATATCCGTCTTCTAATCTTTGCACTAATTCATTTTGTGTTCCCATATAGCGTCTTCCTTTTCTATTACATCGTTTCTATTATAAGATGTAAAAGAGAAATCTTCAACCTTTAATCCTATCTATCTCAATCATCTATCTTAATTCTATCTTAATCTATCTCAAATCTGCCTTAAATACTTCTAATGCGCACCTCTGATATCTTTTTTAAGCCAGCATAATAAAACAGGCGGAAAATCTTCCGCATAAATGCATCTTTGACTTTCCGCCCGTTTTCATTATTTTATATTCTGCTATACTGGATAACTTCCATTCTCAGTATCAGCAATTGTCTGGTCGACCTTTGTCTGCTGTGCCTGACGATATTTGAAAAACTCTGTTGCTACCTGTGGGAACAATGCATAAGATAATACATCTTCATCCTGCTGGATCCACTGAGCACATTCTTTTCTGAGTGTGTCAAGCTCATCCGGAATCAAATCTGCCGGACGGCAAGTGATAACTTCCGGATTATCTCCAAGAACTTTCTTTACGACATCTGGATTAAATGGTTTTGCTGTCTTACCATATTTTCCACTTAAGATGTCTTTTGTCTCCTGTGTTGCAACTTTGTAGCGTTCTCCCATCAGCACATTAAATACAGCCTGTGTACCTACAATCTGTGAAGATGGTGTTACAAGTGGCGGTTCACCAAGATCTTTACGAACTCTTGGGACCTCCTCAAGTACGTCGTAGAATCTATCCTCCGCTCCCTGTTCTTTTAACTGGGAAGTCAGGTTAGACAACATTCCTCCCGGTACCTGATAAAGAAGTGTCTTAATATTAACACCTAAGTTCTTAGGATTCAGAAGTCCACTCTCAAGAGCCTCATCACGAATCGGTCTGAAGTAATCAGCAATCTCTGCCAGTAAGTTCTGATCCAGTCCACTGTCATAAGGAGTTCCCTTAAATGTCTCAACCATAACTTCTGTAGCCGGCTGTGATGTTCCAAGTGCAAATGGTGACATTGCAGTATCAATTACATCGACCCCTGCCTCTACAGCCTTTAAGTAAGTCATAGACGCCTCTCCTGACGTATAGTGGGTATGAAGCTGAATTGGAAGATCTACAGCTTCTTTCAATGCCTGTACAAGCTCTGTTGCTTTGTATGGTACAAGAAGTCCGGCCATATCTTTGATACAGATAGAACTTGCTCCCATATCCTCAATTCTCTTCGCTGTCTCTACCCAGTAATCCAGTGTATAAGCATCACCAAGTGTATAAGAAAGAGCTACCTGCGCCTCTGCTTTTTCCCCATTCGCTGCATCTACTGCTGTCTGAAGGTTGCGAAGATCATTCAGGCAATCAAAAATACGAATAATATCTATTCCATTTGCAACAGATTTCTGCACAAAATATCTTACCACATCATCAGCATATGGACGATATCCAAGGATATTCTGCCCACGGAATAACATCTGTAATTTTGTATTTTTAAATCCATCACGGAATTTGCGAAGTCTGTCCCATGGATCTTCTTTCAGGAAACGAAGAGATGCATCAAATGTAGCACCACCCCAGCACTCTACAGAATGATATCCAACTTTGTCCATTTTCCCCACAATCGGAAGCATCTGCTCTGTAGTCATACGAGTAGCGATCAAAGACTGATGCGCATCACGCAGAACTGTTTCCGTTATCTTAATTGGTTTTTTTTCAATTTCTGCCATTATAATTTCCTCCATATATTGTCAATTACAATATTGACTGTTACATTACTCCAAAGATTGCCATGAATGTACCTGCAGCTACGGCAGTACCGATAACACCAGCTACGTTCGGTCCCATTGCATGCATCAGAAGGAAGTTCGTTGGATCTGCCTCTGCACCAACCTTCTGAGATACACGCGCAGCCATAGGAACCGCAGAAACTCCTGCTGAACCAATCAGAGGGTTTACTTTTCCATGTGAAACCGCACACATGATTTTACCAAATACAACTCCGGCTGCTGTACCAAATGCAAATGCGATCAGACCTAACGCAACGATTTTCAATGTATCAAAGTTCAGGAATGCTTCCGCACTTGTTGTAGCTCCTACTGATGTACCAAGCAGGATAACTACAATATACATCAATGCATTGGATGCTGTCTCTGTCAACTGTCTAACGACGCCTGACTCACGGAACAGGTTACCAAGCATCAACATACCTACAAGTGGTGCTGTTGTTGGAAGAATGACGCAGACTACAATTGTAACAATAATCGGGAAGAGAATCTTCTCGAGTTTAGATACAGGTCTTAACTGTTCCATTCTGATCTTACGTTCTTTCTCCGTTGTAAGTAATTTCATAATCGGTGGCTGAATAATCGGCACCAGTGACATATAAGAATAGGCCGCCACTGCAATTGGTCCCATGATCGCCGTCTGCTGCAGTTTACCTGCGAGGAAGATAGATGTCGGTCCATCTGCTCCTCCAATAATTGAGATTGCTGCCGCTGCTTTGTCGGAGAATCCCATGCACATTGCTCCAAGGTATGCAGCAAAAATACCGAACTGTGCTGCTGCTCCAAGAAGGAAACTCTTTGGATTCGCGATCAACGGTCCAAAGTCTGTCATCGCACCTACTCCAAGGAAGATCAGTGACGGAAGAATTGACCACTCATCCAGCTTATAGAAATAGTAGAGAAGTCCACCCGTTCCATTTGATGCATCCTCTGCATGCAACATAATATCCGGATAGATATTTACAAGCAGCATACCAAATGCAATTGGCACAAGAAGCAGAGGCTCAAATCCATGTCTGATTGCCAGGTACAAGAAGAAACAAGCCACCGCAATCATGGCCACATTGCCCCATGTAAGACTAAAAAACGCCGTCTGATGCACGAGGTTTCCTAATGTTGTTGTTATATATTCCATTTCTTAACCTCCAGTCGTATATGTGTCGGCAGTATTATTTCAATGTTGCTAATACTGCTCCGGATTCGATTGCATCACCAACAGCTACGTTGATGCTTGCTACAGTTCCATCTTCCGGTGCTACAACTGGGATTTCCATCTTCATTGCCTCGATTGTAAGAACAGCATCCCCCTTCTTCACTGCCTGACCTACAGTAGTGTCAAGTTTGAATACTTTTCCGGCTGCTCCTGCTTTTACTTCAATAGATCCGGCTGCTCCTGCTGTCGCTTTCAGTGCTGTCTTTGGAGCTGCTTTTGGTGCTGCTTTCGGTGCAGTTGGTGCAGGTGCTGCACCTGCTCCTGTCTCTTCTACTGTTACATCATAAACATTACCATTTACTGTAATTGTATAATTTTTCATTCTGATATCCTCCTAATTACTCACTATGAATTCCATTTATTTGACGGACGGCGCTTAATGCTGCGGACAACAAATCCATCTGTCGTTGTCTCTTCTGCTGCTGCAATTGCTGCTGAAATAACAGCGATCAATTCCAGATCATCAGTTTCATCCACTTCTTCGACTGTCTCACTTACGGCCGCTTTCGTTTCTTCTTTCTTCTCATCTTTTTTCTCGCCAAATGCATTCTGGATTGCCGGAATGTATTTAAACAAAGAAATCAGGAATGAAATGAAGATCAGTACTGCAAATACAGTTCCCATTCCAAGCAGTGTATTTAAGCCTGCCTTTTCCACAATCTCTCCCAGGGAGAACTTCGCACTGACTGTCATACTTTCAAGGTATAAATCTTTATCAAACACAAATTCAATCGTAGCATCACGATCTTTGAACTGTGCCGGTACAGATACTGTCAGCTCATCATCTTTCGCTTCAAATGTATAATCTCCATGTCCGACATACTCACCGCATTCTTTGATTCCTGCCTGCCAGCTGTCAACTGCCCCATCAAAGCTGTCCGGTGTGAACTTCAATCCAGACATCATGAACTGATACTCTTTGCTGAATTCGTTCTGGTCGTTCCACTGTGCCAGTGTATCACTGTCTACATTCTGGCAGTAGTTTATCAGAAACTCTGTCTCCTGCTCAATCATTGCCTCATCATATTCCAAAGTAGTCTGTGTCTTACCACATCCTGTCAGGCATACGATTGCGGTCATCATCAGGCAGAGCAATAAGCTAATCTTTTTCTTCACTTTGCCTCACCTCTCTAAACTGTTCCATGCTTTTTCATCGGGCTTTCTTCTCTTTTTGTAAATAACATCTCAAATGCTCCGATGACATATTTTCTAGTGTCAGCAGGCTGGATAATTGTATCTACATAACCTCTTCTTGCTGCGGAAACCGGACTGGACTGAAGCTTGGCATATTCTTTTGCTTTCTCGTTGATTGTCTCAGCATCAGCATCTGCATACATAATTTTTGCTGCAAGATCTGCTTCCATCATTCCGATTTCTGCTGTCGGCCATGCATAGACCATATCAGCACCAAGAGATTTACTGTTCATTGTCACATAGGCACTTCCAAATGCTTTTCCGATTACAACGTTAACTTTCGGTACAGTTGCATTTGCAAATGCATAAGTTAATTTTGCCGCTGCCTTTGCAAGGCTTCTTTCTGCACACATAGTTGCCGCAAATCCTGATACATTCGTCAGTGTAAGAACCGGAATATTAAATGCATCACAGAACTCTACGAATCTGGCTGCTTTTCTTGCGCCTCTTGCAGAAAGTGCTCCATCAAACTCTTCTACAACTTCTGCATTCTCATCATAAACTTTAGATCTGTTTGCAACAGCACCAACTGTCATACCATTCAAACGAATAAAGCCTGTTACCATGTCTTTTGCATGATTCTTCTGAGTCTCAAAGAATACATGATCATCTGCGATTTCAGCAAGGGCTATTGCTGTATCTTCTGTTGCATTTTCAATCTCTGAACATGCACGATTCAGATCATCTGAACATTCTGTGTATGATGCATCTTCCTCATTATTACATGGTAAAATGCTTACTAATGTACGAATCTCTGAAAGAATCTCTTCTTCTGTTCCGACACCATCTACAAGACCTGTCTTTTCACTTTGGAATTTTGCAGAAGATGTATCACATTTATCTACTGTATTTCCTGGAATCGCATTCGGAGAATTTACGAATAACTTCGCATTCTTTTCTTCCATAAATGTAAAATCTGTAAGAGCTGGTACTAAGGACAAGCCTCCGCCACAGGTTCCGAAAATTGCTGTAATCTGTGGAATTACTCCTGATGCAAGTGATTGTTTTAAATACAATGTTCCAAATGCCTCAAGTGCGTCTGTTGCCTCCTGGAGTCTGAGACCTGCACAATCTACAAGTCCAATAACAGGAGCCCCCATCTTCATTGCCATATCATAAATGTTCGCGATCTTTCTGGCATGCATCTCACCAATTGATCCCTTCAATACTGAAGCATCCTGGCTGTACACATATACCAGATTACCATCGATCACTCCATAACCGGTAATGACACCGTCTGCCGGAGTTTTCTTTTCCTGCATGTTGAAATCTGTTGTTCTGGCTGTTACTGCTCCGCCGATTTCAACAAAGCTGCCTGCATCAAGTAACTGTTCAATGCGATTACCTGCTGCATTTTCTGTTGCCATGTTGCCCATAATTTAGCCCTCCATTTTCTTTATTAAAATATGGTTATACCAAAATTTCGCCAAATTTATTATAACTTTTTTACCGAAAAATGGCAACGCCTACAAGATACATTTGTTAAGGATTTGACAAATTTTGTTAATTATTTATGACTTTTGTTAAAAATCAAAAAGCGGTTTGGGCAATTAGCTCAAAACCGCTTTTATAGGTCTATAAATTCTGTTTATTTTTCATTTCTAAATTGAATTGGAGTCATATTATATGCCTTTTTGAACAATCGATTGAAATGCTCCACATTCTGATATCCGACAGATAATGCAATATTTTCCACTGTCATATTGCTGCTCTTAAGAAGTGCTCTTGCTTTCTTCATACGGATTTTCTTTACCAGTTCTCCAAATGTGACGCCGGATTTCTCCTTAATGTATTTGGAAATGTATGGTTTAGACAAGAAGAACTTCTCAGCAAGGTCATCTAATGTAATATCAATATAGTTCTCCTGAATATAATTCATAATTTCAATCATACGTGCGTCTTTACATGTATTGGAATTTCCAATCTCTTCCAGCTTATTAACTGCAACTGTGAGTGCCTCAATGGATGCCTTGATAATATCGGCGTCAATTCCAACACCCCAAAATGTCTTTCCTTGGCAGATTATACCAACATATGCAACAGCCTTGGAGGATGATCCTTTTGTCAGAGAATGTTCCTCGTAAAAGCTCAGCTCATAGCTGACGTTGAAATACTGTTTGATTGCATTGCTGACCGCATCCAAACGTCCATTACCCGTTGCGGTGATGACCTGGCTCTCTTTCTCATGATTGATCGTAACCTCAGCTGTAATTCCATTGACCTGTTTGAAATGACACTCATCAATATGGAATACCGGTTTTGTATTAATGTAGTTATCAGAGAAAATCTGATATACAAGTTCCGGAGTCAGCTCTTTATGTGCACGGTCAGAAATACCTTTCACAAGATATCCGACTTCCTCACGCATCTCTTTTGGAAGATTGATTCCATGGCTCTGTTTCAGAATGTAGTTCACACCACCTTTACCAGACTGGCTGTTGATGCGGATAACATCTGAATCGTATTTTCTTCCAACATCCTGTGGATCGATCGGCAGATATGGAACTGTCCATGTATCGCACTTCTTCTCTTCTCTCCACGCCATTCCTTTTGCAATAGCATCCTGATGTGATCCTGAAAATGCTGTAAATACCAGATCTCCTGCATACGGCTGACGCTCATAGACATGCATTCTTGTCAGTCTCTCATAAGTTTCGCGAATATGGTGCATATCAGTAAAATCAAGCTTTGGATCCACTCCGTGAGAGAACATATTTAAACCTAATGTCACAATATCTACATTACCGGTACGCTCTCCATTTCCAAATAATGTACCTTCGATACGGTCAGCTCCTGCCAGAATTCCAAGTTCCGCAGTAGCAACACCACAACCACGGTCATTGTGTGGATGAAGGCTTAATACAACATTATCTCTGTATTTCAGATTTTTATCTACATACTCTAACTGGCACGCAAATACATGTGGGATCGCATTTTCAACGGTTGTCGGAATATTGATGATTGCCTTGTTGTCCGCACTTGGTTTCCATACGTCCAAGACTGCATTACAAACTTCGACTGCATAATCAACCTCTGTTCCAGAGAAACTCTCCGGGCTGTATTCAAATGTAAAGTTACCATCTGTCTCATTTGCCAGCTTCAGGAGTAATTCTGCTCCATCGACTGCAATCTTCTTGATCTGCTCTTTGCTTTTTCTGAATACCTGCTCTCTCTGTGCAACAGATGTGGAGTTGTACAGATGGATCACCGCATGAGGCGCTCCCTTAACAGCTTCAAATGTCTTCTTAATAATATGCTCTCTTGCCTGAGTCAGTACCTGAACGGTCACATCATCTGGGATCATATTCTTCTCAATCAGCGTTCTCATGAACTTGTACTCGGTATCGGATGCTGCCGGGAATCCAACCTCGATCTCCTTAAATCCGATATCTACTAACATCTGGAAGAACTCCAACTTTTCCTCAAGACTCATTGGCTCGATCAACGCCTGGTTACCATCTCGCAGGTCAACACTACACCATACCGGCGGTTTTTCAATCTCTGTCTTCTTCACCCAATCATATGTGACGACCGGTGGCATAAAATAAGTCTTTTCGTACTTTTCAAAATTATTCATATCTATCACCCTTCCAAATTAATTTTCATCAAATTAGTTGTCTTTTTTTAAGACTTACTCATACTAACACAGGAATAAAAAAAAAGAAAGTGACATATTTAATCACTTTCCTTGATTTTTTTTAATATTCTTATGCTTTTTTGAGTTCAAGACTCAATTTTTCTGTCATTTTTTTACTCATCCTCAAGAGCTTCTTTTCTTGTCGTCATAACTTTCTCTTCGTAACATGCAAACAGATCATCGATTACTTTCTTCGCCTGTTTCTTTGTAAAGAGACTTACAACCGGAACAAGATTTATCTGCATACAGTCTTCCGAATCCTCCAAGGAAATAGCAGCCTCCGGCAACAATAATGGCAAACACTGTGGATATAACCGTTCCTTTATGTATATCTTTCTCGCTCTTAATGGCATAAAATTTACCGACCATCTGTGGCAGCCCCCATGTTCCAAGGGAAGTCAGAATTACCACAAATAAAAGCGCCATCGGATCCGGTCCAAGAAACGCGGTGTATGCTCCCTGCCAGCCCGCATCGCCTGTCACAGAAGCCAACGCCTTTGTTGCCTCCTGAAATCCTCCATTGTCGGCAAGTACTGCTCCGATTACCGCGCAGATTCCAAACAGCATAATGATTCCCTGAATACAATGACCGATGCCGTTACCTTAAGCGGCACACTGTCAAATCTCTTACCAAAGAAATCCGGCATCGTCTTAGCATCTACATGCTGTGTCATAATACGGGTCCTTCTTCCAAGCACATTCCATGCAAGCAATGACCCGATAAATGCATTTCCAAGCCCCGCCCATGTACTGGCAAGACCAAAGTTCCATCCAAACTGTCCCGCATAGCCTACAAAAATAACAGCTGAAAAATATGATGTTCCAAATGCAAAAGCCGTCAGCCACGGACCAACGCCACGCCCTCCAAGAACAAAACCATTCACATCTGTCGCATGCTTTCTGGAATAAAATCCGACATAGATCATAATCGCAAAGAACACGACAAGCAAGATAATACATAATACTTCCTTTGACATCTCTCATTCCTCCAAATAACTAGTCTTTTGTTTAAATTTATTACTTTAAACCGTTGTGCTTTAAAGTGTTAAAGTCTTTCTGTACAATATCATACGGGAAATGTATTGTCAATACAGAGAACTTATTTTTTCTGTCACCTCTTCCGTTTTTTGGGGCACTGCCTTCCGCATGCCAGATATTTCTAAGAACACAGAAAGAGGCTGTACAATCGTGTACAGCCTCTCCTGTGTTTTTATATAATTGGATACATGCGGATTTTTAATATTTCTCTACTACTTCACCCTGCTTTTTGTAGATACTGTTTGCAGGTACGAATCCTCTGACACTGGACAGCGGGTAGATATTGCTGTGGCTTCCGACTACACTTCCCGGATTCAATACTGTTCCGCAGCCAACTTCTACTTCATCACCGAGCATGGCTCCGAATTTCTTGATTCCGGTCTCAATCTGTCCTTCTGGCGATTTTACTACGACCAGTTTCTTGTCTGATTTTACATTGGAAGTGATAGATCCTGCTCCCATATGTGCTTTGTATCCAAGTACGGAATCTCCAACATAGTTGTAATGTGGAACCTGTACTTTATTGAACAGTATAACATTCTTAAGTTCTGTAGAATTGCCGACTACTGCTCCCTCTCCTACAATTGCATTGCCACGGATAAATGCGCAGTGGCGAACCTCTGCATCTTTTCCGATGATTGCCGGTCCGTGGATATATGCTGATTCAAATACTTTTGCAGATTTTGCAATCCACACATTTTCTCCTACTTTATCATACTCGTCTGCCGGAAGTGTCTCTCCCAGTTTTACAATGAAATCACTGATCTTCGGAAGTACTTCCCATGGGTAAGTCACTCCTTCAAAGATATCCTTTGCAATTGTCTCATTAAGATTATACATCTTTGCTACTGTCATTTCTTCGAACATTTCTAAACTCCGTTACTGAAAACTTATAAAAAGTTATAAACTCCCATGTTTCATTCCTACTTC
>OLRE01003155.1_pt1 | contig 12101 bp, 7 predicted proteins | sample 1672461 | NCBI WGS metagenome assembly OLRE01 (sample SAMEA3136688, study PRJEB25190) | human gut metagenome | biome: human gut; feature: human-associated habitat; material: faeces | place: Austria | collected 2013
CGGTGACATCGGAAGGCTTGGACGTGGTGATCTCGATCGAGGACTCGGGCGTGTATTCCTGCTCAAAGGGACCGGTCGCCTGGGCGCCATAGACAGACTTGCCATCAACCTTGACTTCAATCCAAGCAGTCTTGCCCTTGGCAACGGAGATCTTGACCTTTGTGACCTCGTTCTCCTCCTTCTTGGCCGTCGTCTTGGCGGCGTCCGAATCGGTCGACTCGTCCGTCGTCTCATCGGTGTCCTCATCGACGGATTCGGTCGTCTTGGAAGACTTCTTTGTCGTTGTCTTGGTGGCAACGGGTGTCTCGGGCGTCGACTCGGGCGCCGAGGAGCCGCAGCCACGCAGGAGCACCACGATGAGCACGATCAGCAGCAGCGCCACGGCACCGATACCGGCGTAAACGATACGTGGATCGAGACCGTTGTTCTGGGGAGCACGCCCACCGCCGCGTCCACGATTTGAACCACCGCGACCAGTGCCTTGGGGCATACGACCGCGGTTATTGTCGGAACGTCCGCGATAGCTACCCTGGCGCTGCATATTGCGCTGGCCCGAGCGGGGGGCGAGCTCGCCGCGACCCTGGTAGTTGCGCTGGCCCGAACGAGGCGCCGAGGAGCGCTGGCTAAAGGTCTGCGACTGAGATCGAAGGCGAGGCGTCACCTGCGTAGTGTCGGCGTCTGCATTGCCGCCGCGCGGGCGACCGGAAGAAACGCCACGGTACCCGCGATCGGAATAACCACCATCGCCGTAGCCGACACGAGGGTCACGTGCGACACCGCGGGCAGCAGGGAGTGCGCGCTCCTCGGGCGCCGGCGTGCTGCGAAAGCGATCGCGCTGGGAACGAATCTCATCGCTCGAACCCGTCTCGGTAACATAGCCAGCCTGCTGAGGGCGCTGGCCATAACGCGTCGAACGCCCACCCTGAACCATCAGGAAGCGGCCGTTGTCGACCGAGGAACGCGAATTGACGTAGCCGGCGGCGTCCTGAAAACGACCGCCCCGCTGCGACGTCTCGCGCTCATATGCCATCAGATCGTCAAAATAAGCGTTGACGACCTCACGCGGATTGAGGCCCAAAAAGCGCGCATAGCTCGAAATCATGCCCTGCGCATAGCCGCGCGGAGGCATCGATGCAAAATTGCCATTCTCGAAAAACTCGATGATCTGCGGCCTGATTTTGATGGTGTTGGCGACCTGCTGAATGGAAAGGCCCATTCGGCGACGCTGCTCGAGCAGCATGTCACCAAAGCGTGCAGCCATCAGAATCCTCCAAACTCACGATCTTCACGTGCCATCTCAGCGTCAACGGATTCCAGCGTGGCAAGGCCTTCTTCATCCAGCAGGACCTCGCGCGGCTTGGAACCGTCGGGCGGTCCGACGACACCCTTTTCTTCCAGCATGTCCATAATACGCCCGGCGCGCGCATAGCCAACCTTCAGGCGACGCTGCAGGCCAGATGTGGAGCCCAGCTGCGATTCCACCACAATATGAGCGGCTTCCCAGATAAGCGGATCGTCGTCCTGAGGCTCGGCAACGCCGGTGCGCACGATGCCGCCTCCACCTGCCATGGACATGGAGGCAGGTGCCACAGCCGACAGGATCTCCTCATGGTAGTCGGGCTCGCTTTGCGACTTGACGAACTCGACAATCTCGTTGATCTCGTCATCCGAAACAAAGCAGCCCTGGATACGGCGGGGCTTGCCCCAGTCGACCTTTGAGAACAGCATGTCACCCAAGCCGGTGAGCTTTTCGGCACCCATCTGGTCGATGATGACGCGGGAGTCGATGCCCGTTGCAACGTTGAAGGCGATACGATTGGTAATGTTTGCCTTGATGAGACCCGTCACCACGTTAGAGCTCGGACGCTGAGTCGCCACGATAAGGTGGATACCGGCGGCACGGCCCAGCTGGGCGATACGCACAATCGAGGCCTCGACGTCCTTGCCGGCAACCATCATCAGGTCCGAAAGCTCGTCGATGATGATGACCAGGTAGGGCATCTTTTGCGGCGGGTTATCGTAATGCTCAAACTCGCCGGCGGCCTGCTTTTCGTTGTAGGTCGAGATCTTACGCACGTTAAGACGCTCGAAGACCTTCAGGCGACGCTCCATCTCGGACACGGCCCATTGCAGAGCGCTCGCGGCCTGCTTAGGCTCGGTCACCACGGGCACATAGAGATGCGGCAGGCCGTTATAGCCCGCAAGCTCGACGCGCTTGGGGTCGACCATGATCAGACGAACGTCCTCGGGGAGCGCACGCATGAGCAGGGTCGTGATGATGGAGTTGATCATCACCGACTTACCGGAACCCGTGGTACCGGCAATCAACAGGTGGGGCATCTTAGCAAGGTCGGCGACAACCGGCGTGCCCTCGGCATCGCGGCCGATGGCGAGCTCGAGCGGACCGCCCTTCACATAGGGCAGCACGTCGCCCAGGTTGACGTTCTGGCGCTTGCGGTTGGGAATCTCGATGCCCACGAGCGAGGTGCCGGGGATCGGGGCAAAGATACGTACCGACTGGGCAGCGAGCGAAAGCGCGATATCGTCCTCGAGGCTCGAAATCTTGCTCACGCGCTCGCCCTCACCAGGCTGCAGCTTAAAGGTCGTCACCGTGGGGCCGGCGATCCAGCCGACCACGCGGGCACTGCGGCCAAACTCAAGCAAGGTGGATTGCAGTGACTCAGCGGTCTGCTCCAACTCCTTGTCCGAAGACGCGGCGGAAGCCGACTGCGGGTTGGCATGCAGGATTTCGAGCGGCGGAAGCTTGAGGCCGTCCTCTTCTTCGCCCTCGTTATCTGCGGCGCCACCGTCCGCTCCCCCATCGCTAGCCGCAGCCGATTCGACGGCACTCGAGGCAGGCGCATCGGCAACCTTGGGATGCTTCAAGAAGTCGGGAATCTGAGGTGCTGCCGAGACAGGATTCACGGCAAACGGCGGCTCGGACTCGTCGATCCTATCGGGGTCGTCTTCCATCGAAAGCTGGCCGGTTACCTGGTCGCGCTTTGCATGGCGACGCGGCAGCAAAGTTGTCTTTGCGGTCTCAATCGGAGCCTCGTCGTCCTCGTCATCGCCCTCGGTGAGCTCAATCTCGCTATCGGACCAAGACGGGTCGGGCTCGCTTGTATTGAGCTTAGGCGCAGCCTTGCCCTTCTTGGCATGGCGGCGCGGCAGCAGCGTCGTCTTAGCGCGCTCAACCTCAACCGACTCGGACACGTCGACAAACGGATTCTCGTCCTCGTCGTCATTGTCCAAAACCGGGTCCACATCGTTGCCCATGACCGTGGTCACGGCAGCATCGGAGCCCTTTTGACGAAGAATGCTCAGGTGCGGACGGGCAACGCCGGGCACCGACAAGGCTTCGTCGTCACCCCACGGACTCGCGTTGACGTCGGCACGACGGCGCTCGGCAAAATCGGCCGCACGGTCGCGGGCAGAGCGCAAAACGCCGCCCACCGAAAAACCGATGATGACAAAGCCAACGACGGCCAGACCCAACAGGACCACCATTGCGATAGGCTTACCCAGGGCATTCTGCAGCGCACTCGCAATAAACGCACCGATGTAGCCACCCGAGGCGGACAGGTTTTGCGGCGTGAACATAAGGTCGCACGAGTCGCTCGTACCCGGCACCATCAGCGAAAGAATGGAGACGACGGCGATAAAGACCACGGCGCCGCCCGCAACAGAGCGCACGTTGAGCGGCGAATCCTCGCCTAAAAAGAGCGTGGCGGCAAACAGCAAAATGACAATCGGCAGCACGTAGGCGCCCAGACCAAAGCCCAGGTGGTAGAAACCGGCAACCGCAGCCGTAACGGGTGCAGTCGCCGGCGAAATCACGGCAATGAAGGACGCAATCGCCAAAACGGCGATGACCACGCCGGCGATATCGCGGTTGGCCGAGGGCTCGACCAGGGGCTCAAAATCGTCGAAGTCGGCCTCGTGGCCCTTATTGGCACGAAGATGGGAACCGGCACCCTTAGCAGATGCCGGTTGATTGTTGGCTTTATTGCCTTTGGCGTTTTGTGCAGATCCGCGCGCCAAACTAAACCTCCATGACGACCGGGATGATCATCGGACGAGTGCGCGTACGGCTCCAGATAAAGTTAGAGAGCGAGTCGCGCACGGCCTTGCGAATGGCATCGGAACCGCTGCTCGTAAAGCTGAACTTGCCCTTCTCGATCGTCTTCATGATGGACGCCGAGGCGTCCTCGGAGAACTGGTCGTCGATGGCAAAGGAGACGCCGCGGCCCGAGAACTCGATGGCTTCGATCTTCTTGTGCTTGAGCGAAACGATAGCGACAGCCGTGACCATACCGTCGTTGGCAAGCTTCTGACGATCGCGCAGAACGATAGGGTCGGTATCGCCGATGCGCAGTCCGTCGACGTAGACGACGCCAGACTCGACGGGCGTACCGCGCTTGACGATACCGCCACGCATCTCGAGCGTATCTCCGTTGTCGAGGATAAAGATATGATCTTCCTTGATTCCCATCTTACGGGCAAGCTGGGCATGGGCGCGCAAGTGCACGGCCTCGCCGTGAACCGGCATAAAGTAGGTGGGCTTGGCCATGGCCATCAGAAGCTTGAGCTCCTCTTGGCTGCCGTGGCCCGAAACATGGACGAGTGCGCGATTCTTATCCCACACGTCGCAGCCAAGCTTGGCGAGGCTGTTGACGACCTGCTGAACGGCCTTCTCGTTACCGGGGACCGGCGTTGCCGAGAGGATGACGGTATCGCCCTCGTGGATGGAGAGCGTCTTGTGCTCGCCGTTGGCCATGCGCGAAAGGGCCGACAGAGGCTCGCCCTGCGAACCAGTGCACATGACGACGATCTTGTCGTCGGGCAGGTTATCGATATCGAAGGCATCGATGATATCGGCATCATCGATGTTGAGATAACCGAGCTCGCGCGCCACGCGGGTGTTGGTGAGCATGGAACGACCGGTCACGACGACCTTGCGGCCGCACTTGCGAGCAGCGTCGCAGATCTGCTGCAGACGATGGATGTGGCTCGAGAACGACGCGACGAACACGCGGCCCGGAGCATTCTTGATGGCATGCAGCAGATTGGGGCCAACCTCGGCCTCGGACTTGGTAAAGCCAGGAACCGTGGCGTTGGTGGAGTCGGACAGCAACAGGTCGATGCCCTGCTTGGCAAAGCGGCTGATAGCGGCATAGTCGGGCGTGACGCCGTCGATGGGCGTCTGGTCGAGCTTAAAGTCACCGGTGTGCATAACGGTGCCCTGGTTGGTGCGGATAAAAACGCCCAGAGCGCCCGGGATGGAGTGCGTCATCGAGAAGAAATCGAGCGAGATGCCACCCAAATTGACGTGGCTGCCGCCCTTGACCTCACGGAACTTGGGTGCACGAATGCGGAACTCGGAGAGCTTACCCTCGATAAAGCCGAGCGTCAGCTTGCTTGAGAAGATGGGCACCTTGTTGTTGAGGTCCTGCAGCAGATACGGAAGCGAACCGGTGTGGTCCTCGTGGCCGTGAGTGACGACGATGCCGCGGAGCTTTTCCTCGTTCTCCAGAACGTAGGTGTAATCCGGGAGTACCAGATCGATACCGGGCTGCGAGTCGTCGGGGAACATGAGGCCAGCGTCGACGAGCACCATGTCGTCGCCGCACTCGAAGACCGTCATGTTCTTGCCGATGCCATCAAGGCCGCCGAGCGGGATGATCTTCAAGGGAGATGATTTTTTAGCTGCCATAGGTGAGTGTTGTTTCCTTTCTTCGAAACGGGTCTGGAACAACCGACGGGGCGCTTCTGGCAAACCGACCGTCGGGAACGTACAAACATGCATCACAGAGTCGATGCAGTAACTACAGCATCATACCCATTTGCCCACCAACAGACCACCCATGCATCAAAGCCCCATCTGAACTGGTCTATCCCGCCGGTTTCTCGTCTTGCGCAGGACTGTAGAGCAGGAAACTTCATATGCGTCCCTCCCGGGCGCAAGCAAAAGGGCGACCCCTGTCCGGAGTCGCCCTTGTTGAGCTGATTATGTGCGGCTGTTACTCGGCGTCATGGTGACGGCGGGGCTTGCGGCCTCCGTTGTCGCCGGGACGGCGCGGACGGTCACTGCGCTCGGAGCGCTCGCGACGCGGACGCTCACGGCGCTGGAAATGCTCGCCGTCGCCCTCGGAGGCACCCTCGGCGCGAGCCGGGGCCTCGGGCTTGTCCAGACGATCAAGCGAGATCTTGCCGCGATCGTCGACCTCGATGACGACGACCTTGACCTCGTCGCCCACGTTGAGGACGTCCTCGACCTTCTCCACGCGGCCCTTGGCGACGCGGGAGATGTGCAGCAGGCCGTCCTTACCGGGCAGCAGGTTCACGAAGGCGCCGAACGGCTGGATGGAGACCACGCGACCGGTGTACTCCTCGCCCGGCTCGGGAACCTTGATGATGAGCTTGATGCGCTCGACGGCCTGATCGACGGACTCGCCGGTGCCGCCGACAAAGACGGTGCCGTCCTCCTGGATGTCGACCGAAGCGCCGGTCTCGTCCTGGATGCCGCGGATAACCTTGCCGCCGGAACCGATGACGTCGCGGATCTTATCGGTCGGAACCTGGATGGAGACGATGCGCGGAGCGGTGCTGCGCGTGGTATGACGCGGCTCGGGGATCACATCGAGCATCTTCTGCAGGATGAAGGCTCGACCCTCCTTGGCCTGCTGCAGGGCGCGGGCCAAGATGTCGAAGGTGAGGCCGGTGGCCTTGTTGTCCATCTGCAGAGCGGTGATGCCCTCGGTGGTGCCAGTTACCTTAAAGTCCATGTCGCCCAGGAAGTCCTCGAGACCCTGGATGTCGGACAGGACCACGGTCTTGCCCTCCTCCTGGATCAGGCCCATGGCGATACCGGAGACCGGGCGCTTAATGGGCACGCCGCCGTCCATAAGGGCGAGCGTGGAGCCGCAGGTCGAAGCCATCGAAGAGGAGCCGTTGGACTCCATGACCTCGGAGACCACGCGGATGGCGTAGGGGAACTCGTTCTCGTCGGGAAGCACCGGCAGCAGAGCGCGCTCGGCCAGGTTGCCGTGACCAATCTCGCGGCGCTTGGGGCTGCCCATGCGGCCGGTCTCGCCGGTGCAGAACGGCGGGAAGTTGTAGTGGTGCATATAGCGCTTGCCCTCGGTGGGCTCGATGGTATCCAGACGCTGGCCCTCGTTGAGCATACCGAGCGACAGGACGGAGAGCACCTGGGTCTGACCACGCTGGAACAGGCCGGAACCGTGAACGAGCGGCAGGTAGTTGTCCTTCACCATGATGGGACGAATCTCGTCGGCGGCACGACCGTCGACGCGCTCGCCGGTCTCGACGACCATGGTGCGCATGGCCTTCTTCTCGAGCTTCTTGAGCGCCACGGGGATCTCGCGCTCCCAGGCGGCCTGCTCCTCGTCGGTGAACTCGGCGCGGATGGACTCCTTCAGAGCCTCGACCTTACCGATGCGGGAAAGCTTGTCGGCGTCGCGCAGGGCAGCGGCCATCTCGTCGTAGTGGGCGAAGATGCGCTCCTGGACCTCCTCGACGGGCTGGTCGAGCGGGTACTCCTTCTTAACGATAGCGCCGTTGACCTGCTCCCACTCGGCGACGAACTCGTCTTGGGCCTGGCAGAAGGCAGCGAGGGCCTCCTGACCAAACTTCATAGCGGCGAGCATGTCGTCCTCGGAGATCTCCTCGGCGCCGGCCTCGACCATCGAGATGAAGTCGGCAGAGCCGCCCAGTTCCAGGTCCAGGTCGGAGTTCTCGCGCTCCTCATAGGTGGGGTTGACGATAAACTCGCCGGTCTCAACGTTGCGGCCGATGCGCACGCAGGCAAGCGGACCCTCGAAGGGCACGCCGCCGAGCGTCATAGCCAAAGAGGCACCCATGACGTTGATGACGTCGAAGGGGTTAACCTGGTCGGCGACGAGCGAGGTGGCGACGATGTGCACCTCGTTGCGGAAGCCGTCCGGGAAGCTCGGGCGGATCGGGCGGTCGATCATACGAGCCGTGAGCGTAGCCTTCTCGCTGGGACGGCCCTCGCGCTTGAGGTAGCCACCCGGGATGCGGCCGGCAGCGTACATCTTCTCGTTGAAGTCGACGGTCAGCGGGAAGAAGTCGTAATTTTTGCGCTCCTTGGAGACGACCACGGTGTCGAGCATCGTGGTGTCGCCCTGCTTGACCAGACAAGCGCCGGTGGCCTGCTTGGCAAGCTCGCCAGACTCGAAGGTGTAGGTCTTGCCGTACAGCTCAAAGGTCTTGGATACGAGTGTCATTGTTCTCCTTTACCCCACAGGCCCCTTGCCTGCGGGCTTCTCATGTGACGCGGGCCCCCTGCCCCCGCCACGCTTCAGAGCGTGATTATTCACGCCCTTACACAAAAAGAGCGCCCCGCTGCGCAGGACGCTCTTAGCATGTACAAATCCTTACTGGATGTTGTCGCGGATGCCCAGAGCCTTGATGAGCTCACGGTACTCGACGATGTCGTTCTTCTTGATGTAGGAAAGAAGACGACGACGACGGCCGACGAGCATGAGCAGGCCACGACGGGTGTGGAAGTCCTTCTGGTGGGACTTCATGTGCTCGGTCAGCTCCTTGATGCGCTCGGACAGGATGGCGACCTGAACCTTGGGGTTACCGGTATCGACCGGGGAGTTACCGAACTGGGCGGTCAGCTCCGCCTTGCGCTCTTTGGAAACAGTCATTGTTTCACCTTTCGTTTCGCGTCGCCCGCGGGCGACTCTATTCGCCTCGGACTGGGAAGCCGCCGGTGGAGCGAACATCCAAGGTCGAGGTACCAACAGGTCGGTATGTTACCACAAGCGGCGCGCGTCTACGCATCATCACCGACCCAACATGAATTCCATCGCACGGAGCCGCTGATCGGTGTGCGTGGCGGCCCAAACATGCGAAAGCCCCAGCAAAAACGCAGCCGTATGCGGATCGATTCGCTCGGCAATGAGCTCATCGAACGTCATAGACATGAGGGCGCGCAGCCATGCGACCTCGCCGACCGATACCAACTCGGCGCCAGGCACGCTCGAGGCGCACGACCCGCACAGAAGCCCGCCGGCTTGGGCCGAGAAATACGACAGCATGGGGTCTCCGCACAGCACGCAGGCCGAAAAATCGGGTCGATAGCCAACGTGCGACAGCAGCTTAAAGACATATGCCGCCACAAGTAAATCCATATGTGTCGTGTCGAGCCCGCTGCCCACCAGGGCAAGCGCTCGCCGCGTTATAGCAAAGGTAAACGGGTCCTCAGCATCCTCGAACGAGCACACGCGCGCGACCTCGGCGATTGCGCTTGCGGCGCAGGTCGTCTCGTAATCGGGCGCAGCGCCGAGCGGCGCCTCCATAAGCTCGGCTTGGGAAACCACGTCGAGCGACCGTCCATGCGCGAGCAGCATATCGACGGTACAGAACAGCTCGCAGCGCGCGGCCAGGCGCCCACCGGGTTTGCGGGCGCCCTTCGCCACGGCACGAACCTGCCGACCCCGCTCGTCAAGCATCGTAAGGATCAGGTCCGTCTCTTTGAGCTTCGTCTTGTCGAGGACGAGCACCTTGGTGCGATATGTCCGGGAGCCTGCCATGCGCGCCGCGCGCCCTTAGTCCTCGGCGTTGTAGCCAAAGCGGCGAATCTGGGCCTCGTCGTCGCGCCAGCCGGCCTTGACCTTCACGTCCAGCTCCAAAAAGACCTGCGTGCCAAAGATACGCTCAAGGTCACGACGGGCATCGATGCCGATATGCTTAATCATTTCGCCGCCCTTGCCGATGATGATGCCCTTCTGCCCCTCGCGCTCGACGTAAATCGTGGCGTGCACGCGCAGGACCTTCTTAGTCTGCTCGAGCGCGTCGCAGATGACGCCCACGGAGTGAGGGATCTCGTCGCGGGTGCGACGCAGGACCTTCTCGCGCACAAACTCGGCCACGAGGGTCTCATCGGAAGCGTCGGTACCCATGTCCTCGGGGAACCAGCGCGGGCCCTCGGGCAAGAAGTGAGCGACGGTCTCGATAAACGCATCGACGTTGAAGTTCTTGACCGACGACGTCACGATCTCGTCGTCGTATTCCATAAGCTCGTGAGCGGCCTTGAGCTGCTCCATGACCTGTGCGGGATCGGCCTCATCGGCCTTGGTGAGCACCAAGACCTTCTTGGATCGAGCGCATCTGACACGCTCGGCAACCCAAGCGTCTCCCCTGCCGATGGGTTTGGTGGCGTCGATCAGAAACGCGACGACGTCTACGTCATTGAGCTCAAACAGGGCACTCTTATTAAGCTCGGAGCCCAGGCCGTCCTTGGGCTTGTGGATACCCGGCGTATCAACGAAGACCAACTGGTAACCGGGGCGGTTGACGACGGCGCGCATACGGCGGCGGGTCGTCTGGGCCACCGGAGAGGTGATGGCGACCTTCTTGCCGTAACAGGCGTTGAGCAGCGTGGACTTGCCGGCGTTAGGGCGACCGACCAGGGCCACAAAGCCGCTGCGGAAACCGGGTTCCACGTCGCCAAAACCCGCGAGGCCCTCATCCTCGTCGCACAGGGCATCGAGCTCCTCGTCACTCATGCCCTCAAACGGGTCGAACTCCTCGACCTCGTCAAACGAATCGGCACCTTCAGCCTCGTCCAGGACCTCGTCATCCAAAACTTCATTGGTAGGCTGCATATTGTCGGACATGGGAATCCCTTCTAAATAAAGTCGAGCGCGTGGGCAAAGACAAGCAAGCCCACGATCGCGGCGGTAATGGAAAGAACGTATACAGAGGCAGCGGCAATATCCTTCGCGCGCTTGGCCAGCGGATGCAGCTCCTGGGTCGCCAGGTCGACAATCGCCTCCATGGCGGTATTGCACAGCTCGCCGTGAATCACCAGGCCGCAGCAGATGATGACCGTAGCCCACTCGGCAATATCGAGCCCCACGATGCAGCCGGCAATGACGGTGCACACGCCCGCCACGAGCATGACCTTGATATTGCGCTCGGTCTTGACGGCGGTAACGAAGCCCTCCATAGCGTATGAGAACGACTTTAAAAAGGACGGATGGTCCTTGTTCGATCCGGGAATCATAGACGGCTCCTAGTCGTGGGCATGATTGGTTATGGGGCCGACATGGACCAGCTTGGGGTCCTCGCCGCGCTCAAGCGCCAGGTCGCGCAGGATGGCATCCTCGCGTGCCTCCATGACCTCGGCTTCATCGTCCTCGATGTGGTCGTAACCCAGCAGGTGCAGCATTCCGTGCACGAGCATTAGGCGGCACTCATCGGCGGGGCTGTTGCCAAAGCCGGGGGCCTGGCGGGCAATGACCTGCGGGGCCAGGATAATATCGCCGAGCTCGAGCGTCTCGTCGGCGGGAATGTCCTCGTCAAAGGCCGAGTCGCATTCAAACGAGAGCACGTCGGTCGTGCGATCGATGCCACGCCACTCAAGATTGAGCTCGTGCATCTCGTCCTCATCGACATATGAAAGGGAAATCTCGACTTCACGCTCAACGCCCTCGGCGGCAAGCACGACCTCGCAGATGTGCTCCACCTCCTGCGCGTCAAGCAGCGTATCGAGCTCGGCATCATTGCTGATCAATACACTCAACGGGACTCCTTTCGGTCGCGCGGGCGCTGCTCGCGCACGTCATCATAAGCATCATATGCCTCGACGATACGTCCCACCAGGGCATGGCGCACCACGTCGGCACGCTCGAGGTGAGAAAATGCGACATCGTCGACACGGCCCAAAATCTTCTCGACATCCGCCAAGCCACCACGACGGCCCACCAGGTCACGCTGGCTCAGGTCGCCGGTAATCACAAACTTGGAGTTAAAGCCCAGGCGCGTCAGAAACATCTTCATCTGCTCGGGCGTGGTATTTTGGGCCTCGTCGAGCACCACGAAGGCGTCGCTCAGCGTGCGGCCGCGCATGTAGGCAAGCGGGGCGATCTCGATCACGCCGCGCTCCATGAGCTCATCGGTGCGCTCGCGATCCATCATGTCAAACAGGGCGTCGTAGAGCGGACGCATGTAGGGATCGATCTTTTCCTCGAGGGTACCGGGCAAAAAGCCCAGGTTCTCCCCCGCCTCGACAACCGGACGCGTCAAGATCAGACGGCCCACCTCGT
>OLRE01003159.1_pt1 | contig 12071 bp, 10 predicted proteins | sample 1672461 | NCBI WGS metagenome assembly OLRE01 (sample SAMEA3136688, study PRJEB25190) | human gut metagenome | biome: human gut; feature: human-associated habitat; material: faeces | place: Austria | collected 2013
TTATGTGTATTTGGAATTTCTCATTTTGGCTTGTACTATTTATATTCTAGCACCAGTAATTATATACAGTATAAAAGGTTGTTGCCTTGAAGAATGGTTAAAATACTTTCAACATAAATGATTGAGTTTGTTAATAAGTAGAAAAGTAATACTGGAGGATGAAAAAGTGGCATTAAAACCGGAATATTTAACGCTTACAAAAGTTTTAGAAAAAAGATTATTTGCGATACCGGATTATCAACGAGCATATAGTTGGAAAACGCAGCAAAGAAAAGAATTATTTGGAGATATTAACAAGGTGATGAATGCCTCAGATGCAAACCGCCATCATTTCATGGCAACAATTGTATGTTTGCAGACTAACCAAACTGAAGAAATAGGCACAGATGAACTGGAAAGATTAGACATTGTAGATGGACAACAGAGATTAACGACATTGATAGTTTTACTTAAAACTATTGCAATTTATTTAGAAAAATGTGATGGAGAACTTGAAAAGGCTGAAGCAAATAAGCTAAATGAGTTGTTGGTCAAAGATGGAGGAAGATTAATCTTGCTTCAGACGAATCATATTAGCAAAATTATTTTTGATGATTACTTAGTTAATAATAAAATACCGGATAAAAAAGATTTAAGAACGCTTGCGGAATTTAATCTATATGATGCCTTTGTGGAATGCCAAAAATACATAGAAAGTTTTGAAGATTCTAAGGAAGTACTTAATTTATTAAAAACTGTAAAGAACCGATTGGATTTTATTTTCTATGTATTAGAAGATGAAGGTGCTGTATATACGGTATTTGAGGTTTTGAATAGTAGAGGGTTGGCAGTTGCTTGGATGGATAAATGTAAAAGTATGCTTATGGGTATAGTTTTTGAGTCGTGTTCACCAGCTGATGCTAAAGAAAAAATGACATTATTGCATGATATTTGGAGTAAAATATATGAGACAATTGGCAAGCAAATAGTGAGAGATGATGAAATATTGGCAATTGCGGCTACCTTATGGTATGACGGTGATACTCTTGGAAAGCCGTTATCAGTAGAAAAAGCGGTGGAAACATTTCGTAATTCATGTAAACAAGAACCAGAAAAGACGATTGATGTTTCAAGATGGCTTTTAAAAGTTACAACGGAGTTGGTAAGACTTTATGCTAATCCAAGATTGAATGCGGTAACAGATATTTCGCATGCACGTATGCTCGCAATTGCAATACGTTTAGCTGAGCATTATAGTATCGAAGAACGAGAAGCTATGCTTGCTATATGGGAAAAAGTTACTTTTTTAATTTTTGGTCTTTATAGAATGGACTCCAGATTTCGTGTTGGCGATTATGTGCGAACCGCAAGAAAAATATCAAAGAACAAGATTTCCTTTGATGATGGAATGGAAGAAATAAGAAAAATTTCTGACAAATTTACAATTGATGGTGCTATTAGTAAGATTCTTGGTGAGAATTGGTATGGATCTTATGATAATGATGTCAAGTATTTGTTATATCGTTATGAAGAGTATCTTTGTGAACAGAATCATGAATCGATAACCACTGATTTATGGGAGAAAATTTGGAGTGAATCTCCTGCAAAAACTATAGAACATATTCATCCTCAAACGTATAAAGACACGTGGAAAGGAAAAATTGGTACTAACCAAGAAGAAATAGAGACGACAGTTCACACTATTGGAAACTTGGTATTGCTTCCACCAGGAATAAATAGTATTGCTGGACAAAAGCCATTTTCGGAGAAAAAAGAGATATATAAAAAATATCATTTATTTATGCTTGAAAAAATTAGAGAGAATGAGGATTGGGGAAAAATCGAAATAGAAAATCGAGAACTTGAATTGATTGATTTTATTAAAATTAAATGGGGAACAGTATAATTGCTGTTAATGATAAGCAGTAGTCTGAACTCCCTAAACTGACTACGATTTGACTACTACAGATGGAAGTGATTTGCTGTATTTTGCACTTTTTTGCAAAAAATGTAGTAAATGAGAAGAAAACTACGATACCTTGAAATACTGATAAAACCTTGCAAAATACGGCATTTCACGGCAATTTGAGAGGAGAAAAAACAATGATTCGAGTACTTTTTATCTGCCATGGCAATATATGTCGGTCGCCGATTTCCGAATATGTTTTAAAGGACATGGTGGAGAAACGCGGTTTAACCGATGCGTTTGAGATTGCTTCAGCAGCAACCAGTACGGAAGAAATATGGAATGGCAAAGGTAACCCGATTTATCCGCCGGCTCAGGCAGAATTGAGAAGACACGGCATTGGTGAAACCGCCTATACGAATTTCAGCGGTAAGCGTGCCCGACAGGTGACAAAACAGGATTATCAGTATTATGATTATCTGTTGTGTGCAGACAGCAATAATATCAGAAATACATTGCGGATTACTGGTCCGGATAAAGAAGGAAAAGTAAAGCTTTTGCTGGATTTTACAGACAGGCCGGGAAGGTCTATTGCGGATCCGTGGTATACAGGGGATTTTAAGGAGACGTATAGAGATGTCTATGAAGGGTGTACAGCTTTATTAGAAAAATTAGGGTTTTAAACAAGAGCAGTATGCATATTTTATTATCAAGAGATATAAGATATGTGTACTGCTCCATATTTTTATTCGGCATTAAAAACTGTTTCAATTACCTCAGCTGCTTCTAAGGCACGCTGAATGATATGCTGCCCTTCTTTGGCAATCGGGACATAAGGCATCTGGAAATCCTGACTGGTCAGAAAGGCACCGGCTAATTGGAAGATATAACGATCATAGCCGTCGGACATATTTTCCAGAACCTTGCCATTGTCTTTCATTAATTGAAGATTCTGATTCTTGCCAATGGTCATATCGTTTAAAATATCCAACATAACAATGAAATGTTCCATATCCCAGCTGGACAGATACATACATTTACACAGGCCCTTGTTGAAAAAAGGATAATTGCAGTAACAGTTCAGCAATTCAGAAAATCGGCTTCGGTGTTCAGGGGTTTCGAACAATCCCTTGATTTCAAGTTCACGCAGACATCGATAGTTGATATTCATTTCACAACACTCCCTATGAAACTAATTTAATGTATTTATTTTAACAGGAAAATGTTGACATTAAAAGGGGAAAAAAGGAAATGTTCGATGAAAAAAAACAGTATATAGGCAACCAAAAAGCATAAAAATGCATGAAAATGTTTGATTTATTCATAGTCATGTGCTATGATAAATGTGTTTAAACACAGTGATGAAGAGTAGTAGATGGGGAAACGCTTTCAGAGAAATGCCGGATGGTGCAAGGCATGAAGTTGTGGAAATGTCGAACTCGCTGCAGAGCGGCTGTGCTGAAAATGTATAGAGCGTGAGATTGTCTGCAGGAAACGGTGGAGAAGTATGTTATAGCTATGCAGAATAGGCGCAGACGGGTGTTCCCGTTACAGCAGCGGGGATATGATTGTATCCACAGAGAGATTCCTGAGCTGTTTTGGGGATTATGATTGCATAATATGCATCTGTATTCAGAACAGGGGGATAATTGAAGAGTGGTACCGCGGAAGTAATCTTTCGTCTCTTTGGGTCAAGTGACCAGGAGATGGAGGATTTTTTTTATTGCATAGCAAATTGTGCCCTACGCAATAAAATTTTTTGTATGGAATTTTCAGGAGTCATCATTTCGCCCTGAATTCCCAGCAGGATAAAATCCTGTTTTAGGCTACACGCATTTAGGATACGCATGTTACGACAGGAGGAAGATGAGAATGAGAGAACAAGACAGAGGAAAAATCAAGACACCGTTTATGCTGGCATTTTCGGTGGGTGCCGTTCTTTTTTCGGCTCATGCCGGCGGCGGTAAAGCCATTGATACATGTAAAGTTCTGGCGCATTCAACGAATCGTCCGTTTTTTACATTTCCAACAATTGCTTCAACCTGTGCTTCCTGTACAAGCCTTGGCATTGTGTATCATCCGGACGGCAGTTTGAGAGAATATTCTTTTTCAAAAATTCCGCTGAACCATATCTTTATTAATACACAGATTATTGCTGAGGCACCGGATATTTACCTGTGGGCAGGTATGGGTGATACAATGGCCAAGCATTATGAGTGCACGATTTCTTCCAGAAATGATATTCCGGCCCACAGTGAGGCCATGGGTATTGCTTTAAGTTCCATGTGTGCCGTACCGATCATGCGCTGGGGCGAAAAGGCTTTGGCCGACTGCAAAGCCAATCAGGTATCCGATGAGCTGACAGAAGTTATTCTCGATATCATTATCTCCACAGGATTTGTGTCGAACTTTGTTCAGGTGGATTATACAACCGGTCTGGCCCATGCCATTTACAATGGTTTCACAGTACTGCCAAGCACAGAAGAAAACGGTCATCTTCACGGCGAGGTTGTTTCCTATGGTATCCTTGTTATGCTGACCATCGACAAACAGTATGCAGAAAGGGATACCCTGTATAAATTCAGCCGTTCCATCGGTCTGCCAACAAGACTGGCAGATATCCATGCCAAAGCAGAAGATCTGGCAAAAGTCACAGCTAAGGCACTGGCGGGTATTGATGTAAGGGTTTATCCATACACAGTGACAGAGCAAATGATCGTGGACGGTATCATGGAAATGGAGGCCTATGATGAAAAAATGCGCTAAAAACACATGGATTTGATAAAAAAATTGTACATAATATTCCCGTAAAAGAGGTTGCAATTCTTTTTAGAGGGTGGTAACATAAAGGCAGCAAATCAATAAAGTGATTACCGGGAGATTAGAGCAAGGTAAGTAGAGCGAGACAATCGCTCTATTTCCCTTGCTTTTTATTTTCCCGTTTGGCTGTTAAGCAGAAATAGAAAGGAGATTGGATTTATGTATGATGTAGCGATTATCGGTGCCGGTGTGACAGGAAGCGCCATCGCAAGGGAGTTATCAAGATATCAGTTAAATGTCTGTGTCATTGAACGTGAGGAGGATGTTTGCTGCGGCACATCCAAGGCCAACAGTGCCATTATTCATGCGGGTTTTGATGCTGTACCCGGCACATTAAAGGCAAAGGTTAATGTCAAAGGCAATGCCATGATGGATCAGATTGCAAAAGAGTTGGATATTCCGTTTAAGAGAAATGGTTCTATGGTTGTATGCACAAAAGACCAGGATCCGAAAGGATTGGAAGTACTGATGGAGAGAGGCAAGGCCAATGGCGTGCCGGATCTTCAGATTCTTGACCGTGAGGCACTGATCGCTATGGAACCGAATCTCAGTGATGATGTTGTATGTGCATTGTTTGCACCGACAGGCGGCATTGTATGTCCTTTCCATATGACGATGGGCTATGCTGAAAATGCATGCAGCAACGGTGTCGAATTTTTCCTGAATACACAGGTGGATGATATTAAGAAAGCAGAGTCAGGCTATGAACTGACAGTGACCCATACAGACAGCGGCGAAAAAGAGATAAAAACAGCGAAAGTTGTCATCAATGCAGCCGGTGTTTATGCAGATACACTGAATAATATGGTCAGCGAACATAAGCTGCATATTACAGCAAGAAAAGGTGAATATATGCTGCTGGACAAAGATGCAGGCAAGCATGTATCTCATACCATTTTTCAGCTGCCGTCCAAGATGGGCAAAGGTGTTCTTGTGAGCCCGACGGTTCACGGCAATCTGCTGGTTGGACCGACTGCCGTAGATGTGGAAGATAAAGAAGCGGTTAATACAACCCAGGCCGGACTGGATTCCCTCGGACGTACCGCTTCTCTCAGTGTGAATAATGTACCCCTTCGTCAGGTGATTACATCTTTTGCAGGTCTCCGTGCCCATGAAGCCGGTGATGATTTTGTGATTGGTGAAGCAGAAGATGCCAAAGGTTTTATCAATGTGGCAGGTATTGAGTCTCCGGGACTTTCATCTGCACCGGCTATTGCAGTGATGGTGGCAGACAGGGTGAAAGAGATGCTGAATCCTGAAGTTAACGACAAGTTCAACCCGATCAGAAAAGGCATTCTTCATCCGGATACACTGACACTGGAAGAAAGAAATGAACTGATTAAGAAACAGCCTGCATACGGCAATATTATCTGCCGTTGTGAGATGATCACGGAGGGTGAGATTCTGGATGCCATTCACCGTCCGCTGGGGGCGCGTTCCCTGGATGGTGTGAAACGTCGTACAAGAGCCGGTATGGGACGGTGCCAGGCAGGCTTCTGTTCACCGAGAACGATGGAAATTCTTGAGCGTGAAGTGCCAATGAGCATGTTTGACATTACAAAGAACGGTGTTGGTTCCAATATCGTTATCGGTACCAACAAGGAATTATAGGAGGGCGCATGATGAAAGCATATGATTTGATTATTATTGGCGGTGGCCCTGCTGGTCTGGCAGCCGCTGTTGCTGCAAGAGACAACGGTATTGAAAGTATTCTGATTCTTGAAAGAGACAAACAGCTTGGCGGTATTCTGAACCAGTGTATCCACAACGGTTTCGGTCTTCATACATTTAAAGAAGAACTGACAGGGCCTGAATATGCAGCAAGATTTATCGAACAGGTCAAAGAGAGAAAGATTGAATATAAATTAAATACAATGGTCATGGATATTTCCCATGAAAAAGTTGTCACTGCCATGAACCGTGAGGAAGGCATGATTCTTCTTCAGGCCAAAGCCGTGATTCTGGCCATGGGATGTCGTGAACGTTCAAGAGGTGCTTTGAATATTCCGGGTTATCGTCCGGCAGGTATTTACTCCGCAGGTACCGCACAGCGTCTGGTGAACATGGAAGGCTATATGCCGGGCCGTGAAGTGGTTATCCTTGGTTCCGGTGATATCGGCCTGATCATGGCAAGACGTATGACACTGGAAGGTGCCAAAGTGAAGGTTGTGGCAGAGCTGATGCCTTATTCCGGCGGATTAAAGAGAAATATCGTTCAGTGCCTGAATGATTTCGATATTCCGCTGAAACTTAGTCATACAGTTGTTGATATTGAAGGCAAAGACCGTGTAAAGGCTGTTACAATTGCAGAGGTTGGCCCTGACCGCCGTCCGATTCCGGGCACGGAAGAACGCTATGAATGTGATACACTGCTTCTGTCCTGTGGTCTGATCCCTGAAAATGAGCTGAGCAAGAGTGCCGGTGTTGACTTAAGCCCGATTACATCCGGCCCGATTGTTAATGACAGTCTGGAAACTAATATCGACGGCGTATTTGCCTGCGGCAACGTGCTGCATGTGCATGACCTGGTGGATTATGTTTCCCAGGAAGCCGAAACAGCCGGAAAGAATGCTGCAGCTTATATTAAGGAGGGCAAGACAGCCGATGCAAAAACTGTTGAAATTTTGCCGGTAGATGGCGTGCGTTACACAGTGCCAAAATATATCCGCCCGACAGAAATGGAAGATACTCTGACAGTTCGTTTCCGTGTGGGAGATGTTTATAAAAACTGTGCCATTGCGACTTATTTTGATGATGAACTTATCAGCAAACGCAAACGTCCGGTCATGGCACCGGGAGAAATGGAGCAGGTGATCCTGCAGAAATCCAAACTGGCAGATTACCCTGATTTGAAGCATATTACAATCAAAATTGAGGAGGCATAACGAATGGAAACAAGAGAATTAACCTGTATCGGCTGTCCTTTGGGATGCGCTCTCACAGTGACAATGAATGGTAAAGAAGTTGTAGAAGTCAAAGGCAACACTTGCAAAAAGGGCGATATTTATGCCAGAAAAGAAGTCACTAATCCGACACGTATCGTCACGACAACTGTCAGAGTCAGCGGCGGCGCTGCTCCGATGATCAATGTCAAAACACAGTCCGATATTCCGAAGGATAAGATTTTTGAATGTGTAGCAGCATTAAAAGGCGTGACAATTCAGGCACCGGTGGCTATCGGTGATGTTGTCCTTGAAAATGTGGCAGGTACAGGCGTCAATATTGTGGCAGCAGGTGCAGTTGAGGCGGCATAATAGATTGAATAAAAACTGAATGGATGAAAATAGCATATTGAAATAGTAAGAAAGAGACATTTGCAGAAATGACAGGCATCCTGTGAAACATACAGGGCCGGCCAATTGCCGATGTCTCTTTTTATGTGCATAAAAATATTTTGACAGAAATGAAACATTTTCGGCATATCAGGTGTATTATGGGTGAAAGGCCTTTCAAGGAGAGTACAAGTAAGATGTTGACGAAAGAAGAATTTACCTGTCTGGCAAGGAAGTATATGGATACGGTTTTTCGAGTTGCCATGAATTATTTAAAAAATAAAACAGATGCCGATGATGTGACTCAGAACGTGCTGCTGAAATTTTATAAAAGCGATGTGGATTTTGAATCGGAGGAACATGTCAAGCACTGGCTCATCAGAGTGACCCTAAATGAATGCAAAAATTTCCTGCGTTTTCCATGGCAGAAATATGCATCCCTGGAAGATTATATGGAAACTTTGCAGATGCCGGAGCCGGAACATCGGGAAATGCTGAATGCTGTGATGGCACTGCCGACAAAATATCGCATGATTCTGTATCTGTATTATTATGAGGGTTATGCGACAGCGGAAATTGCAGAATTTTTGCAGATACCAAACGGAACTGCCCGTACAAGACTTGCAAGAGGCAGGGAGCAATTAAAGAAAATATTGAAGGAGGCCGAATGATGAGCCGAAAAAAATTCGATGAAAAATGCTATAAAGAGACCATGGATTGTCTGCACGCCTCTGACGATGTACTTGAGGAGGTCTTGAAGATGACAGAAAATAAGAATGCTGAAGGAGATAAAATACAGGATAACGGACAGGAAACCCGCAATCGGAGTAAATACGATAAAAATAATGATAGCCAAAACAGACATTGGCATCCGGCTCGCGTTGCAGCGGCAGCAGTGGTGCTCTGTGCAGTGGCAGGGACCATGTTTTCTACAGAGATTTCAACTTATGCCGAAGAAGCTATCCATTTTATTGAAGCAAAATTAAGTCCGGCATCAGAAAGCGATGTGGAGACATTTGCGGATGCGGCTTTGGGTGATAAGAGTATTTCAACAAATCATGCTGAGCGTACAAATTCCAGCGGGGAAGTGCTGGACGACCCGGATTCACAGCGTGTGGCAGTTGATTCAGTGACGGCGAATGAATTATTGTCCGGCAATGTTCAGAATGTGGATGCGACAGTGGAAGTTGGTGGATATACCTTTGACTTTGAGCAGTTAGTGGTGGACAAAAACGGCAATGGCATGTTGTCTTATACTATTTCGAATCCGGATGGAGTAAAGGACTGGTATGAATCCGGTTATGGTGAAATTAATTTTAATTGGTATTCAAATCCGAATGGAGGACTGGTAAACCCAACGATATACTCAGAATCCGGAGAAGAACTGGACAGCAGATTATTGTTGCGTTCAGATATCAGTACAGATACAGAACTTCATGTAGTGGCTTGTTTTACAGGCAATCTGCAGGAAAATGAAGGTATTCGTCTGGATTTGATAAAAGCAAAAGATAATGAGGATGCAGGACAATGGACGGTTCTGGATCAGAAATCCGTGTCATTTGATGTGACGGACAAACTGGATGGCGTTGCATTGACGGATGAAAACGGTGATACAGCAGAGGTGTCGCCGATTGGTCTTACTATGTCAGATACAGCAGATGAGAATATCGAGAATGTTCCTGACAACATCACATTGAAGTATACAGATGGTACAGAGTATGTGATTGATGGGGAAGATGCCTATAATACAATTGTAAGCTTAAAAGACAGCGGAAAATCCTGGTATGTATTTAATCGGCTGGTTGATACAGGGAAAATTCAGTCTTTGGATATCAAAGGGCATTATTGTAATTTTGAGGATGAAAGTCAGGAAAATTACGACAGAATATATACGATTGCGGAATAGGCTGCAGAAGAGGTAAATATACATAGGTACATTCAGAGTGGGATGTTTGAAGATTGCGAATGCTGCCGTATAAAATATTAGCCGGTATATATTGATTTTAGGATCAACATGTACCGGCTGTTTTATCTTTTGTAAACAGGATTCCTCTTGTTAATATTGGTTTGAGTATAACTGTTTACAATTTATTAATTTCTTCATTTGTAGGATGAGCTTTCAGTCAGATTAAAGATGGAATTCTTTAAACAATTGTTCCTGATATTCGCTGTCGTTGGCGGCTTTGATGATATCGTCCATGCGATTTTGCTGGGCTAATAACTGAACCAGTTTGTTGGCTTTTGATTGACCTTCAGCGAGGCCTTCGGCCCAGCCTTCAGCTCGTGCTTCCTTTCTTTCTTCGGATAACAATTCTTTAAATAACATAAAACGTCCCTCCCACTCACGACTACTTTTTATCGCAGCGATTTGTTTCTTAAGTGATTTTATAAAATCGTCGTCATCTTCAGAATTCTCTGTTTTGTCAGGGTTTTCAACATATTTCAAGAAATTAACCAGTTCTTTTGGCTCATCGGAGTCGTTTTTCCCTTTTGTGCTTAACCATATAGTGTGACTGCCGTTCGGAATTATTTGGGCATTTTCTTTACAGAGGTTAAAAAGCGTATATCGGTAAAGTTGGCTGCCAACTGGGTCATAGTCACAGATAAAGATGACATATGTATCAGGTAGCTCGTTATAGTCAATGCCAGTCAGCAGGGCATCCATATCGAGCTGTGCATGGTAATATCGGCTTCGCTTTGGAAGATTTTTATTATCTTTGACCTGGACTTCAACGTTGAAACGACGTTTTGTGCCGGTTTCAATAGCTAAAACATCCAATCGTACACCATGATATTCTGGATGATAAGCAATTGTTTTCTCAGTGATAACCGATACATCTAGAATTTCCATTTTCAATATGATTGAAAGAAGAGTCTTGCACTGCGCTTCATCTGACATGGCGGCTGCAAACATAAAGGGGTCTTTAATGGTCAATTCCTGAAGAGTTCTTTTCATATGATTATTCCTCCTGGTGAGCAGAGGAATCCTGTGATTATATTATACCGCATGTGTAGATACCTATGCAAATTAAATTTAGTTTATTTATGGGTGATTGTTTAGTAGAATTTGGGGCTGGGAAGGTTGAGTAAAAGACAGTTTCATGATAATCTTTAAGAGAAAATATGAGTTAGGTGTATGAAATTACAGTATAGACAGACCTTTACAGATTGGGATAAAATGTGAAAGTATCATGTCTTACTAAAGAATAGATAAGGAGTCCTCCGATGAATAATATATACGAACAGATTGCCAGAAAGCGCGAAGAAATGAGCAAGACGCAGAAGAAGATTGCAGATTACATACTGGCGCATCAGGTAGCAGCCAGCTTCCATACAGTAGGGCGTCTGGCAAAGGAAACCGGTGTCAGTGAAGCCAGTGTGGTAAGATTTGCCAATTTCCTTGGTTTTGACGGGTATACGTCTTTCCAGAAGCAGATGCAGGAGAAAACACAGAATCAGATGGATACGCCGCAGCGGCTGGCACTTTCCTATAGTGTTTATGAAGGAAGGGAAGAAGGCGTTGCACAGGTATTTAAGGACGATATTCAGAATCTGTCGGATACCCTTCAGGGATTGGACATGGATATGTTTTTTGCGATTGTACATGAACTGATTAAAGCAAAAAGGATTTTCATTGTATGTTCAAGAAGTTCAGCAGGATTGGGGCTTTTCTTTCAATATTATTTGAGATGGTCTGGCAGCCAGGTCTATTTGATTGATGATCTTCAGAATAATGAAGAATTGATTAATGGGCTGTGCCGGGATGACTTTGTATTTGCAATTTCTTTTAAACGTTACTCAAAGCGGACGGTAGATATTTTGCAATATATGTCGAAAAGAAAGTGCAAGGTGGCTTCATTGACAGATTTTTTGACATCGCCCCTAATCCGATGCTCGGATTATTATCTTCTGGCAAAGGCGAATATGTCGACATATCTTGATTCTTATGTAGCACCTCAGGCGATTATTGATGCCTTGCTGATGGCCATCGGTAAGGAGAAAAACAAAGAACTGGAGTGTCATTTTCAGGAAATGGAAGAGGTGTGGCACTGTTTTCAGGTCATGGGAAACATTTGTGATCAGCTCTGTCTGCA
>OLRE01003163.1_pt1 | contig 12062 bp, 9 predicted proteins | sample 1672461 | NCBI WGS metagenome assembly OLRE01 (sample SAMEA3136688, study PRJEB25190) | human gut metagenome | biome: human gut; feature: human-associated habitat; material: faeces | place: Austria | collected 2013
AGAAAAAACGGCTATTTGGCGCGAGGTTTGAAGGCCAGCGCGATCAGCGTTCCGAAGAATACCGCCGCCGCGATGCCGCCCGCCGTGGCGGACAGGCCGCCCGTGAACGCGCCGATAAGCCCGATTTCATCCACGGCGCCCATCACGCCCTGACACAGGGCATGTCCAAAGCCCGTAAGGGGTACGGTTGCGCCCGCACCGGCAAAATCCGCCAGCGGGCCGTACACCCCGATGGCGCTGAGCAGCACCCCGGCGATGATATAGCACACCAAAATGCGGGCGGGCGTGAGCCGTGTGCGCAGCACCAGAAGCTCGCCCACGGCGCACAGCGCGCCGCCCACCAGAAAGACTTTCAGATACATCCAAAGCACCGACATGGATTTGCCTCCCGGTTTTTTATAGCTTGGGGGACTCCAGCACGACAGCGTGGGCGATGCCGGGGATGGTTTCGCCCTGCTGGCTGCTGGTCACGCTCATCAGCGCGCCCGTGGCCATAAAGATGATGCGCTTGAGATCGCCCTGCTGGAGGGCGGGCAGAAGGCTGGCGCACAGCACCGAGGCGCTGCATCCGCAGCCGCTGCCTCCCGCATGGGTATCCTGGCTCTCCGGGTCAAAGATCAGCATACCGCAGTCCAAATGCCTGTCACTGATATCATAGCCATGTTCAGCCACCAGTTTCAGAAGAATCTGCTGTCCCACTTTCCCCAAATCTCCGGTGATAATAGCATCATAATCTGTGGGCTGCCTGTTAAAATCCTTTAAATGCTGACAAATGGTATCACAGGCCGCCGGTGCCATGCAAGCCCCCATATTCATAGAATCTTTCACACCAAAATCAATGATGCGCCCGGGAGTTCCGCCAGTGATTTTCGCCATAGCTTTACCTTTTTTATCTTCTGCCGCCACGATCACGGCTCCACTACCTACAACGGTCCAAGTGGCGGATAACGGCCTCTGATTGCCATAGGGCAAAGGAAAGCGGAACTGTTTTTCAGCTCCTGCAAAATGACTGGATGTCACTGCCAGCGCATAATTGCCTGCACCGCCGCACAGGGCCATAGAAGCCAGAAGCAGGGATTCTCCAATGGTGGAACATGCCCCATACACACCAAAAACCGGCCGTTCCAGCTCCATCAGTCCAAAAGATGTAGCAATCAGCTGCCCCAATAGATCTCCGGCAAAAAGAAAATCCAGTTGTTCTTTGGATAAACCGGCCTTTTTAATCGCTTTCTCTGCCGCCATCAACTGCATGGTACTCTCTGCCTGCTCCCATGTCTCCATGCCAAACTTCGGGTCTTTCTCCACATGGTCAAAATACTGTCCAAGAGGTCCCTGTCCCTCTTTCTCCCCTACAACAGAAGAAGCCGCCAGAATCACCGGCGGCTTCTCAAAAATCATTGAATTATTGCCAACTTTCTGAATCATACATAAGCCTCCACGTAGAATGTGTCTTTTGTATCAGTATGAATCAAAAAGTAAATATTATTCCTGACAACAAACTCTGCCTGTAATTGTAAAACCTCCGCTGCTGTGATATGATAATTACATTGAAACCATCATCGAATTCGATTATTTTTTCAGAAAGGAGCTGGCATGATGCAAACATTCAATATTCCTGTTGGTATTTCTGACTTTTCAGAAATCCGTCAAAACGGATATTACTACGTTGATAAAACCGGCCTGATTGCCGAATTATTAACCAACTCTGCTGCAAAAGTCACCCTCATTACAAGGCCCCGCCGCTTTGGCAAAACCCTTGGCATGAGCATGCTGGCTGCTTTCTTCGATATTCATAAAAACAGTGACACTTTATTTGAAGGACTTGAAATTTCCAAAGATACTGCGTCCTGCCAGAAATGGATGAATCAATATCCCACACTCTTTCTGACTTTCAAAGATGTGGATGGGCTGAATTTTGATGACGCATACGGTCAGCTTGCTGCCCAGATTGCTGATTTATACAAAGAACATGCATATTTGCTTGATTGTCCGATTATAGACAGCGATGATAAACAGATTTTTCTTGAATTGAAAGCAGGCACTGCCGGCAAAATTCACCTCAGCCGTTCTCTGGTTCTGCTGATGCGCATGATGAAAACGTATTATCACAAACCGGTTATTCTTTTACTGGACGAATACGATGTTCCACTTGCAAAAGCCAGCAGCCATGGGTATTATACCGAAATGCTCAGCCTGATTAAAACGCTTCTGAGCACCGCACTCAAAGATAACCCCAATCTCTGCTTTTCTGTGATTACCGGTTGCCTCAAAATTGCAAAGGAAAGCATTTTTACAGGCACTAATAATTTTGTATCCGACACCATCAGTCATTCCCGCCTGAATGAATATTTCGGTTTTACTGAAAATGATGTCAATACGCTTCTCAAAAAAGCACATGCAGAAATATATGCTTCACAGGTAAAATACTGGTACGACGGGTACCGTTTCGGAGATTTTGACGTCTACTGTCCATGGGATGTGATGAATTACCTCCGAGATTTGCAGATAAATCCTCAAGCTCAACCTTCAAGTTATTGGAAAAACACCAGTGATAATGCCATTATCCGTTCTTTTATTGATTATGCAGGCAATACCATCACCAAAAAGCTTGAAAAACTGCTCTCCGGTGAATACATTCTTCAGCACATCGATGAAAATCTGACTTATGATTATCTCCATTCTTCCGAAGATAATCTGTGGAGTATTCTTTACCTGACCGGTTATCTGACCAGAGCCGATAACGTACAGCTTTCCGCCCCTCAGACGGACGGTGTCTATGCGCTGAAAATTCCAAACGCTGAAATTCGTGAAATCTTTGAGACTACCGTTATCAAATGGTTTGACGACAGTGCCCGAACCTGGAACAGACAGGCATTGTTTCAGGCTGTCTGGAATACAGACTGTTCCCGAATCACTGATGAAATGACCAAACTTCTGCGAAAAACCATCAGTTACCATGATTATCTCGAAGATTATTACCACGCTTTTCTGGCAGGTATCTTTGCAGGATCTGGTTATATCGTTGAATCCAATAAGGAACATGGTGAAGGCCGCAGTGATGTTGTGGTCTATGATACTGAAAACAGCCGCGTTGCCGTCTTCGAAGCAAAGTACTCAAAATCTCTTGAGCAGATGGAATCAGATTGTGATGCTGCTCTGCAGCAGATTGAAGAGAAAATGTATGCCAAAGAATATGAAGATGAGTATGACCAGATTCTATGCTATGGTATTGCTTTTTTCAAAAAGCGCTGTCTGGTTCAGGCTGTAAAAAATGACTAGAAAATAGAATTTTAAACACCAACTAACTTGACGAATACTTAAAACAAAAATATCCTGAATAAGCATTTCAAAATTATCTGAAAATGATTTTTCTTATCAGGATATTTCTGTTTCTGAATTTCTAATTTCAGCAATAATATACCTATTATTCTTGTCAATCACTAATTCTTCTTTATGTTCTAGCACTTGAGGATGCATTTCTTCCCAGATATCGTACCAGTCTAAACACGACTTATACCATTGTTCTAATACATCATCTACCTGACTTCCGACACTTTCGGGATATAGATTTTCATCAACAGAAGTTAGTTCTTTGACATCCGATGAACCAACTTCATCATCGCATACTTGCTCTATCCACTTTTTCCACTCATCCTGCTTCGTTTTCTTCACCGAATGATAATAATTCTCCACTTTCTCAGCCGCATCTGCCATAGCTTCTGCTGCCAATCTTAACTGCCAGTCGAGGAAGGCTTGGTCTGTGGATAGTTCGTGTCCAAGCAGTGTAGCGCCCTTCGGTACATTTTTCAAGCCCGCAATGAGGGCCTGGTCCTCGGCACTTATCTGTCCCAGGACAACGGCGGCTTCCTCTGAAACACCGGCAACCCGGTATTGATTCATCCGCTCCAGCCGTTCCATATAATGTCTGTAGCCAAATGGGTAATAAGATACCTGACCGTTCTCAAAAATCAGCAGCGCATCCGCCACCTGTTCAATGAAATAACGGTCATGGGAAATAAAGAGCATGGTGCCTTTGTAAACTCTAAAAGCAGATTCCAGGGTTTCTCTGGCCGGAATATCCATATGATTGGTAGGCTCGTCCAGCATCAGGAAGTTCGGCCGTTTTTCAAGGATTTCTGCCAGTACGAGCCGGGCTTTCTCACCGCCGGAAAGGTCGCTGACCGTTTTCTGCACATCAGCCCCTTCAAAAAGCCATGCTGCCAGTTCATTCCTGACATCTTTCTCCGGCATGGCAGGAAAAAGGTCATGAAAATGCTCCAGCACTTTCTTGTCAGATGTCAATGCTGCCGACTGCTGATCGAAATATCCCGGTTCTATATGAAGTCCCAGCTGACATTTACCCTTGACAGGTGCCAGAAGTCCCGCTACTGTCTTGAGAAAAGTCGTCTTGCCGGCACCGTTTGGCCCGATAATGCCGATCTTCTGTCCCCGTCGGATGCGCAATGAAAGTTCTGCAATAGCCTTGCCGTCGTAACCAATCTTCAATTCTTCTGCCTCAGCTACCCATTTGCCACCCATCACCGCAGGTACCAGTTCCCCGGTAAAAATATGTTCTGCCAGTGTCGGCGGAGTCGGCAATTTCTCCATGCGCTCTATCAATTTTTTCTTGGATCGAGCAAAGGCTGCCTTTTTCGGTTTGTGCTTGAAACGCTCGATCAGCTGATTCAGCCGTTCCAATTCTGCCTGCTGCTGCTCGTACTGCTTCTTCCAGATGGCCAGATTCTTCAGCTTCTGCTGTCGAAACTGGGTATAATTGCCCACATAACGTACAAGTTTCTTATCTGTCAGCTCATAGACAATTTCTGCCGTTTCATCAATAAAATATCGGTCATGGGAAACCATGACAACCGCGCCCGAATAATTCTGCAGATAATTTTCCAGCCACCGGACACTCTCCATGTCCAGATGATTCGTTGGCTCATCCAACAACAGGATATCCGGTTTTTCCAGGAGCAGCCGTACCATAGCAATCTTTGTCTGTTCTCCTCCGGAAAAATCCGACAAACGTTTTTCTTTATCTTCTTTTGCAAAGCCAAAGCCAGTAAAAATCCTGTCATATTCCTGCTCGAATTCGAAGCGCTCCCGGTCCCAGGTATCTCTGGAAGGGCACAGCACCATCATCTCTTCCTGCACCGTATGGGCAGTATTCTCAAAGATCTGCTGTCTCAGCATGCCAATAGTCACATTTCTTGCCAGATAAATGCCCTCACCCTGCCTACGGTCATCTCTTTCCAGAAACAGCTCCCCGGCAATCAGCCGCAAAAACGTTGTTTTTCCGGAACCGTTCGGACCGGTAATGGCAATGCGTTCCCGACCCTTGATCTCAAAATCAAAATGCTCCAGGAGATTTTCACCGCCAATGGCCAGTGTGCCGTCCGTAATCCGATACAGCATCTTAAATCTCCACTGTACCCTGCAGGTAATTGATAAACTGCTGTGCCGTACGTCCGGAAATACCGCCGTGACGCATCTCCCACTTATTTGCCTCAGCACAGAGTTCTTCATCTGTCATGGTCAGACCCACGCGGCGTGCCAGTTCAATGACGATTTCATTGAATTCTTTCTTGGATGGCTTTGAATAACTGATCTGAACACCAAAACGATTAACAAGAGACAATTTTTCTTCCATTGTGTCTGAACGATGAAGATCGTTCTCGTACTCCATATCATTCCTGTCATTCCATGTCTCTTTGATCAGATGACGTCTGTTGGATGTGGCATAAATCAGGATATTCTCAGGTTTTGTCTCAACACCACCTTCAATAACTGCTTTCAGGAACTTGTATTCAATTTCATGCTCTTCAAAAGAAAGGTCATCCATATAAATAATAAAGCGATAATTGCGGTTTTTAATCTGTGCAATAACATTGGACAGGTCTCTGAACTGATGCTTGTAAATCTCGATCATTCGCAGGCCCTGGTCATAATAAGCATTAACAATGGCCTTGATGCTTGTGGATTTACCTGTACCGCTGTCGCCGAAGAGCAGCACATTGTTGGCTTTTCTGCCCTGAACAAAGGCTTCCGTATTATCCACCAGCTTCTTCTTCTGGATTTCATAACCTACCAGGTCATCTAACATCACCATATCCATATTGTTGATCGGACAGAATTCCACATGATTCTCTGTTCTTGACGCAATACGGAATGCCTTATTCAGACCGAACATACCCACACCGTAAGCTTTGTAAAAATCCGTCACAACGTCAAAAAATTCATCCTCATTCGCTGTTTTCTCCAGCCGTTCACTGAGGGCCTGGACCTTCTCACTGACATTCTTATTGTACATCAATTCTTTCTTACCAATAGCCTTGTACTGCGAGAGCCTTGTAAAGCAATCAATGCCCAGACGTTCTTCAATTTCAGAAAAATCAAAGTCAAACAAAGCCTTAAATGCCTTAAAATCACCTTTGGCAAAGAAGTTGACACTGCCGTCGTTGGCCCCGACTTTCTCACAGGTTAAACTGAAAGGATTCTCATCTGTGATCAACAGATAAGTCAGATAATTGTGCCAGAGATTCTTATCGAAACCATAATCGGTGGCCACCTGAAGCAGATGTTTCACCTGGGTAAAAATGCGTGTCACCAGTTCATCCCTTGACTGGGTATCCTGATCCATCTGTTTGAAAATATCGCTTAACTGCATTAAAATGCTGTCCTTCGGCATATCGCCGTACATTAACAGCTTTGATACGATTTTATACATCTATATTTATTCTCCTCTGATTATGTAATTACTTTCTATGCAATTATATTACTTATCAATCATCTTCGCAAGTAAGAATATTTTATTACATAACAGAAAACACGCTTTCATTTAATTAATCGAAAGCGTGTTTTCATTTATGCTATATTTTCAATAAAAAGGGGGGCTTAATTAACAAATTCCTATTGAACCAAGTATGACAACAATTACTGTTACAAACACCGGTATTACAACTGTTGTCATTCCCATATCTTTGTAAGATTCTTTATGGGTCATACCGCATACCATCAGCATTGTTACAATGCCGCCACAATGAGGAAGAGAATCCAGTCCACCTGATGCAACAGCTGCAACTCTATGTAAAATTCCCGGATTCATTCCAATCTGATTAGCCAATTCCAAATAATTCTGTCCCAATGCTTCAAGTGCAATACCAAGGCCGCCTGATGATGAGCCTGTTGCACCAGCTAACAAAGTAACAGCTAAAGATTCAGAAATTAACGGTGATGCTTTGATACCAAGAATAGCATTCGTCAAAACCGCAAATCCAGGAACAGCTTTAACTACCGTACCAAATCCAACAGCTGCCGATGTATTCAGCGTAGCCGATATAGATGCCTGTGCACCTTCACTAATCGCTTTCAGCATTCCTTTACTGTTCTTTATATTAATGAGAATGGCCAATATAATTCCACATAATAAGGCGATAATAATAGAATATGTAGACCTTACATCACTTTCAAATCCTGCAAATGCAGTTAAAAGATTCAACATCAGCACAACAACAATCAAAGGCAACAGTGCAAGGACAAAATTTACATCCGGCAAATTATCCTCAGCAACTCCATTTTTAGGCTCATCAAAATGTTCGCCATTTGCCACCATTTTCCTGGCGCTGCGTTCCAGCCATAACACACCCAGAACAAGCATCAAAATGCCTGCAATAATACCAAGTACCGGACCAGCCATTGCTGTCGTTCCAAAGTATTTAGACGGAATAATATTATTCAGCTGGGGGCTTCCCGGAAAAGCTGTCATTGCAAAAGTAAATGCACCACAGGCAATACATCCCGGAATCAATCTTCTGGGAAGATCCGCTTCTCTAAACAAATCCAATGCAATCGGATAAATAGCAAATACAACAACAAATAATGAAATGCCACCGTATACCATTAAACCTGTGCTTATAACAATTGCTAATACTGCACGTTTTGCTCCGATTTTTGCTGATAATGTTTTTGCAATTGATTTCGCACATCCGGTAACTTCAAGAATTTTACCGAATATAGCTCCTAACATAAACATCGGAAACCATGACTTTACAAAACCAACAAGACCTGTCATGTAGGTATCTGCAAATGCCGGAAGCAAATCCAATCCGCCAATCAAAGCTACAACCATAGCGGCAACGGGTGCCACCCATAATACTGAACAGCCTTTATATGCCAAAAATATCAAAACTGCCAGTCCTAAAAAAATACCAATAACGCCAACCATATATATTCTCCCTGATATGCGTGCATACAATTATAGCTGTATACACGCACTATTTTTATCCTATCATCCACTAACCAATGACCTTTGCATCCCTCAGCTGCTGAATTTCCTCCTCATCATAGCCAAGTGTCTTCAGAATTTCTTCATTATCCTGCCCAAGCAGAGGTGCCGGATTCAGTTCAGGTGCTTCATTGACTTTGAACTGCACAGGACTCATTGGCAGCATACATGTATTACCATTTCTCATTGTAATCTCTTCTACATAATGGTTAGCAATAGCCTGCTCATCCTTTGATACATCCGCATAATGATTGGCTCTCTCGAAAGCAATATCTGCTGCTTTTAATCGCTCTGCCCAGTATGCACTCTCTTTCTTTGCAAATGCTTCTTCAAGAATATGTACCAGAGGGTCACAATTTTCAGGTTTCTTTGCTATCACCAGTGTATTAAATCTTTCATCATCAATATACTCCGGTATTTCCATGGCTTCGCAAAATGCTTTCCAATATCTCTCATACGCAAGAATAGTCAGGGTAATCCATTCATCATCCGCACATCGGTATGTTGCTGATAATGGAGAAGATGGCTGATAGTGGTCTTTTGGCCACTGGTCACCATACTGTGAACTGATAACCATCAGACTGTTGACCCATACAGCTGTACCAAACAGGGAAACTTCTATTTTCTCACCTTTTCCTGTCGTTCTTGCTTTATGAAGGCCGCCCAGAACACCGCCCAGAAGAACAAGACTGGTTGTATGATCCCCAACACCATACGGGGAAGTCATAGGCGGATGACCGATTGGTGATGTATCAACCAATGAACCGCCTCTGGACCAGAAAGACACAACATCATAACCAGGTCTTGGGGCTTCCGGACCATAGGCACCATAACCTGAAATATGTCCCCAAACAAGCTTTGGACACTGAGGCTCAAGCGTCTCATAATCTAATCCCATTTTCTTAAGTGAACTCATTCTGACATTTGTAATAAAAATATCTGCTGATTGAAGAAGCTGAATCATCAGTTCATGACCTTTTGGATTTTTCAGGTCAATCGTTACACCTTTTTTATTTCCATTTTCTACTTCCCAAATTGGATTTTCATCATCGCCTGATGGAATAGCCATCTGCAGTCCAAAAAGTCTCATTGGGTCACCGCTAAAACCTTCTACTTTGATAACTTCTGCGCCCCAGTCAGCCATAATTCTTCCTGCTCCCGGAGCAGCTGCATATGTTGTAAGATCAATCACTCTAACGCCTTTTAATACATCATTTTTCATTTATAATCCCTGCCTTTACTTATTATTTAAAACATCTTTTGCGATAACCATCTTCTGAACTTCACTTGTACCCTCGTAAATTCTTGTAATTCTTGCATCACGATACATACGTTCAATGGCATATTCCTTCATATAACCATAACCACCATGAATCTGAAGTGCTAAATCCGTTACAAATGTTGCGGTTTCTCCGGCATACCATTTTGCCATTGCAGCAACCTTCGTACATGGCTTTCCACTCTGTCTTAATGAAGCAGCTTCCAGAATAAGCAGTTTTGCTGTTTCAATTTTTGTAGCCATCTCAGCGATATACCACTGAAGTCCCTGTTTAGACGCAATCGTTTTCCCGAACTGTACTCGCTGATTTGCATAAGCCACAGCTTCTTCCAAGGCTCCTTGGGCAATCCCCCAGGCCTGTGATGCAATACCAATTCTTCCTCCGTCAAGTCCGGTCATTGCTATCTTGAATCCTTCACCTACTTTGCCAAGAACTGCACTTGCCGGTACTCTACAGTCTTCAAGGAATAAATCAGATACTTCTGATCCCCGGATACCCATCTTATTCTCAGAGCCACCGATTGTTAATCCCGGATGATCTCTGTCTATCAGGAAAGCCGTCATACCGCCATGGGTTTTCTTTTCCGGATCTGTCAATGCAATAACAATAAAGTGATCTCCTTCGTGAGGTCCGCAGTTACTGATAAAACACTTCTGACCATTCAAAATGTAGTCTTCCCCATCTTTTACCGCCTTTGTCCGTAAACCACCGGCATCAGAACCAGCTCCCGGTTCAGTCAAACAAAATGCATCTAATTTTCCTTCCACTGCCCGAGGCAGATATTTTGCTTTCTGTTCTTCTGATCCAAATTCCATAATAATGTCGGATGAAAGATAATGAACATCTACAATAACCGCAGTGCTGGCACAGTTTCTTGCAATCTCCTTAATTGCCAGACACTTTGCAATTTCATCCATCTCTGTACCACCATAAGCTTCCGGAATATTCAACCCCATGATGCCCATCTCTGTCAATCCATCAATGTTTTCCTGAGGGTAACGCCCCTCTGCATCAATGTCTGCTGCCAACGTTTTAATCTTCTCATCTGAATACTTGTGTACCAACTCTTCAATCATTAACTGTTCATCTGTATATTCAAACATCTTTTCCCTCCTATTTCTTTGGCAGCATTTTGGCTTCACCAGTTAAAACCAGCTCATCCTTCTGGTTAAATACTTCTGTGCTGATTGTTACCCTCTTTTTAACATCATCTTTTTCAATTACTGTCAGCTTTACAGTCAATGTATCTCCGAAACGAACCATTCTGATAAATTTTGAATTCTGACTAAGATAAAGGCATCCCTGCCCCGGCATCTTTGTGCCCAATGCTGTCGATACCAGCCCTGCTGTCAATGCACCATGACAGATTCTTCCGGGCAGTTTCATTGCCTCCGCACCGGTCTGATTCACATGTGCCGGATTAAAATCACCGGTCACTCCCGCAAAGGATGCAACATCTGCTTCTGTTAATGTTTTTGTAAAATAAGCAGTTGCCCCGATTGTCAGCTCTTCATAATTAAAACCATCAATTAACGGATCCCTGACAATCATATTTTCTTTCGTAATCACACTCATTTATATTTCCTCCCATCATACTCTGTGTTTACACTTCATATAACCAGCAAATCATATGCCAACTTTTTGGCAATTCAAAGTATTCATTGTGTATATTTCTGGTCTTTTTTCATGCTAACAGTCCGTTGTTTTTAATTAATTTTGTTATTATATAGATACATGTAGTTAATTATATACATTTATTAATATTGAAATATAGTTGATTTTTTGATTGTATGTAGCTATAATATTACATATAATAAAGTTTACTTGTTACATTCTTAACATTTCTATTAAAACAAAAAGGACTACTTTATGAATTATATTCAGCCAATTCCAACAACCATGCGCCACGAAGATTTATTGCAGGCTATGTACAGCTGCATGGAAAATTCCGATGATGGCTTTCTTATTGTTGATACCGATGGCAAAATTGCTTATATCAATGATGCTTATTGTCAATATATCGGTATTAATCGTTTCTCTGTCATTGGAAAAGATGTTTTAGACTATATTGATACTTCTAAAATGCCTGAAATTGCACTGGATACTCACTATCCCAGCGAAGTGAGTACCCTTCACGAAGCAACATCCAAACAATATTTGGATAAAGAGCCTTATGTTTATGTCAATCGTACCAATGTATCCATCAACAATCGACCAATTGCTGCCTCTGCTCAGATTAAATTTGTTCGGACAACTTTAAAACTCTCTGAATCCCTTTTTGATATTTACAATGAGCTTTCTTACTACAAGCAGGAATTAAAACGTCTTTCCTCTGAACGTTTTTCATTTGATAATATTATTGGAAATTCAAAGAAATTAACTGATGTTAAACGTATGGCACTGAAAGCCTCTGAAAATGACTTTCCCGTTATGATTACAGGAGAAACCGGAACAGGAAAAGAAGTCTTCGCCAATGCCATCCATTATGCCAGCAGACG